>OKCK01000209.1_pt1 | contig 14169 bp, 11 predicted proteins | sample 1614961 | NCBI WGS metagenome assembly OKCK01 (sample SAMN04436984, study PRJEB24849) | human gut metagenome | biome: human gut; feature: NICU; material: stool | host: Homo sapiens | place: USA: Saint Louis, MO | collected 2010-07-31
CTTCCGGGGCCGGATGGTCGCGCAGGTAGTTTTCATACAGGACATTATGGATAAAGCCGGTATAACCGGTCCAGTTATCCTCGGGCAGCGGATCGGACAACGCGACATGGAACGTGAAGTTCGGGTTGTCACGCGCCAGCTGCTCAAACTCTTCCTGATAGAACATTTCTCGCAGCGAACGTGCGCCGTACCAGAAACTGATTTTGCGCTTTGTTTTCAGGCGCCCCAGTTGATCGAAAATATGCGAGCGCATTGGTGCCATCCCTGCCCCGCCACCGATAAACACCATTTCGGCGTCGGTATCTTTGGCGAAGAACTCCCCGAACGGACCGGAAATCGTCACGCTGTCGCCCGCTTTAAGCGACCAGATATACGATGACATAATGCCCGGCGGCGCATCCGGAACGCCTGGCGGCGGCGTGGCGATACGCACGTTAAGCATGATGATACCCTTCTCATCCGGGTAGTTCGCCATGGAATAGGCGCGTACGCAGGGCTCGCTGACGTTCGACTGAAAACGGAACAGATTGAATTTTTCCCAGTCGCCGCGATACTCCAGCGGTACGTCAAAGTCGGCATAGTTTACCGAGTGCGGCGGACATTCTATCTGAATATACCCTCCCGCCCGGAACGGCACGTCTTCGCCATCGGGAATACGCAGTTTCAGCTCTTTAATAAATGTCGCTTTATTGTCATTCGAGATGACTTCGCACTGCCATTTTTTGATGCCGAAAATCTCTTCCGGCAGGACGATTTTCATATCCTGCCGTACCGCTACCTGACAGGCCAGACGACAGCCCTCTTTGGCTTCGCGTTTGGTAATATGCGTCCGCTCGGTAGGCAGAATGTCTCCGCCACCCGATTTCACCGTGACGCGGCACTGCCCGCAGGAGCCGCCGCCGCCGCAGGCGGAAGACACAAAAATCCCATGGTTTGATAACGTATTCAGCAGCTTATCGCCTGCCGGGGCGCGGAATTGTTTGTCAGCGTCGTCGTTAATTTCGATCACCACATCGCTGGAATTCACCAGCAACGATTTAGCGAACAAAATCAGCACCGAAAGCATCAGAACGATCAGCGTGAACATCCCCACGCCAAGAAGTATTTCTGTCATAGCAGTCCCTTAAAGCTGCACACCGGAGAAGGACATAAAGCCCAACGCCATCAGCCCGGTGGTAATAAAGGTGATCCCCAGGCCGCGCAGGCCCGCTGGCACATTGGCATATTTCAGCTTTTCACGGATCCCCGCCAACGCGACAATCGCCAGCATCCAGCCAATGCCGGAACCGAAGCCGTAAACGATAGATTCGCTGAAGTTATAGTCGCGCTGCACCATAAACGAAACGCCGCCGAAAATGGCGCAGTTCACCGCGATCAACGGCAGGAAAATCCCCAGCGCGTTGTACAGTGTGGGGAAGTATTTATCGAGGGTCATCTCAAGAATCTGCACCAGCGCGGCGATGACGCCGATGAAGGTGATGAAGTTCAGGAAGCTGAGATCGATACCTTCCACAAGTGCGCTGTCACGCAGTACCAGGTTGAAAATCAGGTTGTTGACGGGGACCGAGATGCCCAGCACCACGGTGACCGCCACCCCCAGACCAAACGCGGTGGAAACCTTTTTGGAGACCGCCAGGAAGGTACACATCCCCAGAAAGAAGGCCAGCGCCATGTTTTCCACAAAAACCGCGCGCACGAACAGGCTTATGTAATGAGCCATGGGTTACTCCTTCTCCTGCTGTTCCGGCTTCAGGGTACGCAGCCCCCAAATGAGCAGCCCGATAATAAAGAACGCGCTGGGCGCCAGCAGCAAGAGTCCATTCGGCAGATAGTCCCCACCGTTTTGCACCGTTTCCAGCACCGTCACGCCAAACAGTTTGCCGCTACCGATCAGTTCGCGCAGGAACCCGACGATGAGCAGGATGACGCCATAGCCCAGCCCGTTGCCGATACCGTCCATAAAACTCGCCAGCGGCGGCGATTTCATGGCATAGGCTTCGGCGCGGCCCATTACGATACAGTTAGTGATGATGAGCCCCACGAAAACTGACAGCTGTTTTGAGATCTCGTAAGCGAAAGCGCGCAACACCTGATCCACCACAATCACCAGCGACGCGATAATCGCCATCTGGACGATGATGCGCACGCTGTTGGGGATGTAGTTGCGGATCATTGAGATAAACATGCTGGAAAAGGCGGTGACCAGCGTCACCGCCAGGGTCATAACGAAGGCGGTTTCCAGTTTTGTTGTTACCGCCAGAGCCGAGCACACCCCCAGCACCTGCAATGAAATCGGGTTGTTATCCACCAGCGGGCCGACAAGCACCCGCTTAATCTCTTTCATGTTGCTGATTTCAGCCATTGTTAAGCGCTCCTTCACGAAGGCGTTTTAAGAACGGGCCAAAACCGAGTTCGCCCATCCAAAAATCAAAACTGTGCTGCACGCCGTTAGAGGTCAGTGTCGCGCCAGAGAGACCGTCCACGCCATACTCATCGCCGGGCCGGGCACCGCCTTTGACGATTTTTAACGCCGGCTTGCCGTTCTCATCCAGCAGCTTTTTGCCCACCCACTGCTGTTGCCAGTTTGGGTTTTCAATTTCGCCGCCCAGGCCGGGGGTTTCGCCCTGATCATAATAGGTAATGCCTTTGACCGTGCGGCCATCGGTATCCAGCGCCACGAAGGCATACATCACCGACCAGAGGCCATTGCCGTAGACCGGCAGAACCAGCTCCTGGGTGCGCTGCTGCTCATCACGCACCAGATAGATTTCGGCAATATTACTGCGACGCTTAATGCCTGCTGGATCGCGATCGGTCGGAAGGCTGATGCTGAGGTTGGGATCTTTTAAGGCCAGCGCCTGATTAAATTGCGCCGGGTCTTTATTGATGAACTCCCCGGTTTTCAGGTCCACCAGCCGCGCGGTGATCCGCGTATCGAAGATGGCTTTTACCTCATCATCTTTCATCTGCGGGGTCATCAATCCGGCTACCTGCAAAATGTTGCGCTGCTTATCGAGCAGTTTCTGCTCCTGCTGGCGCGATTTCAGGCCAACGGCGGAACCTGCCACAATCACGGAACACACCAGGCACAGCACCAGGACCGCCAGCAGGGTTCTGCCCGGCGTGTCGAAACTTTTAACTTCAGCCACGGGACGCCCTCCGCTTGATATTGGCCTTCACCACCAGATAGTCGAACAACGGCGCGAACAGGTTGGCGAACAGGATCGCCAGCATCATCCCTTCCGGATAGGCCGGGTTAGCCACGCGTATCAGTACGCACATCGAGCCAATCAACGCGCCGTAGCACCATTTACCTTTTTCGGTAAAGGAGGCGGAAACCGGGTCGGTAGCCATAAACATCATCCCGAAGGCAAAACCGCCGAGCACCAGGTGCCAGTACCAGGGCATAGAGAACAGCGGATTGGTGTCGGAACCAATCAGGTTAAACAGCGTTGCCGTGACGATCATGCCGAGCATCACGCCCGAGACGATCCGCCAGGAAGCGACCCGGCCAAATAAAATAATGGCACCGCCAATCAGGATCATCAGCGTGGAAACCTCGCCAATCGATCCGGGGATATAGCCCAGGAAGGCGTCCATCCAGCTGACCGGCAGACCGGTGGTCACATCCACCAGCGACTCGCCGCCGCCAGATGCCCACTGTGAGAGCGGTGTCGCGCCGGAAAAGCCGTCCGCCGCAGTCCACACCAAATCGCCGGAAATTTGCGCCGGATAAGCGAAGAACAAAAAGGCGCGTCCTGCCAGCGCCGGGTTTAAGAAGTTACGCCCGGTGCCGCCGAACAGCTCTTTAGCCATGACCACACCGAAGGTGATCCCGAGCGCAGCCTGCCAGAGCGGCAGCGTCGGCGGAACGATCAGCGCGAACAGGATCGACGTGACAAAGAAGCCTTCGTTGATTTCGTGTTTGCGCACGACGGCAAACAGCACTTCCCAAAAACCGCCTACCACAAATACCGTCAGGTAGATGGGCAGGAAATACACCGCGCCCAGGCCCATCATACTGATCCAGCCCGCATCCGGGGCGAAACTGACGCCCAGCCATTGCGCTGTCTGGTAATGCCAGTTATTGGCGATGACCTGTGCCAGTTGCGCGGGCTCGTAGAGCTTATTCAGTGCCGGAATGGTATGCAGCCCGACGTTATACATCCCCCAGAACATGGCCGGAAATACCGAGAACCAGACCAGGATCATCATACGCTTCAGGTCGATGGCGTCGCGCACATGCGAGGCACCACGGGTCACCAGGCCTGGCGTGTAGAAGATGGTCACGGTCGCTTCATACAAGGGGTAATACTTCGCCAGCTTGCCGCCTTCAGTAAAATGCGGCTCCAGCTTTTCAAAAAAGTGCTTCAAACCCATTGCTTATCCTTCCTGCTCAATACGGGTTAACACGTCGCGCAACACCGGACCATATTCATATTTTCCGGGGCAAACATAGGTACAGAGCGCTAAATCTTCTTCATCCAGTTCAAGGCAACCCAGCGCCTGGGCACTGTCGGTATCTCCCGCCAGTAAATCGCGCAGCAACAGCGTGGGTAAGATATCTAACGGCATGACGCGCTCGTAATTGCCAATCGGCACCATGGCGCGTTCACCACCGTTGGTATCCGTCGAGAAGTTGAACAGTTTCTTTTTGAAGAAATGGCCCAGCGTGGTACGGGTAATCGAGTATTTCTCTTTACCGGGCATCACCCAGCCGAACAGCTCTTTTTCGCCCCCTTCAGGCAATACGCTCACCTGAAGGTGGAAACGTCCCAGAAAGGCGCGCGCGCCACGCACATGGGTGCCATTGAGCACGGAGCCGGAAATTATCCGGTTTTCACCTGCGAGTAATTCACCCGCCGTTAGCTCCTCCAGCGAGGCGCCAAGCCGGGTGCGAAGCAGACGTGGATTTTTCACCTGCGGGCCGCCGAGAGCGACAATGCGATCGGTCCACAGTACGCCGTCAATAAACAGGGCGCCGATAGCGATAACATCCTGGTAATTCAGGTGCCACACGTGTTTATTCAGGCTGACCGGCTCCAGGAAATGGATGTGCGTACCAGGCAACCCCGCCGGATGCGGGCCGGAAAATTCGTTGAAAGTGACCTGCCCGCTGGCGTGGCCGCCTAATTTGCCGCCGCTGGCCTGGCAAACGTGCACGTTACCCGGCGTTAAGCGCGTCAGCACGCTGAGCCCGGCATCAAACATACTGCGATGGCTCAGAATAATAGGTTCAGGATCCGCGCAGAGCGGATTCGTATCCATCGCCGTAACGAAAATCGCTGCGGGCACGCTGCCCGGTGCCGGCGTTTTACTGAAGGGCCGCGTACGGAATGCTGTCCACAGCCCGGATTCCAACAGTTGCTGTTCCACCGTTTGGCGTGGTAACGAAGCGAGGGACGCACGCTCATGGCGCGGGAAGGTACGTTGTTCATCACCTTCGACACGGATAATGATCGACTGCAACACGCGTCGTTCACCACGATGGATCGCCACGATTTCGCCACTGGCCGGTGCGGTAAACAGCACGCCTGGCGTCTTTTTATCTTCGAACAACGCCTGCCCTTTTATGACCCGATCGCCTTCTTTGACCAGCATTGAGGGGCGCATGCCTATGTACTCCTCGCCATGCAAGGCGACGTGCTCAATCACGGGGCCATCAGATACCTGCTGCTCCGGCAGGCCCGCGATGGGAAGATTCAGCCCTTTTTTAATTTTAATCATATAGTTAGCACGGAATAGTTAACGTAAATCCCGGCAGAGTATGCCGAAACCAGAGTTGAACATCGCTGCATTAGTGGAAGAAAAGAAGGATGGGACATTCACGACTGCGCTAACGACAGAGAAGCCCGTTAGTGCAGAGTTCGGGTAGCGATCGTCAGGAGAATTTCCTTTCTTCTGTGCAGGTCATCTTACGGCGTGAATGGTATCATCAATCGTTTAATTAGCGCCAAAAATAGATGAAAAGGAATCATAACTGCGAGGAAGTGCGCAAAGTTTTAATGAAGGGAAAGCGGTTCGAGGGATCGTTTCAGGAAAACTAAATTGTAAACTCCATTCGACGCGCTTGCGAAAAATAATAGCGGTGCTAATGTGAGCGCACTCAATCCAGAATCGTCCGATTTAGGGTTTCTTTTTGTTGTGCCGTTCCGGCATTTGTTATCGGTTTATCAAGGAAATATGCAGTATGCGTAAAATCGCAGTCATTATTGCGATGCTTCTGATGCCATGCCTGGCGTTTGCCAGCCTAATCAGCAATGACAGCGCCACTCCCATCAAAAAAGAATTAAGGCAGCAGTTGATGGGCTCGCCGGTTTATATTCAGATCTTCAAGGAAGAACGCACACTCGATCTGTATGTGAAGATGGGCGAGCAGTATCAGCTGTTAGACTCATACCGCATCTGTAGCTACTCCGGCGGGCTTGGCCCGAAACAGCGCCAGGGCGATTTTAAAAGCCCCGAAGGGTTTTATTCGGTACAGCGCAGCCAGTTAAAGCCGGACAGCCGCTTTTATAAAGCGATTAATATCGGTTTCCCGAATGCCTATGACCGTGCTCATGGCTATGAAGGTAAATACCTGATGATTCACGGTGCCTGTGTATCGGTGGGCTGCTATGCCATGACCGACCAGGGCATTGACGAGATTTTCCAGTTCGTTACCGGCGCGCTGGTGTTTGGTCAGCCTAATGTGCAGGTCAGCATCTATCCGTTCCGCATGACCGACGCGAATATGCAGCGCCATAAATACTCGTATCACATCGATTTCTGGAAACAGCTGAAACCGGGTTATGACTATTTCGCTGCCACCCACCAGCCGCCAGTCGTTTCAGTGGTGGATGGCCGCTATGTAGTGAGCAAGCCGATGACCAGCAAGCCGGTTCAGCCGCAGCTCGCCTCAAACTACGCGCTCCCCGAGACAAAATAATGCCCACTCGCCTGGCAGGATTTTCTGCCAGGTTTCATTGCCCGTCAGCGGCTGAGTGGCAATCACCGTGACCACATCATTAGGTGTGGTCTCGCGCTGAAAGTCGATTTCCACATCCTGATCCAGCAGTTTCGCTACACCGAACGGCGCTCGCCGGGTGATCCAGGATAAGTTCGTCGAACAAAACGCCATAACGTAGCGCCCGTCAGATAACAGCATATTAAACACACCCTTCTCACGCAGCTCACCCGCCAGCGTGGCGATATAACGAAATACCGCTTCCATATTGCCCGGCGTACGCGGATAGCGCGTCGCGAGTTTATGCAGCAGCCAGCAAAAGGCTTTTTCGCTGTCGGTTTCGCCTACCGGACGAAAGTTACCGGTTTCGAGCCCGTGATAGCCTTTCAATTGCCCGTTATGCGCATAGGTCCAGTTGCGGCCCCACAGCTCACGGGTAAACGGATGGGTGTTTTCCAGCGCCACTTTTCCCCGGTTGGCCTGGCGGATATGCGCCACCACCGAGCAGGATTTAATGGGATACTCCTGAACCAGACGGGCTATGGGCGAGTTAAAGCTGGGTTGCGGATCTTTAAAGGTACGACAGCCTTTACCCTCATAGAAGGTGATACCCCAGCCATCTTTATGCGGGCCGGTACCGCCGCCGCGTTGAACAAGGCCGCTAAAACTAAAGCAGATATCGGTTGGCACATTGGCGCTCATCCCGAGCAATTCGCACATCACCCACCTCCCGTTAAAAAAGGGGCTTACGCCCCTGTCATGCTATCAGGCTTTCACCATCTCTTTTTCGATCAGCTGAATCAGGATATGGATCACTTTGATGTGGATCTCCTGAATACGGTCGGCATAACCGAAGTGCGGCACGCGGATTTCAACGTCTGCGCTGCCTGCCATTTTGCCGCCGTCTTTGCCGGTCAGGGTAATGACTTTCATCCCTTTTGCGCGAGCGGCTTCGATCGCTTTGATGACGTTAGCGGAATTGCCGGAGGTGGAAATGCCCAGCAGTACATCGCCGTCACGGCCTACCGCTTCCACATAGCGGGAGAAAATGGAGTCGTAACCGAAGTCGTTACCCACGCAGGAGATGTGGCTCACGTCGGAAATCGCAATCGCCGGATAGCCGGGGCGGTTTTCACGGTAGCGACCCGTCAACTCTTCAGCGAAATGCATGGCATCGCAGTGAGAACCACCGTTGCCGCAGGAGAGCACTTTGCCGCCCGCTTTGAAGCTGTCAGCCAGCAGTACGGCCGCACGCTGGATAGCGTGAATATTCGCGTCGTCCTTGAGGAAGTTAGCCAGCGTTTCTGCGGCTTCGTTCAGCTCGCTTCGAATCAGATCCTGGTACATGAGGATTTCCTTAAGCATGAATGAAATTAACCCTCGCAGTGTACCGGATAGGTATGAAGGCGAGAAGCATCCCTCCACTGCCTTTAATCAGGATTTCAGCCAATCGGCGGGAACAATGTGAACCAGGTTGTAATTATATTGTAAATACATTGCTAAAAATCTGCGCTTCCACTACAACCTAATCATCACAAGTGGTCAGACCTCCTACAAGACAGGGAGCTTTTAGCTATGATGATGTTGAGTATTGTTGCCACCGTTATTCTGCTCGGCGTGCTGTTTTATCACCGGGTCAATCTGCTGGCCAGCAGCCTGATCCTGCTTGCCTGGACCGCTGCATTAGGCGCGACGGGCCTGTGGTCTATCTGGGTGCTGGTGCCTCTCGCCATTATTCTTGTTCCGTTCAACTTTATCCCGATGCGTAAATCGCTGATTTCCGCGCCGGTGTTCAAAGGCTTCCGTAAAGTGATGCCGCCTATGTCGCGCACCGAAAAAGAAGCTATCGACGCCGGGACCACATGGTGGGAAGGTGAACTGTTCCAGGGTAATCCGGACTGGCAGAAGCTGCATAACTATCCGAAGCCGCAGTTAACTGCAGAAGAACAGGCCTTTATCGACGGCCCGGTGGAAGAAGCCTGCCGTATGGCGAACGATTTCCAGATTACCCACGAGCTGGCCGATTTGCCGCCGGAACTGTGGGACTATCTGAAAGAACATCGCTTCTTCGCGATGATCATCAAAAAAGAGTACGGCGGTCTGGAATTTTCGGCATACGCCCAGTCTCGCGTACTGCAAAAACTCTCCGGCGTGTCGGGCATTCTGGCGATTACCGTCGGGGTACCGAACTCATTAGGCCCGGGCGAGCTGCTGCAACATTACGGTACTGACGAGCAAAAAAATCACTATCTGCCGCGTCTGGCGCGTGGCCAGGAGATCCCCTGCTTTGCATTAACCAGCCCGGAAGCGGGTTCCGATGCTGGTGCCATCCCGGATACCGGCGTGGTCTGCATGGGTGACTGGAAAGGCGAGCAGGTGCTCGGTATGCGTCTGACCTGGAACAAGCGCTACATTACGCTGGCACCTATCGCGACGGTGCTCGGCCTGGCGTTTAAACTCTCTGACCCGGATCGTTTACTGGGTGGTGAACAGGAGCTTGGCATCACCTGTGCGCTGATCCCGACCAATACCCCAGGGGTTGAAATCGGTAAACGTCACTTCCCGCTGAACGTGCCTTTCCAGAACGGTCCTACTCGCGGCCAGGATATTTTCGTCCCCATTGATTACATCATCGGCGGCCCGGCGATGGCGGGTCAGGGCTGGCGTATGCTGGTGGAATGCCTGTCGGTCGGCCGTGGTATTACCCTGCCGTCTAACTCAACCGGTGGCGTGAAGTCCGTGGCGCTGGCGACCGGTGCTTATGCCCATATTCGCCGTCAGTTCAAAATCTCTATCGGTAAGATGGAAGGGATCGAAGAGCCGCTGGCACGCATTGCCGGTAACGCGTATGTGATGGATGCAGCGGCATCGCTGATCACTTACGGCATTATGCTGGGCGAGAAACCGGCAGTCCTGTCGGCGATTGTGAAATATCACTGCACCCATCGCGGTCAGCAATCCATTATTGATGCGATGGATATCACCGGCGGTAAAGGCATTATGCTGGGCGAAGGCAACTTCCTGGCGCGTGCTTATCAGGGCGCACCTATCGCCATCACAGTTGAAGGCGCAAACATTCTTACCCGTAGCATGATGATCTTCGGTCAGGGCGCAATTCGCTGCCATCCGTATGTGCTCGAAGAGATGGCGGCGGCACAGAATAATGATGTGGATGCGTTCGATAAACTGCTGTTTAAACATATCGGTCACGTTGGCAGCAACAAAGTACGCAGCTTCTGGCTGGGCCTGACTAACGGCTTAACCAGCCGCTCGCCGACCCACGATGCGACCAAACGTTACTACCAGCATCTGAACCGCCTGAGCGCCAACCTGGCCCTGCTGTCGGATGTTTCCATGGCGGTCCTGGGCGGCAGCCTGAAGCGTCGCGAACGTATTTCGGCGCGCCTGGGCGATGTGCTGAGCCAGCTCTATCTGGCCTCGGCGGTGCTGAAACGCTATGACGACGAAGGCCGCAACGAAGCCGATCTGCCGCTGCTGCACTGGGGTGTCCAGGATGCGCTACATCAGGCTGAGCAAGCGATTGACGACCTGCTGCGCAACTTCCCGAACGCTGCGGTGGCTGGACTGCTGCGCGTGGTGATCTTCCCGCTGGGACGCCGTTACGATGCGCCGTCGGACAGACTGGACCACAAAGTGGCGCAGATCCTGCAAACGCCGTCGGCAACCCGTTCTCGCATTGGCCGTGGTCAGTACCTGACGCCGAGCGAACACAACCCGGTTGGCCTGCTTGAAGAGGCGCTTCAGGATGTGATTGCCGCTGAGCCGATTCACGAGCGTATCTGTAAAGCGCTGGGCAAAAATCTTTCTTTCACCCGTCTCGACCTCCTGGCGAAACAGGCGCTGGAAAAAGGCCAGATTACTCAGGAAGAAGCAGACATTCTTGTTAAAGCAGAAGAAAGCCGCCTGCGCAGCATTAATGTGGATGAGTTCGAACCGGATGAACTGGCAACGCAGCCGGTAAAGATGCAAGAGAAAGTGCGTAAGCCCGAAGCGGCATAACCCTCATCGCTTCGTTGTTAAAGACCGGCTCTTTTGCCGGTCTTTTTTTTGCCTGTCGCGCAGGCGGAATGACGCGCCTGGATTTGCGACGCTGGTCTGAAATCTCCCGGCATTTTTTTCGACGGTCATGCTAGAGTGAAAAACCCGTTAACGAGGAGACGCGATTGTGCCTGGGTTAAAAGTATCGTTGTTACAACAACCGCTGGTGTGGATGGATGGCGCTGCCAATCTACGCCACTTTGATGTGTTGCTGGATGAGCTAACCGGGCGGGACCTGATCCTGTTACCTGAAATGTTCACGACAGGCTTTGCTATGGAGGCCGCCCGGCAGTCCATGCCTGAAGAAGAAGTGATCAACTGGATGCAGATAAAAGCCAGCCAACTGGACGCCATGGTGGCCGGAAGCGCCGCTCTGCAAACCGAGCGCGGGCCGGTTAACCGTTTCCTTCTGGTGGAGCCACAAGGTGAAGTGCACTACTACGATAAGCGCCATCTGTTCCGCATGGCCGATGAGCATCATCACTATGTGGCGGGTGAGCAGCGGTTGATTATCGAGTGGCGCGGCTGGCGCATCCTGCCGCTGGTCTGCTATGACCTGCGCTTTCCGGTGTGGTCACGCAACGCCAATGATTACGATCTGGCGTTGTATGTAGCGAACTGGCCCGCGCCGCGCTCTCTGCACTGGCAGGCGCTACTGACAGCGCGCGCCATCGAAAACCAGTGCTACGTCGCCGGATGCAATCGCGTGGGAACCGACGGCAACGGCCATCATTACCGGGGCGATAGCCGCATCATCAATCCGCAAGGCGAAATTATTGCCAGTGCCGATCCCCATCAGGCAACGCGGCTGGATGCCGAGCTGTCGATGAACGCGCTCAGGGAATACCGCGAGAAATTCCCGGCCTGGCGCGATTCGGACGGTTTTACGCTTAATCCTTAACGCTGTACCGGCGCGGTCGTCGATTGCGCCGGTTCATAGACATTCCATGCCGCCTGCATAGCTTCTCCCTGAACGGTGCGATAACCCTGCCGGTTCAGAACGGCTTCAAGCGCCGTGAGGGTTTGCAGGACGCAATCTTTACGCGCGTTATACCCCATCGTACCAATACGCCAGATTTTTCCCTGTAACGGTCCAAATGACGTACCGATTTCGATGTGGAAATCATCCAGCAACTGTTTGCGTATCGCTTCGCCGTTGATCCCTTGTGGAATGACCACGCCCAACACGTTGTTCATTTTGTGTTTCAGGTCGCCGAAGGTTTCCAGGCCCATTCCCAGAATTCCCGCCAGCATGGCATTGCCGTGCAGGGCATGACGCGCAATGCGCTTTTCCATCCCCTCTTCCAGCATAATGCGGGCGCACTCCCGTGCGGCGAAAAGCATACTGGTGGCTTCGGTATGGTGGTTCAGGCGTTCCGGCCCCCAGTAATCCATGATCATGCCGAGATCGAAATAATTGGAGTAGATCATCTCGTCATCGCCATCATGATGATGTTCAGTGCGGATCCCGGCCTCAACGCGCTTTCTCATGCGGATCACCGCTTCCAGTTGCGCACTCAGGGTGATGGGCGCGCTTCCTGATGGGCCGCCAAGGCATTTTTGTAATCCCGCCGAGACGGCGTCCAGCCCCCACTCATCAGTTTTAAGGGGATTGCCGCCCAGCGAGGCGGTGGCGTCGGTGTAAAACAATACGCCGTGACGACGGCAAATATCACCCAGCTCAGCCAGCGGCTGCAGCATGGTGGTCGAGGTGTCGCCGTGCACCGTCAACAACATGCGCGGCCTGACACGTTGAATGGCGTCTTCAATGCGATCCGGCGTAAATACCTCGCCCCACGGCACTTCAAGGGTATGCACTTCCGCCCGACAGCGGTGAGCGATTTCACACAACAAATGACCAAAACGCCCAAATACCGGCACCAGCACCCGATCGCCTGGCCGGATGGCCGATACCAGAATCGCTTCAATACCCGCACGCGACGTGCCGTCAATTAACATTGTCCAGCGGTTTTGCGTTGCGAATACCTGACGATAAAGCGCCATCGTTTCGTTCATGTAATCCGTCATTATCGGGTCGTACTGGCCGATAAGCTGACTCGCCATCGCACGTAATACCCGCGGATCGGCGTTTATCGGGCCCGGTCCCATTAATAAACGATGGGGTGGATTGATTTGAGCTGAGTGAACGCAATCGGTCATGGGGTCGCTCCGGACGCGGCGAAAGGTAATGTGAAGGAAATCAATGTGCCAGATAGAGGCCGGTTTGACCACCGGGCCGTTACGCCAGAAGAAAATTGATGCCAGTAAAAAGCCCGGCAACGGTGGCCGGGCTTTTTACTGGTGACGGGAAACTAACGTTCGCGTAGCGCTTCGTTGACCTTATTCAACGGTTTAATCAGGTAATCAAGCACGGTGCGGCTGCCGGTTTTGATATCGACAGTGGCGACCATGCCAGGAAAAATCGGGAAGCGCTGTTTCTGCTTGTTTTCCAGATAGTTAGTTTTGGTCCGTATATATACGCGATAGTAATAGATATCGCGTTTTACATCGTCCTGAATACTGTCCGGCGAGATCATCGTCACTTCACCCGGCAAGCCGCCATAGATGGCATAGTCATAGGCAGTGATCTTCACCAGCGCAGGCTGGCCTGGATGGATAAACGCCACATCACGCGGCGAAATGCGCGCTTCAATGAGCATGTCATCGTTCATCGGCACCAGCGTGAGGAGTTTGCCGTTTGGCGGGATCACGCCGCCCACCGTAGTAACTTCAATGTTTTTCACAATGCCGCGCACCGGCGAATACATTTTAAGGCGCGTCAACGAGTCTTCACGTCCGCGCATGACCGAACGTAGCGCTTCAACTTCCTCATTGGTACGGTTGAGTTCTTCACGCGCCCTTACGTAGTACTGTGATTTCAGATCGGTGATCTTGTTATTGAGATCGTTTAGCTGCGTTTTCAGGCGCAGCACTTCCACACCGCTGGCCGCCCCCTGTTTCACTAGCGGCTCCGTCATATTTAACTGCTGCCGCACCAGGCTAATCCCCTGTTGCAAGCCAATTAACCCCTGATCCAGACTGGTTTTGCGCGAGATATAAAGCTCCGTTTCCGTTTTGACCAGCTCTTTTTCATTGATGACTTCACCGGGGAATTTAATGGTACGATCGTTCACTTCCGCTTCCAGCCGGGCGGCGCGCGCCAG
>OKCK01000213.1_pt1 | contig 13724 bp, 16 predicted proteins | sample 1614961 | NCBI WGS metagenome assembly OKCK01 (sample SAMN04436984, study PRJEB24849) | human gut metagenome | biome: human gut; feature: NICU; material: stool | host: Homo sapiens | place: USA: Saint Louis, MO | collected 2010-07-31
CTTTAAGCCATCTTAAATGACTCTGAGGTGTCTGTTAAACCCGTGGCGATTCACAGGCTGGTAATTGGGCTGTGAAAAACGGCTGGTGTCAGACCATGACTGATAATGGTCAAGCGCTGGTGATGCTGAAAAATGACACTATTGGCATATTCGGACAGCTTCAAGGTTGCCCTAATGGTCCTCAGGAATTAATGGGGAGCCGCATTAGTGTCAACGGCAATATGGTTCCCACTTCCCAGATGTGCAACCAGCAAACAGGATTTAAAGCAGTTGAAGTCGAAGGGGGGCAGGCTACTACGGCAGCTAAAAAGGCAATTGTCTCCATTGCCAGCCAGGAGGTTTCAACCCTGCAAGTTTTTGGCGGACAGATGACTTTCACCCGTGGCGACATGATGAGCGTCTGCCCGAAATACGTCTCTGCTCTTCCCACCAGCGCCGGGAGCAGTTCACCAGAGATAAATAAAGGTTCAGTCATGAAAGCAGCCAAACAGGCGTATACAAAAGAGTATGACAGCGAAACCGCTGAGGCCGCTGATTTTGGCAGCTATGAAGTGAAGGGAAATACAGTGGTATTTGAAGTCTACAATGCTGGATATCGAACCTACGACAAGGTAGTGGTCACTGTAGGCAATGATGGCAAGGCCACCAGTGCAAAAGTAGAATATATGGGTCGTTAACATATTCGAATAACGCCGTTAGCAGTATCAGAGGTCATGTTCTTTCGGGAGCATGGCCTTTTTCATTTTATGCCGATGAATTCAGAAAAGGAGTTATCTATGCGCTTAGCTTCCCGCTTTGGCAGGGTCAATCTTATCCGTCGCGACCGTCCATTAACGCACGATGAAATGATGAACCACGTTCCCAGTGTATTCAGCGCTGAAAAGCATGAATCCCGTAGTGAACGATATACCTGCATTCCAACTATTACTCTACTTGAAAGCCTGCAACGGGAAGGTTTTCAGCCGTTCTTCGCCTGTCAGGCCCGTGTTCGCGATCCCGGTAAACGTGAGCACACTAAACACATGCTTCGTCTGCGTCGGGAAGGCCAAATCACGGGTAAGCAGGTGCCAGAAATCATCCTACTGAACAGCCACGATGGTTCAAGTTCTTACCAGATGCTGCCGGGATTATTTCGCGCGGTTTGCCAGAACGGGCTGATATGCGGTGAGAGTTTTGGCGAGGTGCGAGTACCGCATAAAGGAAACGTGGTAGAGAAAGTGATTGAAGGAGCTTATGAAGTGCTTGGGGTTATTGACCGAATTGAAGAAAAGCGTGACTCAATGCAAAGCCTCATGCTTCCCCCTCCGGCTCAACAAGCATTTGCGAAAGCGGCGTTGACCTATCGTTTTGGAGAGGAGCATCAGCCAGTAACCGAAGAACAAATCCTTGCGCCACGTCGCTGGCAGGACGAATCCAGCGATCTGTGGACCGTGTTCAATCGGCTACAGGAAAACCTGATAAAAGGTGGTTTGAGCGCTCGTACTGCCCAAGGCAAGCGTAGCCATACCCGCGCAGTGAAAGGGATCGATGGCGATCTGAAGCTTAACCGTGCTTTGTGGGTGATGGCTGAGCAAATGCAGCAGGCGCTGGGCTGAAGAGACTGCCGACTGAAAAAGGAGGATAAATGAGCACTGTAATATCACTGATACCCGCATCCGCTCCCGCCGTACCACTAGCCTTAACGCCATATGCACAGCGAACAATTCAAAGGGCCTTGAACCTGCTGGATAAACACCTGCGACAGCCCGGCGTGTCATTCCTCTCCGCAACCGAAACCCGTGACTGGTTGCGGTTAAAGATGGCTGTGCTGGAGCGGGAAGAGTTTGTCGCTCTGTTTTTGGATAACCAGCATCAGTTGCTGGCCTGCGAAACTCTGTTCACCGGCACCATCAACCATACTGAGGTCCATCCTCGCGAAATCGTAAAGGCAGCTCTGCGGCATAACGCAGCAGCGGTGATCCTCGCGCATAACCATCCCTCCGGCATGGCAGAGCCCAGTAGGGCAGACCGACTGCTCACCAGCAACCTGCAAAACACGCTGTTACTGGTTGATGTGCGGGTTCTCGACCATCTCATCATCGGCCACCGAGAGATCGTCTCGTTTGCCGAGCGGGGATGGCTATGAAAATCATCAGCAAGCGCCAGGCGATGATGCTTTACCGCCAAACGCCCGGTTCACGTCTGGCAACGTACTGTAAAGGTCGTTACCGCTGGACCGGTAGCGTCTGCCATTACACCGGTCGCCACGTCCAGGATATCAGCGGCGTACTAGCCGTTTTTGCTGAACGTCGTCAGGACCGCGACGGCCCGTATGCCATCCTGCGTAGCGTGACGCTACGATAAGTCTGGAATATCACGATGACTAAAGAACCTGTTCAGGAACACGTTTGGGGTTTACACAGTCAAACCGTTCCATCATTCAGCGCCCGGTTAGTTCAGGAAGGTCGACGGCTGCATTTTCTGGCCGACCGTGCCACGCTTCTCGGCACATTCAGCCCGGAGCAATCCACAGCGCTGGATGCGATCTTCCCGGCATTAACCCAGGATATGGAAACCGCTCTGCTTAGCGGCAAACTCGACCCACGTGAGGCTAAACAATACATCCATACCCGCAACGGTTTCGCCTGCGAGTCAGATACGTTGGGGAGTTGCGGTTACGTTTACATCGTAATTTATCCTCAATCAGAAACTAGCTAGAACCTCCTCAATACTCGTTTATCAGGACTCAACGCATGCAAATTTCAACTGCACCGACCACGGTGCCTGTTTCGTCACGCCTGTCGCCTATCGAGGTCTGGCAGATACTACTCAAACATCTTCTGGCACAACACTATGGTCTAACCCTTAATGACACTCCGTTCAGCGATGAAAGCACTATTCGTGAACATATCAATGCTGGTATCTCACTCAGCAACGCAGTGAATTTTATCGTCGAAAAATATGAGCTGGTACGTACTGACCGTAGTGGATTTACGATTATGGAGCAGTCTCCCTTCATCAGCAGTATCGACATTCTTCGTGCCCGCCGGGCCACTGGATTGATGAAACGTCAGGGTTATAAATCCATCAGCAATATCACTACTGGTCACCTTCTCTAGGAGAGACATTTACGATGATTATTCCAGCCCCACCCGAGAAATATGCATCTGTAGCCGATGTATAACACTTCATTCTCCTAATCCCACCACCCGCGCCAGCCTTTCTAACGCTGGCGTTTTTTTGTTTGCACATAAACACAGCTATAGCTATTCCCGCTACTAATAGCGGGAATAGCTATAACATGAATTTTATTCGTAAAAATCAGGGAGAAAATAGCCCAACGTTTGGCTGGCTACCTGAGGAAAACTAGATCGCTGAGAAGAATTTTGCGTTGATTAACGTAGATTAAATTCACTTACACCCGCCGTTACATTGATTAAGGCTGGTTTGTGAAAAGAAGGAGGATATTTACCTAACCACTTGATTTAAATGGTGCCGATAATAGGAGTCGAACCTACGACCTTCGCATTACGAATGCGCTGCTCTACCAACTGAGCTATATCGGCCCTGAGGGGATGTGACCGCGATTGCGAACACGGTGTAAAAGGGTAAGGAAAAGTAGCGGGGGCGTCAATGCCCTTATGGTTTAAGTGGTGAGTTTTAAGCCAATTGCACGGTTATTCCGCCCTGCTCTACCCGTTACTATTGGCCGTCCATGAATCCCCCCTCAGCGCGGCGCGGCTCCGGGCTGGCGAAGCAGGCCTATCTCTGGCGGAAATATCGGATAAAGAGTGGAATATAAAAAAGGTGATGCGCTGGCATCACCTTTTATCATCAGGCGCGAATGGTGTCGTCGCCGTAGCCTATCCACTTATAGGTGGTAAGCGCTTCAAGGCCCATCGGCCCGCGCGCATGCAGTTTTTGCGTGCTCACCGCCACCTCCGCGCCCAGGCCAAACTGGCCGCCGTCGGTGAAACGCGTTGACGCGTTAACGTAAACCGCGGACGAATCCACTTCATTCACGAAACGATCGGCGTTGCGCAGGGTTCGCGTCAGAATGGCGTCGGAGTGCTGAGTGCCATGCTCGCGGATATGCGCGATCGCATCGTCGATGTCCGCCACCAGCTTGACGTTAATATCCAAAGACAGGAACTCATCGTCATACTCTTCCGGCTTCACCGCCACCAGCTGCGCCGGGCCCGTTTTCAGCTGCTCAAAGGCACGGCTGTCTGCATGCAGCGTTACGCCGCTGGCGGCCATTCTTTCACTCAGCACAGGCAGAAAACGCGCCGCGATCCCTTCATGCACCAGCAGCGTTTCCACGGTATTGCAGGTGCTGGGGCGCTGGGTTTTGGCGTTGACGATAACGTTCAGCGCCGCATCAATTTCCGCACTTTCATCGACAAAAATATGGCAGACGCCAATCCCGCCGGTGATCACCGGGATGGTCGATTGTTCACGGCACAGCTTATGCAGCCCCGCGCCGCCGCGAGGGATTAGCATGTCGATGTATTTATCCATGCGCAGCATTTCGGAAACCAGCGCACGGTCCGGGCTTTCAATGGCCTGAACGGCACCAGCCGGAAGCCCGCACTCTTCCAGCGCCTGCTGGATCACCTTCACCGTGGCGGCGTTCGTGCGCCAGGTTTCTTTACCGCCGCGCAGAATCGCCGCGTTGCCGGTTTTCAGGCACAGCGAGGCGACATCTACCGTCACGTTCGGACGCGCTTCATAAATCACGCCAATCACGCCGAGCGGTACGCGGCGACGTTCCAGCCGCAGACCGCTATCGAGCACGCCGCCGTCAATCACCTGCCCTACCGGATCAGCCAGATTGCATACCTGCCGCACATCGTTGGCGATGGCGTGCAGGCGCTGTGGCGTTAATGCCAGACGATCCTGCATCGCGTCGCTCAGGCCGTTGGCTTTCGCCTCGGCCAAATCCTGCTGATTGGCGCTCAGGATCGCGTCGGACTGGGCTTCGAGATAATCCGCAATTTTCTCCAGCACGCGATTTTTTTCACGGCTCGACAACAGCGCCAGTTGGTAAGAAGCCGCTTTCGCCGCTTTACCCATTTGTTCAAGCATTGCAGGCTCCTTAAATGAGGATCAGATCGTCACGGTGTACCGCGACCGGGCCATATTCATAACCAAGAATGGCATCGATTTGTTGGGAGTGATGCCCGGCGATGCGCCGCAAAGCGTCGCTGTTATAACGGCTGACGCCGTGTGCGATATCGCGGCCTTCCTGGTTGCGGATGCGGATCACTTCGCCACGGGAGAAGTTGCCGGTGACGGTTTTGATCCCTTTCGGCAACAGTGAACTGCCACGCGCCAGAATCGCGTTTTGCGCGCCTTCGTCGACGCTGATTTCACCGGCTGGCGGGGCACCAAAAATCCAGCGCTTACGATTTTCCAGCGGTGATTGCTGTGGATGGAAACGGGTGCCGACCGGCAGCCCCTCAATCACATCGCTGATGACGCCAGGCTTGCTGCCTGCGGCAATCACGGTTTCGATTCCGGCGCGGGCCGCGACATCTGCCGCCTGCAATTTTGTGCCCATGCCGCCGGTGCCGAGACCGGACACGCTATCACCGGCAATGGCGCGTAATGCGTCGTCAATCCCGTGGACATCCGCAATCAGCTCCGCCTGCGGATTACTACGCGGATCGGCGGTGAATAAACCTTGCTGATCGGTCAGTAACAGCAGCTTATCGGCACCCGCCAGGATAGCGGCCAGCGCGGAGAGGTTATCATTATCGCCGACTTTAATTTCCGCCGTTGCGACCGCGTCGTTTTCATTAATCACCGGAACGATATGGTTATCCAGCAGCGCACGTAACGTGTCGCGGGCATTCAGAAAGCGCTCGCGATCTTCCATATCGGCGCGGGTCAGCAGCATCTGGCCGACGTGAATGCCGTAAATGGAGAAAAGCTGCTCCCAAAGCTGGATTAAGCGGCTTTGTCCAACTGCGGCGAGAAGCTGTTTTGAGGCGATGGTTGCGGGAAGTTCCGGATAACCGAGGTGTTCACGCCCGGCAGCAATCGCACCGGACGTCACGATAACAATGCGATGGCCTGCGGCGTGTTGCTGAGCGCACTGGCGCACTAATTCCACAATGTGGGCGCGATTCAGGCGGCGCGATCCGCCCGTTAAGACGCTGGTCCCCAGTTTTACGACCAGGGTCTGGCTATCACTCATGATTCTCTGCCGTTTCAACAAAAATTAGAAAAAGAACAATCAGAAAGACGTTGTAACAGGAGTGAGGCGACTTGCCAACTACAGGGTTTTAAAACCCCATGCTTTACGCGGGGAAAGGGGAAAGATGATACCAGTTATTTTGCCAATTACAATTTTAGAAACACCGTTTCATTCTTTTTTATATTTTTTCTTACTATGTCACAGATCTTTAATACAGCCCCGTTATGATTCATCCCGCTTTTCAATGGGCAGATGTCCGAAACTTAGCGCGTATTCAAAATTGGGATCGAAAATGAAAAAAAGCACGTTGGCATTAGTGGTGATGGGTGTTGTAGCAGCGTCTGCAGCACAGGCAGCTGAAGTTTATAATAAAAACAGCAACAAACTTGATGTGTACGGCCGCGTTAAAGCAATGCATTACATGAGTGATAACGCTGCGAAAGATGGCGATATGACTTATGCACGTTTTGGTTTCAAAGGTGAAACGCAAATCACCGACACCATCACTGGCTTTGGCCGCTGGGAAGCAGAATTTGCCGGTAACAAAGAAGAAGGTGCAGCTAACGCACAGAAAACCCGCCTGGCTTTTGCCGGTATTAAATTCAAAGACTTCGGTTCTATCGACTACGGTCGTAACCTGGGCGCGCTGTATGACGTTGAAGCCTGGACTGATATGTTCCCGGAATTTGGCGGCGACTCATCGGGTCAGACCGATAACTTCATGACCAAACGCTCCAGCAGCCTGGCAACTTACCGTAACACCGATTTCTTCGGCGCTATCGACGGTCTGAACACCACACTGCAATACCAGGCCAAGAACGAAGGCCGTGCCGCCAGCAAAGAAAACGGCGACGGTTTCGGTACTGCGGTAACGTATGACTTCGGCGGTAGCGCATTCAGCATCGGCGGTGCATACACCAACTCCGATCGCACCAACCTGCAACAGCTGCAGGTTCGTGGCCAGGGTGAAAAAGCGGAAGCCTGGGCGACCGGCGCGAAATACGACGCTAACAACATTTACCTGGCGGCAATGTATTCAGAAACCCGCAACATGACCCCGATTAGCGGCGGCTTTGCTAACAAAGCGCAGAACTTCGAAGCGGTTGTGCAGTATCAGTTTGATTTCGGTCTGCGTCCGTCTCTGGGCTACGTGCAGTCTGAAGGTAAGAATGTTGAAGGGATTGGCAGCGTTGACTTAGTGAAATACGTGGACGTAGGCGCGGTTTACTACTTCAACAAAAATATGTCCGCGTTCGTGGACTACAAAATCAACCAGCTTGATGACGACAATGCGCTCGGCATCAACAGCGACGACATCGTTGCGGTTGGTATGACTTACCAGTTCTAACGTGCAGTTGCTTTACCCCGTATGGCTACCAAACCCCCCGCGCAAGCGGGGGTTTTGCATTGGGGCCTGGTCCATCAGGCACCCACCGCGCGTTTGATCAGGCTGTCAGTTTCAGATTCACTTCAGTAACATCTTTCGCCGGCTCTAATTTCAGCTCGAGCGTTGCCAGCAGATCCCGCAGGCGGACAAAGAAATCACGCAATGTTTGCTCAATTTTTTCAGTCACTTCGCGATCTTTAATCGCGGTTTCCTGCCAGTGCCCTTCTTCGTTATAAAGACCGAAATGCCAGGTGTAAGTGAAGCGTTTTTCTTCCGCTTCCAGCACCATCCACCATCCCCAAAACTCACGTTTCTCAGGCGCAGGTTTGACATTGACGCAAACTGCCAGGCAGTCGAAAAAGAAACGGTTGTCTTCACATTGCCCTTCCCGAATATACGGGCCAAGCGCGGTGAACTTTTTAATCATCCTGCTCTTCGGGTGTCCACTTGGTAACGTCATTACGATCTCCTTTGGTGAAGTAACTGTTTTACCAAATCAATGGAATTTAGCAATCTATTAACCGAATCGATTGTTAATCCATCCGGCAATTTCTGTTAACGCTTTATCGAAATTGCGGTAAACCGGATTGAACGGTATCTCAAGCAGTTTGCTATCTGCGGATGACGACGTGATGAAACGCGACTCTTCAGGCGGGCTAAAGGGATCGTTTTTCCAGAAACCCGACAACATCGGCGTTGGGCAGCGACGCCCCAACAAGCCCTGGGTTTTCAGCGAGTAACGGTTAAGCTCGGTTCGGAATGCGCTGTCTGCCGCATCAAACATGCCGAGACGGCTGGCGAACACGTCCATATACATTTCCGGCACTTTATCCTGGAGGGCGGTGTCGGTAAGCAACTGGTGAACGATCGGACCAAGACAGGCCACGGCGCGCAGACGCGGCGACTCCAGATAGGCTAAACGCACCGCCACATTCGCCCCAAAGCGGAAGCCGAAAAGCGCGACCCGCGTGTGGTCAATCCAGGGAAGGTTCGGTAAGGATTTCAATACATGCTGGTGAATCAGGCTGGAATCCTGAGTCAGTTTCCATTTGGAAGAGAAACCGACTGACGGCATATCCAGCGTCAGCATCGCGATGCCGAGCGGGGCAAAATATCGCTCGAACAGATTGAAATAGTCGCTTTGCAGCGCATCCAGACCGCCGCACATTAAAACGGTGGGAAACGGCCCGTCGCCTTTTGGCTGGTGTAAAAAACCACTGACGGCGCTGCCGCCGGGCACTGAAAATTCCAGCTCACGGATGTGGTACGGCAAACGCTGCGCCGCCTCTTCATAGGCGCGATTTGCTAATGCCTGAGCCTGTTCGGCCAGTTCATCGCCTTTGATATGTGGATAAGCGGCAATGCTGTAAAGATTGGAGGCTTTCAACCAGTGACGTCCGGCAGTCGCTTCATCTTCTTCCTGACCTGCCTTCTGCTGCCAGAGCATGGCCTGTTTTGACCATTCGTAGATCCAGTTACCGCCGCGATAGCCTTTTACCGTGTCGTACAGGGCGGGATCGGTGCGCTCGGCGTCGCTCATTACAATACGCGCCTGCACCTCAAGGATTTCGCGTGGATCGATGCCGCGCCACACCCACATCAGGCGATTGATCATCCGGTACCAGTGCGGAATATTTTTACCATCAAGAGTCGATTGAATGGCAGGATGGCCCGTGTGATGCACACGCCGGACTAACGTTGACGTTTCCGGATGCTTAAAACGGGGTTTAAACAGAGTTTCACTCAGGTTTGCCTTTACCATGACATTCAGCCTCCATAATGCGCATTGGCCCTATTGTAGCGCGTGCAGGCTCATTAAAACAAAACGCCCGACAAGCGGGCGTTGAGATAAACGGGTAAAGCGTGACGCGGGATTAACGGCCAGACAATGGCGGGACGAATACCACGCCCATATCCCACGGCTGTTCAATCCAGGTATCCTGCGGGATATCGACAACATAATCGTCCACCAGCGGCTTACCGGCCGGTTTCGCGAAAATGGTCACAAAGTGAGCTTTCGGATACATTTCACGGATTGCCACAGCTGTACCGCCGGTATCCACTAAATCGTCGATCACGATAAATCCTTCGCCATCCCCTTCTGCGCGCTTGAGCACTTTCAGCTCGCGCTGGTTATCGTGGTCATAGCTGGAGATGCAAACGGTATCAACATAGCGAATGCCCAGTTCACGAGCCAGCAGCCCGCCAGGAACCAAACCGCCACGGCTTACGGCAATAATGCCTTTCCATTGTTCGGCAGGCATTAAACGGCTTGCCAGTTTGCGGGCGTGAATCTGCAACATGTCCCAGGTGACGATGTATTTTTCGCTCATGTGAAGTGTCCCGGCCTGTTTTTAACGGCTTAAAAGTATTCAGGGGAAAATAGGTTGCGCGAGATTATAGAGATCTGACGCGCTAAAAACCAGTGCTGTGCGGCATCCGCCGCGGTTTTTACGTGAGGCGGTCTACATGTCCTTTGAGAAAGTGGTATGCTCACGGCATCACGCAAGCCATGCTTGTGGTACATCGTAATCAGGTAAACCTGTGACCGGCAGCACCTTTTGCCGGGTCAACGTCAAGGAGACTTAACGTGTCTGAACTGTCTCAACTGTCCCCGCAACCGCTGTGGGATATTTTCGCCAAAATCTGCTCCATTCCGCACCCGTCTTATCACGAAGAACAACTCGCCGAACACATTTTAAGCTGGGCCAGTGAGAAAGGACTGCACGCAGAGCGCGACAGCGTCGGCAATATTCTGATCCGTAAACCAGCTACCGCGGGTATGGAAAATCGCAAAGCGGTGGTTCTGCAGGCGCACCTGGATATGGTGCCGCAGAAAAACAACGATACCGAACACGACTTTACCAAAGACCCGATTCAGCCGTGGATTGACGGCGAATGGGTGAAAGCGCGTGGCACCACGCTGGGCGCGGATAACGGTATTGGTATGGCATCCGCACTGGCGGTGCTGGCAGATGACTCCGTGGCTCACGGCCCGCTGGAAGTGCTGCTGACCATGACGGAAGAAGCGGGAATGGACGGCGCGTTTGGCCTCCAGCCAGGCTGGTTAAAAGCCGATATTCTGATTAACACCGACTCAGAAGAAGAAGGTGAAATCTATATGGGCTGCGCGGGTGGGATTGACTTCATCACCACCCTTAAACTGGATCGCGAAGCGATTCCTGCCGGTTTCGACACCTTCAAGCTGACCCTGAAAGGCCTGAAAGGCGGCCACTCCGGCGGCGATATCCATCTGGGCCTGGGCAATGCCAACAAATTGCTGGCGCGCTTCCTGGCCGGACACGCCAGCGCGCTGGATCTGCGCCTGGTCGATTTCAACGGCGGCACCCTGCGTAACGCCATTCCGCGCGAAGCCTTCGCCACCGTTGCCGTTCCGGCAGATAAAGCGGATGAGCTGAAATCGCTGGCCAGCCACTATCAGGACATCCTGAAAAACGAACTGTCCATGGTTGAAAAAAACCTGGTCGTACTGCTGGATAGCGTAACCACAGATAAAGCTGCGCTGACTGCGAAAAGCCGTGATGCGTTTGTCAGCCTGCTGAACGCGACCCCGAACGGCGTTATTCGTAACTCCGACGTGGCGAAAGGCGTGGTGGAAACGTCACTGAACGTTGGCGTGGTCACCATGGCGCAGGACAGCGCGCAGATTATCTGCCTGATCCGTTCGCTTATCGACAGCGGTAAAGATTATGTGGTGGGGATGCTGGAATCGCTGGGCAGCCTGGTGGGCGCGCAAACCGAAGCCAAAGGCAGCTATCCTGGCTGGCAGCCGGACGCCAGCTCGCCGGTGATGGCGCTGGTTCGCGAAACGTACCAGAAGCTGTTTAACAAAACCCCGAATATCCAGGTGATCCACGCGGGTCTGGAATGTGGTCTGTTCAAAAAACCGTATCCGGACATGGATATGGTATCCATTGGGCCGACCATCACCGGGCCGCACTCCCCGGATGAGCAGGTTCATATTGAAAGCGTCGGCCATTACTGGACGCTTCTCACGGAACTGCTGAAAGCCATTCCGGCAAAATAAGCATCAAACTAAGGGCAACGTAAAGTTGCCCTTTTTTATTCGCTCAGTTCACGGTATTCCAACAAAGTCAGGGCGTCGTCCAGCCATTTCTGCATCCGGTAATTCACAAAATGCTCGCCGCGCAACGCGACGGTCTGTTTCGCCATGACGGTAAACCCGTGCCGTTCAAAGAAAGGCCGGGCGGTGATGCTGGCTTCGGTATACAGCGTGGAAATATTTTGGGCGCGCGCCTGACTTTCAAGACGATCCAGCAGCGCTGTGGCCGTTTTCTGGCGCTGGTAAGCGGGATGCACAAACAATAAATCGATGTGACCATCGTGTTCCAGGGTAATAAACCCGGCGAGCTCGTTTTGATAACAGGCGACGAAGGTCCAGGCATGTGACAGGCGAACCATCCAGCATTGCTCGTCTATCTGCGCCCAGGCGCGGGTTTGCGCCTCGTTGTAATCACTGGACGCCACTTCCCCTACCGAACGCAGAAATACCTCCACCACATCAGGAAAATCGCGCGGATGGTAGCGGCGAATAACAGGCACATCTTTTGCCATTACTGCCTCCTGTTGAAATAAGCTTACAGCCCCAACACCAGCTGACGTTCCAGTTGGGGATCGAGTAAGGTGACATGCAGGCCCACCAGCCGGACACCACGCCCGCCGCGACGTTCATCCCAGGTTTTACGCGCCGTAGCAAGCAAGTCGTCTTTATTCAGACGGGGCCAGACGTGCTCCTGGGTCGTAAGCTGGAAATCATTAAATTTCAGCTTGACCCCCTGACGGGCAATGAGCAGATCAGGCTTGACGCTGGCGAGCCGCCGCTCAAGCTCCGGATAGAGGCGATCAATGATTGCCTCGCATTCGGACCACTCATGAATATCCTCCGCCAGCGTCCGCTCCACGCCAATGGATTTGCGCTGCCGGTCATTGCTGACCTCGCGCTCATCAATACCCAGGCTGCGCTCCCAGAGCACTCGCCCAAATTTACCAAAACGTTTAAGCAGTGACGCCAGATCGCATTTTTGCACATCTTCACAGGTCACCAGCCCCAGGCTTTCAAGCTTACCTGCCGTGACTTTCCCGACGCCGGGAATTTTAGACAGCGGCAGCGTTTTTAAAAATGCCGGCATCTCTTCAGGAGTAATCACGCACTGGCCATTGGGCTTATTAAGATCAGAGGCGATTTTAGCAATGAACTTAACCGGGGCGATGCCCGCCGAGGCGGTGAGCTGGAGTTCGTCGAAAATAGTCTGACGGATTTCCCTTGCCATTAAGGTTGCCGAACCGTGGCAATGAGGACTGTGGGTGACATCAAGATAGGCTTCATCCAGCGACAGCGGTTCAATCAATGGCGTATAGCGCAGGAAGATTTCCCGGATATGGTTTGACGCTTCTTTGTATGCGTCAAAGCGGCCAGGCAAAAGTGTCAGGTGGGGGCAAAGTTTGAGCGCCATTCCCGTCGGCATGGCGCTGCGCACGCCAAATTTGCGCGCCGGATAGTTTGCCGTGCTGATCACCCCGCGCCGCTCCCGGCTGCCGCCGATGGCAAGGGGAATATCGCGTAACGCCGGGTTGTCGCGCATCTCTACAGCTGCGAAAAAGCAGTCCATATCGACGTGAATAATTTTGCGCATAGCCCACCTCAGGAATAACACTGGATAAGTATACAGCCTGATTTGGGAAGTTGAGAAGAGCCGATAAAACATCGCCTCCATGAAGGAGGCGATTCAGATTAAAGAATGCGGTTTTGCTGCCGGGCCTCGCGCGCGAGACGCTTTTTACGTGCGTCGCACGGCTCGGGACAGTCGCACACCTTTTCCATCCCCAGCGAGGAAATCCCCCCGCAGCTACCCTGAAGGGCTTTGCGCTTCATCAGCACGCCGAGAGACATGCCAAAAATCACCAGCAAAAAAATCGCGAAGCTGGCGATAAAGATGGTCAGCATCATTAACCTCCGAAATCATCCAGCAGGATGTTTTCATCTTCCACACCCAGATTCTTGAGCATGGCGATAACCGCAGCGTTCATCATTGGCGGCCCGCACATGTAAAATTCACAGTCTTCCGGGGCCGGATGGTCGCGCAGGTAGTTTTCATACAGGACATTATGGATAAA
>OKCK01000219.1_pt1 | contig 13247 bp, 12 predicted proteins | sample 1614961 | NCBI WGS metagenome assembly OKCK01 (sample SAMN04436984, study PRJEB24849) | human gut metagenome | biome: human gut; feature: NICU; material: stool | host: Homo sapiens | place: USA: Saint Louis, MO | collected 2010-07-31
CGGGCATCGTCTCCGCCGTGTGGCGCTCCACGCGCGTTCTTCTTGCCCTTCTCGTTGTGCTTGGCCTGTTTTATCCGGCGGCCGTGTGGGTCGCGGGCCGGGCGTTCGCTCACAATGCCGACGGTTCCATGATGAGCCTCGATGGCCGCACCGTTGGGTCGTCCCTGATCGCTCAGGACACGTCGAAGGATCCCGCTCTGTTCCACCCCCGGATGTCGGCGGGCGACTACGACGGTTTGGCTTCGGGCGGCTCGAACCTGAGCCCCGTCGGTGAGGAGATCACCGCGCAGGTCGCCGAGCAGCGCGCCCTTATCGCCCGCGAGAACGGCGTGGATGAGGCCGTTGTCCCCGCGGATGCGGTGACCGCGAGCAGTTCCGGTCTCGATCCACACATCAGCCCGGAGTATGCTCGCATCCAGATCGAACGAGTGGCGAAGAACTCGGGGCTTTCGCGGTCAGCTGTTGCACAGCTCGTCAAGAAGCACACCCAGGGGCGAACCCTCGGCTTTGCAGGTGAAGAGGTCGTCAACGTCAATGACCTGAACCTCGACCTGCTTGCGGCGAAGGACTGACATGAACACGGTGCGCGGTGTACTCAAGGTGTATCTGGGGGCTGCCCCCGGCGTAGGTAAGACCTGCGCGATGCTCGAGGAGGCCCATGACCGCCTGAAGGGCGGGGAGGACGTCGTCGTGGGCGTCGTTGAAACCCACGGGCGTTCGGGGACCGCCGCGAGGCTTGAGGGGCTGCCGGTGATTCCGCCTCGGCGGGTGAGCTATCGCGGCTCGCCGTATGACGAGCTTGATGTTCCGGCGATTATCGAGCGCAAGCCCGACGTCGTTCTCGTGGACGAGCTCGCTCATACCGTGCACGGCGAGGACACGACAGCGAAGCGCTGGCAGGATGTTCACCGTTTGCTCGATGCGGGCATCAACGTCATCTCGACCGTAAACATTCAGCACCTCGAATCCCTCAACGACGTGGTCACGAACATTACGGGCCACGTGCAAAACGAGACGATTCCCGATCCGGTCCTGCGCGAAGCGGAGGAGGTCGAGCTGATCGACCTGAGCCCCGATGCGCTGCGCGTGCGGCTGCGGCAGGGGCAGGTGTATGGACCCGCGACCGTGGATGCGGCGCTCAGCAAGTTCTTCCGCAAGGGGAACCTCACTGCGCTTCGCGAGCTCGCGCTTTTGTGGCTCGCCGATCAGGTCGACGATGGTCTCGAGAAGTACCGCAGCGAGGAGGGCATCAAGGAGCCGTGGGCGGCGCGCGAGAGGATCCTCGTGGCCGTGGGCGGTGGCCCGAAGACTGCCGCGCTCATTCGCCGTGGCCGCCGCATCGCGGGGCGCATCGCTGGCCGCGAGCTCCTCGTCGTTCACGTCCTCGCGGCGGATGGTCCGCCGCGCATGTCGCCCGAGCAGATGAGTGAGGCGCGCTCCCTTACCGAATCTCTCGGCGGCTCGTGGCACGTACTTTCGGGCGATGACGTCCCGCGCACGCTCCTCGATTTCGCCACGACCGTGAACGCGAGCCAGCTCGTTGTGGGCGCTTCGCGTCAGGGCTTCGCCCAGCGGCTGCTCATGCGGTCCACGAGCGCCGCGATCATCGACGGTGCCGGCGACATCGACGTGCACATCGTCGCCGTGGACCCGCCCGCCACGCACTGGTCGGCTCCCGCGCCGCCCGCGAGCCTCTCCCCCGCGCGGCTCGCGACGGGCTGGGTACTCGCGACCGTCCTCACGATCGTCGTCACCCTCGCGAACCTCGCGCTCGGCGATCCCACGGCACACCTGTCCACGGCGATTATGAGCTTCGTGCTCGCGTCCGTCGTCGTCGCCCTCGTGGGTGGCCTGTGGCCGGCTCTCGCGACGGCCATCGGCGGCGCGCTCTTGCTCAACTGGTTTTTCACCGCGCCCACGCACACGCTGTCCATCACTGAACCGAAGAACATCTTCCTGCTCATCGTGTTCGTGCTCGTCGCGGTCCTCGTCGCCCAGGTTGTCGATGGCGCTGTGCGCCGCCAGCGCGAGTCCCAGGAGGCGCGCCGGCACGCGCAGCTCATGACAGAGCTTGCCCGCTCCGTGATCCGCGACGGCATCGGGATCCAGGAGATCCTCGAACAGATCGCCACGACGTTCGGCCAGGATGGCGTCGCCCTCGCCACCGTCGAGGGCACGGCACTCGTGCCCGAGTACAAAGTAGGCATCCCGATCGAATCGGTCACGCTCGCCGACGAAGCCTTTTCGCTCGACGATCAGCATGTTCTCGCCCTCGTTGGCCGCCCGCTCACGTCGAGCGAGCAGCAGCTCCTCGAGGCCTATTCGGGCAGGCTCGTGAGCCTCATGACCCAGGCGCAGCTCAACCGGGCCCGCACGCAGGCCCGGCAGCTCGAGGCCGCGAACTCCGTGCGCACGGCGCTTTTGACGGCCGTCTCGCACGACCTGCGCACCCCGCTCGCGACGATTAAAACGGCCGTCTCCGGTCTCCTCCTCGACGATGTTGATCTTCCGCGCGACGCACAGGTGGAGCTTCTGCGCACGATCGAATCGTCCTCGGACAGGCTGGATCGGATCGTCGCGGACCTCCTGGATATGTCGCGCATCCACACGAATAAGCTCGAGGTTAAGGCCGTCACCGTCGGACCCGCCGAGCTGGTTGCCCAGACCCTCCACCACATGGATCCCTCCCTCGTGCCGCCTTCGCTCGAGGTGCGCGTTCCGCGCGAACTGCCGGCAATCACGACGGATGCGGCGCTTATGGAGCGCGTGCTCGAGAACCTCATCAGCAACGCCGCCAAACACACCGACTCAGGAGTCACGATCGACGCGACACAGGACGGCGAGCGTATCCTCATTCGCGTGATCGACTACGGACCCGGCCTCACCGAGGAGAGTAAGGCGCGCCTGTTCACGCCCTTCACGCGCTTCGGTGACACGACGAACAGCCACGGGCTTGGCCTCGGCGCCGCGGTCGCGCGCGGGCTCGCGGAAGGCGTGGGCGGCACGCTCACCGCCGACGACACTCCAGGAGGTGGGCTCACAATGGTGCTGTCACTGCCGCTCACCATCACCCCAGCCACCACCGACAGTGCGCCCACCCCCGCTCACGAGACCACCACCGTTGGGAGCGCGTCATGATTCTCATCGTCGAGGACGACCCGGCACTGGCGAGGGCCATGACCGTGAACCTCACGGCCCGCAAATACCAGGTGCTCACGGCAACGACCGGGGAGCAGGCGCTCGTCATGGCCGCCGACAACCCGATCGAGGCCGTCCTCCTCGACCTCGGCCTGCCGCACATGAGCGGCCTCGACGTCATCGACGGGATCCGCGGCTGGTCAGACGTCCCGATCATCGTCGCGACCGCCCGCCACGAAACCCACACGAAAATCGAGGCACTCGATCGCGGCGCCGATGACTACGTGACCAAACCCTTCGCGCTCGGGGAGCTCCTTGCGCGTTTGCGCGCCAACCTCAGGCGGCGAACGTCGGGCTCCCCCTCCCCCGTCGTCACCACCACCGACGGGCGCCTCACGATCGACCTCGCCGCAAAAACCGCGACCGTGAACGGCACCCCCGCGCGCCTGACCCCGCACGAGTGGGGCATCGTGAGCTACCTCGTGAGCCACCCCAATCAGCTCGTGCGCAAGGACGAACTGCTCGAGAACGTGTGGGGCCCCGAATACACGAACGAGGCCGGCTACGTGCGCGTCTACATGTCGCAGATCCGCCAGAAACTCGAGGAGGATTCCTCCGCCCCGCGCTACTTCCTCACCGAACCGGGGCTCGGGCATCGGTTCGTGCTTGGGGACTAGGCGCGAACCGGGCGTCTCACGCGCCGGGAAGGTATGCGCTGGGGCGGTCGTTTCTTCTCATGCCGCCCGGGGGCAAGAGACGGAACCCCACAGCTCACGGATCTCGGACAGCCGTCAGACCCATCCCGTCGAGGATGCGACCAGCCGGGCAGAGCGGCCTCGTCCCATCCACATAAGCGAGGACGCGCGAGAAACTCTCTCGCTGCTACGTGCTCCCTCGGTTAAGCCGCTACGGACTCTCGCCACACGGTCGGGCTCACCGATGCATTGCCCAGCACCAGAAACTAAAGACGCCACCCAACGCTGATAGGTTTTTACCTACTACGGCCACACAATCCGTTGGAGAGCGCTTCCTATGAACTTGGAAACTAACGAACGTCTCCTTGCAATCGGGTTAGTGCTTCTCATGCTCGTCTACTGGACCTACTACATTCTTGTCGTTCGACGGGTACCCGAATCCGAATCTTGGTACGACGCTGGTGATGAGCACGGAGCGGACCGTAACGGCGCCCTCTTTATGTTTCCCTACGGCACGCTGTTTATGGGGGTTGCGGGAATCATGATGCTCGTGGACAGTCTCGGCCTTCCCGAATTTTCCAGACATGTACTGCGCGTTCCGTTGGGTGCGACTCTCATCATTGCCACGATCGGTTTCACGGGTGGGTTCGGAATCCCGCTACCATGGCCCTTCGTTCCTCGTTGGGTCGTTGAAATCCGTCGAGCCAAGCGGGCACGTGCACGAAAGTTGAGAGAAGCGAAGAAAGCGCAAAGGAAAAGCTAACAGCACGCAGTCGAGGAAGCACCTGTCGCACAATAATTGGGACTTCGGTGACGCAAAAGCTAGAGCAGCCGTAACGTCAACGATCACCGGCTAGCTCCCGCTGTTTCCGATCTCAGGTCGGCTCACTCGCGGTTGATCCCGCGCGAGAGAGCTCCGGCTCAGCCATCGGATCTTCCGGGGCTCATCAACGCGTTCAACATGATCGTCATGAGGAACTTCTTTATGGAACTTCCTCAAGAACTTTTTGAGTCGGCGCGCATTGATGGGGCGAGCGAGTTTAGGATCTTCTTTTCGATCGTGCTTCCGCTTTCAAAAGCAGTCCTAGCTGTCGTTGGCCTTTTCTACGCCGTTGGCTACTGGAACTCGTTCTTCAACGCCCTGCTGTACATCAACGACACGACGAAATGGCCAATCCAGCTGGTACTCAACCAGTACGTCGTTCAATCGAACGCCTTGACCGACCTTCAGGCGCCTGATCGCCCCGTGCCGCCAGCGCAAATCGTACAGATGGCCATCGTCGTCGTCGCGACGCTACCGATTCTTATCGTGTACCCCTTCGCTCAGCGGTTCTTTACCAAGGGCGTTCTGGCGGGGGCCATCAAGGGATAGTTTCACCGGCTCTGCACGGCTGGCCGCTGCCCTTAGTGTTCAGGACACGCTTCACGAAGGATGTCCGGCAGATCGATCGCCGGTGTCGTCGAGTGGCTACCACGAAGAGGTGCCGAACCCAAGCGGGCTCAGCACCTCTTTGGTGTTCCTTCCCGTATGCGCACCTTCGCGGCGGCTCCACGGGAGTGGTGAGCGAAAAGGGGTTAGCGGGGTCGGCGGTCCTCAGCAGAGCCCACCGTGCCGCTCACGTCCGTCGGGTGGTCGAGGTACCAATAGGCAACGCTTGCGATGTCGTCATTGCGCTCGAACAATCCGTTGTCCCAGTCGCCGATCATCTGCTGTGTTACGCGCAAATCCTCGGCGAAGTAGATGGGATCGAGCAAATGCCAACGGTACATATCGAAGTGCGGAGGCATGCCATGCTCGTAGTTCGAGAACTTCGAGCGGTCCTTGACGTCGACGCGCGTGAAACCGAATGAGTGGCTCGAGTAGGTCTGAGGGATCGGTTCTGGATCCTTCCGCAAAGCATCCTGAAATGCCCAGGAGCCACCCACATAATCTTCAAGGCCCGTGCTCGTGAGGGTGGGCCATTTATCGTCTCCATCGATGAAGAACTTGAGCTCTCCCTCGCCCCACCAGTAACGCTCAAGCGAGGTCAGGGTGAAAAAGGAACCGAGGTAAACGCCACTGCCTTTGATGTTCTCGAGAACGACGTGATCGTTGCCCTTGCCGAGGTCGCCATTGCTTCGGCGCCACTGTGCGTGGAAGTAGCCGGACGATTCATCGAGCTCATCGCCGAGCGTGCAATCCACCTGGTAGAAGAACCCTTCGATGACGTCCGGATGTTGGCTTTCGATGACGATCCGGGCATGCGAGCGAAATGGCATCGCGATGAACGAATTGAATCCCGAATTCGGTGCCACAACGATCGGAAGAGAATCGACGCGGCTCGAGATGGCGCCGCCGCAGCAAAAGAAGTCCCCGAGGGGCGCCACGACCGAAGGCGACTCTTCGCCATCCCAATACATCTTCAAGAGGAGGTTCCGGTACACGAAGGGGTTCGCCTTGGTCACCGCATTACACGTGATCCAGATATGCCGCACAACACCGGGGCCCTCAACGTCGACGAGGACGAGCTCCTCGCCAGGTTGAAGGTCCACGCAAGGGGACCCTTTGCGTGCTACACCGAGATGCGATGCGGCCTGCGCGGCCTTCCCCTTCTCCCCTCGTGGATTCTCTGCGTTGAAGGTGCGGGTCACAACGCCCAGCTTCATGTGTGTGGGATCGAAAATATTCAGCACTTTTGCTCCTTTTACTTCACAGCGCCGGCGGTCACGCCATTGCTCAAGGTTTTCTGGAAAATAAGGAAGAACACGATGGTGGGCAGCAGGGAGAGGAACGAACCTGCGTTCACGACGGTCATATCCACCGTGTATTGACCGCGAAGTGTCGCGAGCGCGATCGGAATCGTTTGCGCATCCTGGCTATTCAAAAGCACAACCGGGATATAAAACTCGTTCCATGTCCAAATGAAGAAGAACACCATCAAGACAGCAAGCGTCGGGCGAATCACCGGAACGACAACCGTCCACAGAATCCTCCAGCGGCTCGCGCCATCAACACGTGCGGCTTCGAGAAGCTCACGCGGGAACGTTCCGAGCACCCCTGCGAGCAGGTAGGTGCCGAATGCTCCCTGCAGCACGATGAAGATGATGATGACTGACCAAATCGTGTTGAGAGTGCCCGTTGCTTGCGCGATGTAGAACAGCGGGTAAATGAGCGCCTCTTGCGGAATCATGGTCCCGAGGAGAAGAACCGCGAGAACACCGGTGCGCATTTTGATCCTGCCGATACCGATCGCATAGGCAGCGAGCACCGAAATCAACACACCAACAACGGCAACGACGACCGAGAGAACGATTGAATTCGTGAGGGCTTTTGGAAAGTCGATGATGTCGAGGTAACTCTGAAGCGGCCCTAGATCAAACTTTTCCGGCAGCACCAAGGGGCCCCTCGTGGAGTAGTCCGCCGGGCTCTTGAAAGCATTGAGCACAACCAAAAGGAACGGCGAAAGAACGAGCAGGGCGCCGGCGCATGTCGCGATAAGCATGAGCAAGGATCCGGGTCTCACGCGCTCCCACAGCGTCCCTCGCTCCCGCTTCTGGATTTTGACGTCGCTCAACGGGTTTTTAGTCACCGAATCACGCATCTTCGCTCCTCCTTTGAACCCACAGCATGACGAGTGCAACCACGAGGATCACCGCCGCCATCACCGTGGCGATAGTCGCGCCGTATCCCACACGAGAGAGCTCGAAGAAGTTGCGGTAGGCGTAGTAACTCGGCACTACCGTCGATCCCTCGGGCCCGCCTCCGGTCAGGATGAGGATGGGCGCGAAGACCTTGAGAGCGGCGACGGTCGCCGTCAGGGTCACGATGAAAATTTCGGGCCGGATCTCCGGGATGGTGATTTTCCGAAGTTGCTGAAACCATGAAGCGCCGTCAAGGTCTGCCGCCTCATAGAGAGACGGATCGACTCGCCCGAGCGCCGCCATGAAGATGACAAGTGGGTATCCGAGCTGCAACCACACGAGCATGAGCATGACCGTGACGATCGCGACCTTCGGGTCACCGAGCCAATCCGGCGGATTGGAGATCCCCACGCTGCGAAGGACCGCGTTCACCGCACCCGCATCCGTATTCATCACCCAGCTCCAAATAAAGCCGGCAACGGCAATGGGGAGGATCTGCGGAAGGTAGTAGCATCCGCGCAAGAAGCTTGCGATGCGAGCTCCGTATCGCGGGGCCACGAGGTTGAAGAGGATCGCGGCGAGGAGAAGACCCAGAAGTGTGGGAACGACGACGATCGCCACGATCATCAAGAGCGAGTTCTTGAACGACATCCAAAAGGCGTCGTCCTGGAACAAGGTGGTGTAGTTCTCGAGCCCGACCCAATTCATCTGCGCGGCTCCGCCTCGCCAGTCAAAGAGACTGATGAAGAGGTTTCCGAACAGTGGGATTAAGACGATGACCGAAAAGCCGATTGTCATCGGCAACAAGTACGGCCAATACCGTTCCTTGTGCCGAGCGTTGTGACGATCCCGGTCTCTAGGTCGAGCACGACCCTCGACGCTTATTGCGCTCATCGCGGTCACTTCCCAGCGCCCGCGTCATAGAAGTCCTGAAGAGCCTTGATGAAATCGTCCGCGGTCTCGTTCCCGTTCGACATCGCCTGCATGTGTTCCTGGATGAAGTCGAGAAACCCAATCACCGGGTAATCGGGGTAGTACGACAGTACATCGCCGTCCATGAGCTCAACGAAACGCTCGGTGTACTCGCGTGTGCGTTCATCACTGATTGTGGAGGGGTCACCTGCGATCGGCAGGCCGCCGAGCTCGCCGATGACATTTTGCACCTCGTCCGAGAGCGTGATGTCGATCCACTCGTACGCGAGCTCCTTGTTCTTCGCGCGCTCTGGGACGCCCCACAGGTGGCCCGACGAGCCCATCACGAGGTTCGCTCCGGGGAAGGTTGTGTAGCCCCAATTGAAGTTTGCTTCACTCACTGCCCGGTGGAAGACGCCGTGGTTCCACACAACCATCGCGGCCTTACCGCTGAGGAAGTTCACCGTCGCTTGCTCGAAGTTGAGGCCCGCGATGTCCTTGCCGACGTACCCCCGCTCGATCCACGACTGGAACCGCTTGGTGCCCTCTGCCCACGGGCCAGAGGTGAAGTCCACGGGATTCTTCACAAACATGAAGTCATCGATTTCGTCGCGTGTCGCTATTGCCGACACGAGCGAGTACCACACCCACATTTGGTTGAATCCTTGGCTCGTCGCCGCCGAGCTTGCAATCGGGGTGACCCCAGCCGCCATGAGCGTGTCCATGCCGGCCTCGAGCGCATCGAGGTCACTGAAGTCTGGTTCTACACCGTGCTCCTTGAGCAGATCCTCGTTGTAGAACAGCGTGACGTACTCGCCGATGTTCGGAATTCCGTACCAATCGCCCGAGCCAGCCATGCCGTTCTCATAGAGTGCGAACGAACGCATTGAGGGGCCGACCTTGTCGTCCCAACCGCGCGTGCTGACTTCGTCAGTGAGGTTGGTGAGCAGGCCTTGCATGGCGAGCTGGCCACCGTCGGCATTTCCCTTGTTGAACTCGATGACATCGGGAACGTCATTGCCCGAGAGCGTAATTTTTGCGTTCTGGCGCACGGCGTCGAAGCTCGTTTGCTCGAAGCTCACCTCCACGTCAGGGTGCTTCTCCTTGAAGATTTCGAGCGCCTTCTTCCACCCTTGGCCCTGGGCCGAGGTCGGGTCCTCGTACTGGAGGATCTTGAGCGACTTGCCGTCACCCTCGCCCGACGATCCACATGCGGTGAGACCAGTGGCGATCATCGGCGCTGCGGCGGCGATGCCGAGTGCGCCAAGAGTCTGACGTCGCGTGATTTTCATTTTCTTACCTTTCACTTGATGCGGTTCATTCCGCAGTGGTGGAAACGGAGTTTCGAGAAATTAGAGGGCAGGGGACTTTAATGCGAGACGGGTCCGTCGGTCCGTTGTCGATCAATTGCACGAGCTGACGTACTGCCTCGGCGCTCATGTGAGGGTGGGGAAGCTCAACAGTGGTGAGTCGCGGCTCAAAAAATTCGGACGTGTATTGCACGTTGTCGAATCCCACGATGCTGAGATCATTCGGGATCGAAAGGCCGATGGCTTGGGCTGCGCGAGCGACGCCAAAAGCTGTTCGGTCGGAGAAGCAGAACAGGGCTGTCGGGCGCTCCTCAGAACTTCCACTAAGAAGGTCCTTAGCTGCCTTTTCGCCAGCAGAAATCGAAGGGTCTAGCGCATTAATCACGACGGCTGAGCTCTCGTCCCCGAAAAACTCCTGCATCGCTTTGCGGTAACCCTCTTCACGCAAATGCCGAGCGATGTATTTCTCCTCGTCGATTCCGATGTAACCAATGCGAGAGTGGCCCGCATCGATGAGGTGCTTTGTCGCGTCATAGGCACCCTGAACTTCGTCGGCGATAACCTCAGTCACGACGGGTGAGAGTCCAGAACTGACACAGTCGAGGAAGACAAAGGGCACACCGTGCGGAACCTCGGGTATCTGGCGTCTGCGAAAGTAGTCCGCGGCAAAGATGATGCCGTCCACATCGCGCTGAAGGGCCGTGCGAATCGCGTCCTGCTCGGCGTTCGGCCCCTCGAGGACGGGGATCGTCACGAGAATGTACCCGGCCTCCGTCGCCGCTGATTGCGCGCCCAACACAAGGCCGGGAAGGAAGAGGTCATCAGCGCTCGTGTAACTGATGAGGGCAATCGCGTGGCTCTTGTTGAGCTTGAGCCCGATCGCATGGAGGTTGGGCGTGTACCCCATTTCCATTGCCGCTGTGCGAATACGCTCGGCGAGCTCTGGGTTCACTCTCCCCTGATCCTTGCGATTCAGGGCAAGCGAGACCGTCGAGACTGATACACCGAGCTGCTCGGCGATGTCTCGCATACGCACCATTGCCGCCACTTCCTCTGCGCCGTTGCCGTGGGTCAATCGTTTTACTCGTGACGTTAGAGACGTCAAACGGTTGACGCAACGACGAATCTGAGGAATTTTGTTATAGGATCCCCGTGACGGCTTCGCCTCATCATTCGGCGACTAGAATCGGGACTGTTGTCCAGCAAGAGCAGCGCCAACTGCCATGCTGCACAGATCACGAGGGAGAACGCCCATGGCACGTCGCTGGCCCGTCCCGCCTGCGCGCGAGCGCGGCGAGGTTTTGCTTGCGAGTGGTCCAAGCGGCGTTTTCCATTGCATTTGCAGCTTTCCCTCTGCGATTGCCGCGGTTCTCTTCGGAGGCTTTGCCACGTTTCTCGTTCTCGATCCTGGGAAAGCCACGCAAGCGGAGCTCGTCATCGGGACGATCCTTCTGGCGGGCCTTGGCTTCTTATTTTTCGCGGGGTTCGTTTGGTGCAGGCGCTTTGGAGTGTGGGCTACGCAGCGCGGTGTGCTCGTGCGCTACATTCCGGGGCGAACGAAATTCCTCCCGTGGGCTGCGATCGCCGCTTTCGAACCCGGCATGCACGATGGGGTGGAGTTGCGATCTCTGACGGCACGCATGGTCGATGGCACGACCCACATGGTGCCCATTTTCTATCGAACGGACGGGCAACGAGACTTTCTCTCCTCGACAATCACGCCCGACGGTGCCCGCTACGTGGGCTCCGACGTGAACCCCGCGGTCGTGCTGCCCCAACTGCTTGACCTGCATCGCCAGGGGCAGCTCGGGGCATAGCCGGGCTCGTGCACCGATCCTCTACAACAGCGTCTCGTCGCACCGGTCGCCTGCCATACTTGAGTCAAATCCTCCCACCACGAAGGAGCGCGCCCATGGCATCACGCTGGCCCATCCCACCTGCCAAAGAGCGCGGCGATGTTCTCCTCTCGTCCGGCCCCGGCGCTATCTACCGCTGGATCTACGGCGGAACGTGCGCGTTTTTCGCCGTGCTCATCGCGGTCGCACTCGTGATGACCAACCTCTTCCCCCACGACACTTCTGGTGCAGAGCGCGCCGTTCAAGCGGTCGTCTTTAGCGGCCTCATCCTGTTTCTCGTTTTCGGATTTCTGCTTTTCACCACGCAGGGGGTGTGGGCCACACGAGAAGGCATTCTCATGCGCTCGTTACCGGGCACGGGAAAGTTCCTCCCGTGGAGCGAGATCACCTCTTTGGAGCCGGGCCAGCTCATCGGCACACGCGTTCGCACCCTCATCGCGCACACGTCCGAAGGTGAGAGCCTCAGGGTTCCCGTTTACTACAGATGGGGCACGTCGAGGGTGAGGTTCCGCGCGAAGCTCACACCTGAAGGCGCCCGCCTCGTTGGCTCCGACCCGGATCCCGCGGTGGTGCTCCCCGAGCTGCTCGCGCTCTATCGCGCGCACGGCCTTCAGAGTTCTCTGTAATTAGAGTCGCCGTAACCGGTTTCACGGCCCGTAAGAGCCCTCCCCCGCGCCACCTCGTAGCGGCGCGAAAGGGAGGGCTCGAGGCGTCTCGGGAAGGGCACCCGGTGCGGTTTAGCCCCAGATCTCCGCGACGGCCGCGATAAGCGAGGGGCTCGCCTGCTCGTAGTCGAACGTGCGCGGCAAGTGGCCCGACGGCACCTTGCCAAACGCCGAAATCTCACGCATGAGCGACTCGGGGCGCTTCGCGGCAACACCGGCGATGGCCTGCTTGAGCGTGAAGCCAATCTCGGCCTCGTTCACGAGGGCACGCAGGCGCGTGTAGCGAACCTCGCGGCCCTTCTCGGTATCGTCGAGAACAGTGCCAAAACCGGCGCTCGTGAGCGTCGCTTCTGTGCCGGCCGTGAGGCCCGTGACGGTGATCGTCGAGGCATGCGGCGCGGGGCGATCGGCGGGGCTTTCGAACGCGCAGTTCATCCGCCAGTTTCTCAGCGCCGGGGGCGAAGGAAGCGTCGGACCCACTCGCCTTCAGATCCCCGAACCCAGCCGGGTCATGTCCGAGTAAGCGAATGCGCCACTCGCGCCGCTCGAGCGCCTCGCGCGCCACCTCGGGAGTGTCCGCGGGGATGGTGAGAGTGAGGGTGTTGTCCGACGCCTGCACGGCCACGCGCACGTGGCTCCACACGAGATCGTCGCCCGCCTTCCACTCTTCGTGGAGCGTGAATTCGCCGTCGCCACCCGCAGCGACGATGAGCTCGAGCACCTCGGGGTTGTCCTCGATGTTGTCGGGGATAGCGTCGGCGGGCGTGAGCGGAAGGATGCCGCCGGCACGCACGAGAACCGGAATCGAGCCGAGTGGGCGGAACATTTCCTGCGTGAACGCGCCCGAATCGGGGGTCCCGTAGCGCTGCTCGGTGAACAGATCGAACCACATGCCGCCGGGCAGGATCGGCTCGACGCTGCCGCGGCCCACGTCCTTCGCAGCGGGGCGCGTAATGGGGGCCACGAGAAGTTCGGAGCCGAACAGATACCCCTGGTCGTTGCGATACGTGGGATATTGCGGCGCCTCGAAATACACGGGCTCCACGATCG
>OKCK01000224.1_pt1 | contig 13058 bp, 11 predicted proteins | sample 1614961 | NCBI WGS metagenome assembly OKCK01 (sample SAMN04436984, study PRJEB24849) | human gut metagenome | biome: human gut; feature: NICU; material: stool | host: Homo sapiens | place: USA: Saint Louis, MO | collected 2010-07-31
GAGCCTGAGGCGCTGCATCCATTACCGCGTCGGCGGCAGGATATTGATGCTTAAGATGGGCATGGGCCCACACGGCCGGAGCGGCAACCAGCGAGGCGGTAACGGTCAGGGTGCAGAGAAGACGAGATGCGGTGAATGCCATATAAATCATTCCTTTTCGTTATATCTGTGGCGCAAAGGATAACCCTGACGCAGGCGCAAGTCGAGTCGGCGAGGCACGTCATGACACAGAAACGCTTGTCATCCCGGCGATGAGCAAGTACCTTCTCGCCTGTTACAACAGGAGTCGTCTATGAAGCACAACCTTGCGCAATTACCCCAGGAAGAAATGGATAAGGTGAATGTCGATCTCGCTGCCGCCGGGGTCGCGTTTAAAGAGCGATATAACATGCCTATCATCGCAGAAGCGGTGGAGCGCGAGCAGCCGGAAGCGTTACGGAGCTATTTCCGGGAGCGTCTGATTGCCCACCGCCTGGCGTCGGTCAATTTCTCCCGTTTGCCCTGGGAACCTAAAGCGAAATAAGCTTATCTTCTGTTACGCCCCTTTTTTTGACCAGGAGACACAGACATGCTGCGTGTGATCGATACCGAAACCTGCGGATTACAGGGTGGCGTGGTGGAAATCGCTTCGGTTGATATTCAGGACGGACAAATCGTCAATCCTCAAAGCCATCTGGTGCGCCCGGATCGGCCAATCAGCCATCAGGCAATGGCCATCCACCGGATCACCGAAGCCATGGTCGCCGATAAACCGGAACTGGAAGCGGTATTGCCCCACTATCTCGGCAGCGCATATTACGTCGCTCACAATGCCGATTTCGATAGCCGCGTGCTGCCCGATATGAAAGGCGAGTGGATATGCACTATGAAAATGGCGCGCCGTCTCTGGAACTGGCCGGGGATTAAATACAGCAATATGGGTTTGTACAAAGCGCGTAATTTGCAGATTGACACCCCAGCGGGTTTGCATCATCACCGCGCCCTGTTCGATTGCTATATTACCGCCGCGTTACTGCTGGATATTTTGCAGGAAACAGGCTGGACGCCGGAGGAGATGGTCACCATTACCGGTCGCCCGACGTTGATGACCACCTTTACTTTTGGCAAGTATCGCGGTGAGGAGATAAGCGAAATCGCCAGGCGCGACCCGGGCTATTTGCGCTGGATGAGAAACTCGTTTACCAACATGACTCCGCAGATGCGCCTGACTATTAACCACTATCTCGGGGAAGATTAATTCCCCTCCCGGCTGCCCAGGGTGCCCTGGGTCAGGCCGATGAGAAACGCGTACTCCATCGCCACGCCCTCATAGGATTTAAACCGTCCCGACTTCCCGCCATGGCCGGAATCCATATCCGTACACAGCAGCAACAGGCTGTCATCCGTTTTGTATTCCCTTAGTTTCGCCACCCATTTCGCAGGTTCCCAGTACTGAACCTGCGAGTCGTGCAACCCGGTGGTCACCAGCAGATGCGGATACTTCTGGCGGCTAACCTGATCGTAGGGGCTGTAGCTCTTCATATAGTGATAGTAGGTTTCATCCTGCGGATTCCCCCACTCTTCAAACTCGCCGGTGGTCAGCGGTATCGACTCATCAAGCATGGTTGTGACGACATCCACAAACGGCACCTGAGCAATCGCGCCGTGGAACAGATCGGGACGCATATTAATGGCTGCCCCAATCAGCATCCCGCCCGCGCTGCCGCCCATGCCATACAAATAACGCGGATCGCCGTATCCCTGAGCCAATAGCGCCTCGCAGACATCGATATAGTCATAGAAGGTGTTTTTCTTTTGCAGGAATTTACCGGACTCATACCAGTTTTGCCCCAACTCACCGCCACCGCGAATATGCGCGATGGCGTAGATAAACCCGCGATCGAGCAGGCTTAACCGACTAGAGCTAAAATCCGCGTCCATGCTGGTGCCATACGAGCCATAGCCGTAAACCAGCAACGGGTTTGCGCCGCGTCGGAAGTGTTTCTTGTGATACACCAGGGAAACCGGCACTTCCACGCCGTCACGGGCTGTGACCCACAGATGCTCGCTGCGGTAATTGGCGGAATCAAAACCTTCAATTTCCGTTTGCTTTAATACCCGACGTTCGCCGGTATCCATATCCAGTTCAAACAACGTGTCCGGTGTGGTCATGGAAGAGTAGCCGTAGCGCAGTTTGGCGGTTTCGGGTTCCGGATTGTAGGCAAGCCATGTCACATACGCCGGATCGTCAAAGGCGATGCCGGTCACTTCATGGGTTTTACGATTGATTTGTCGCAGACTGGTTAGCCCGCGCTGGCGCTCTTCCACCACCAGCCAGTCGGTAAACAGGGTAAAGCCTTCCAGCATGATGTGTTCGCGCGCAGGAATTAACGTTTCCCATTTTTGCTCATTGCGCACCGTGCTGCGATAGAGACCAAAGTTTTTACCGTCGCGGTTGGAACGCATATAAAAACGGTGCTGATAGTGATCGACCGAATATTCGTGATCTTTTCGCCGCTTCAGGAAGCAACTGGGTTCGGCGTCGGCAAGCTCGGCATCCAGTAGCCAGACTTCGCTGGTGGTGGCGCTGGACAGGAAAATATTGATGAAGTGCTGAGACGTGGTTTTGTACAAACTCACATAAAACGTTTCGTCATGTTCTTCATAAACCAGCTCATCTTCACAGGACGGAGTGCCGACGGTATGCCGCCATACCTGATAAGGCAGCAGCGTTTTCGCATGCTTTTTGACGTAATAAAGCGTGCGGGAATCGTTGGCCCAGGCAAGCTCCGGAGCCACATGTTCAATCAATTCAGGATACCAGTTACCGGTTTCCAGATTACGGAAGCGCAGCCCGTACTGGCGGCGGGAAAGGTAATCTTCCGCCAACACCATGGTGGTGTTATCGGGGGTGATAGCCAGCGCGCCCAGAGTATAAAACTCGCTGTGCGAGGCGCGCTGATTCGCATCCAACAGCACATCCCACGGGTCCCATTCCGAACTCAAAACCGACTGACGCTGATAGACCGGGTATTCGCACCCGGTTTCATACACCTGCCGGTAGCGATAACCGTTCTTCACATAGGGCGCAGAAGCGTCGCGCTGCGGCACGCGCCCAATCATCTCTTTGAGCAACTGATCCTGCAACGCCTGCTGACTGGCCATGACGCGTCGGCCGTAATCATTCTCCTGGTTAAGGTATTCCAGCACCTCAGGATCGGATCGCGTGTCATCGCGCAGCCAGAAATAGTTATCGGTGCGCGTGTCGCCATGCAGTGTCATGGTGTGGGGTATTGCTTTTGGTTTTGGTGGCATAACGCTCAACTGTTTGATTAACACCCTTATAAGGGTGGCAAAAACTCAGCGTGATGCAAGCGTAACGCCACCGCTACCTGGATTATTCCACGTTAGCGTCCCGTTTACTGGCCGCAATATCCCGCTCGACATCAGCACGCACGTCTTCGGGAATGCCCAGAGCATCGCCCAGCGCGTTGAGATAACTGCGTTCCATAAAATGGTCGACATTGATAGCCGCACAACTGAGGAAATAGATCTCAAGCGCCTCTTCTTCATTCCGGATGCCTTCAGCCAGACGGGCCGGGTCCAGCGGCTGGTCAAGCGCCTGCTCGATAAGCTGGCGTCCCTCCTGCCCGATACCCGCTTCGCGCAGATGCTGCTCTATCGCCTGCCGCTCGGTTTCGTCGATGTGACCATCGCTCTTCGCCGCAAAGACCAGGGCCAGAATGAGCCGTTCGGTCCGTTTATCAACAGGCGACGGTTGCGCGCCATAATCCGGTTCATCGCGGTGCGCGTCACGGATACGATCTTTGTATTTATTCCACAACACGCTGCCCGCGACCGCGCCGCTGCCCGCTAACAGTGCGCCGGCACCGTATTTGGTCAACAGCTTACGGGAAGATTTATTTGCCACCAGCAGTCCTGCGAGTCCGCCAAGCGCGCCCGGAGAAAGCAGTTTTGAAAGCCCCTGCCCCTGCGGCAGCGCTTTACCGTTTTGCCCGAGCAATGACTGAAGATGAGTGAGCCAGTTCGCCATAGTTTCCCCCAATGAAAGTTATCCTTCAAAGCGTAAGCAAGGGGATGTCAAGAAATGTGGGGAAGCACTAAGGAAAGGAAAAGAACCGGCAAGGGCATGGCCCTTGCACGTGGATTAGGGACGGTATTCCGCCGTCTGTTTTTTACAGTCGACCTGAACAGTGTAATGAATGTCGGCACGCATGCCGCGCACCGTCAGCGGCACGGTCCATTTATCATCACTGCCTTTCACCGCATCAGGATTCACCCAGGCGACAGGGTCCGCCTGCCCTAGTTTTTCCTGATCGTCCGCCCAACGCGCGATGCGGTTTTGAAGATAATCGCGTTTTACGCTGGCGGAAATGCCTTTGGCATCGAGGCCTTCACAACCGGTGAATTTTACACTGCGTGATTCCTGGGGTGCGGCATGCAGCCCCACGGAAAATAACGCCACAAGCGCCAGTAACCCTTTTTTCATTTGCTAATCTCCGTTGTTCATACCACAAAAAGCCTGGTACAAAACAACCGATGCGCAAGGGGTTATGGCGCTTTCAGAGATAAAATCCCTGTTGAATCGATGGCTTTACGCCGCTTTCGATTTTCGCCCGCTGGCAAGCGGTTCCACATTCGCCTCCGGCTGCGGTTTAGCGCCTTCCTGCGGCATCTGGCCGGTACGCAACACTTGCGCCAGCGTATCTTTATGTTCAGCCAGCCACAAAGACAACGGCTCAAGTTGGGTCTCTTCAAGCGTAACCGGTGCGGTTTGCAACCACGACTCGAGGGTTTGTGCTAAGTCGAGCATTTTGTCATAGGCATCGGCTTCTTTTTTATTGGCAAAAGACATTTTCTCTTTCCCTTCCCTGACCACAACGTAGTGAATTTCAACAGCCATGATGTTACCTCGCTAACTGGATATGCATACAGTATATCAGAGGAAAAAAGAGAAATCAAAATTCGCCCGGCTGTCTACGCAATCGTTTTCGTATATACTGACGCCCTCTTTTTTGAAGCAGGAAACCCGTTATGTTGACTTTAGGAACCGCGCTACGCCCCGCCGCGACCCGTGTAATGCTGTTAGGCTCAGGTGAGCTTGGTAAGGAAGTGGCGATTGAGTGCCAGAGGCTGGGCGTGGAAGTGATTGCCGTGGATCGTTACCCCGATGCACCGGCAATGCATGTTGCCCATCGCAGCTACACCATCAATATGCTGGACGGCGCAGCGTTGAAAGCGTTGGTCGATAAAGAAAAACCTGACTTCATCGTGCCGGAAATCGAAGCGATTGCCACTGATATGCTGATCGAACTTGAGCAGCAGGGCCAGAAGGTCGTGCCCTGCGCCCGGGCGGCAAAACTCACCATGAACCGCGAAGGCATTCGCCGTCTGGCTGCCGAAGAGCTGGGCTTGCCCACCTCGTCCTATCGCTTCGCCGGTAACGAAAGCGATTTTCTGGCGGCCGTGGACGCTATCGGCCTTCCGTGCATTGTGAAACCGGTGATGAGCTCTTCCGGTAAAGGCCAGAGCTTTATTCGCCGCCGCGAAGAGTTGGCTGATGCGTGGCAGTATGCGCAACAGGGCGGACGCGCCGGTGCCGGAAAAGTTATTATCGAAGGCGTAGTGGATTTTGATTTTGAGATCACCTTACTGACCGTCAGCGCCGTAGACGGCGTGCATTTTTGCGCCCCGGTGGGGCATCGTCAGGAAGATGGCGATTATCGTGAATCCTGGCAGCCGCAGCAGATGAGCGATCTTGCCCTGCAACGTGCGCAGGAGATCGCCAGTAAAGTGGTGCTGGCGCTGGGCGGCTATGGCCTGTTCGGCGTGGAACTGTTCGTTTGCGGCGACGAAGTGGTATTTAGCGAAGTGTCGCCTCGTCCGCATGATACCGGCATGGTGACCTTAATCAGCCAGGATTTATCAGAGTTTGCGCTGCATGTGCGGGCGTTCCTGGGATTGCCGGTGGGCGGTATCCGCCAGTACGGTCCCGCCGCATCGGCAGTGATTTTACCTCAGTTGACCAGCGATAACGTACGTTACGCCAATGTTGACGGCGCAGTGGGCGCAGGGTTGCAGGTCCGACTCTTCGGTAAACCCACTATCGACGGTTCGCGCCGAATGGGCGTGGCGCTGGCCTGCGCTGAGGATATTGATACGGCCGTTACGCGCGCCAAAGCAGCCGCTGCTGCGGTGCAGGTGGAAGGCTAAAATGAAAAAGGCAGGCTTGCGCCTGCCTTTATTGACACACTGTCAGTTACTGCTGCGCGCCTTCAACCGCTTCGCGTGCCAGTTTGGTGATGCGATCCCAGTCGCCCGCTTCCATCGCGTCGGCTGGCACCAGCCAGGAACCGCCGATGCACAGCACGCTTTTCAGCGCCAGGTAGTCACGGTAGTTCGCAGGCGTAATGCCGCCGGTTGGGCAGAAACGCACCTGGGAGAACGGGCCAGCAATAGCCTGAAGCGCTTTGGTGCCGCCGTTGGCTTCCGCCGGGAAGAATTTGAATTCTTTCAGGCCGTAATCCATACCCAGCATCAGTTCTGATACGGTGCTGATGCCCGGGATCAACGGGATAGAACCTTCTGTTGCCGCTTTCAGCAACGGTTCGGTCAGCCCAGGGCTGATAGCAAACTGCGCGCCTGCTTCCGTTACTTCTGCCAGTTGCGCGGCGTTAATCACCGTACCTGCGCCGATAATCGCATCCGGCACTTCTTTAGCGATAGCGCGAATGGCGTCCATCGCACACGGCGTGCGTAAAGTGACTTCCAGAACGCGAACCCCGCCCGCAATCAGCGCTTTCGCCAGGGGGACGGCATGTTCCAGTTTGTTGATCACAATTACCGGCACAACCGGACCGGATTTCAGGATCTGTTCAGCACTTGTTTTCCAGCTTTTCATCAGAAGATCTCTCTCGCCATAGTGAATTCAGTGAAGCGCGAAAGCGCGCTTTAAAAACGAATACAGGTTGCGCCCTGCTCCGCACCGGACAAATTCTCACGCAGCGCGCCAAACATCTCGCGGCCAGTACCCACGCGCTGCGGGCTAAGGTCGGGATGGTACGGTTCGCGTTGAGCCAGCTCTGCTTCATCTACCAGCAGCGTTAACTCGCCCGTTTGCCCGTTTACGCGGATCGGGTCGCCATTGCGTACTTTTGCCAGCAAGCCACCATCGTAGGCTTCTGGCGTGACATGGATGGCGGCAGGCACTTTGCCGGACGCGCCGGAGAGGCGGCCATCGGTCACTAACGCAATTTTGAAACGGCGGTCCAATAATACACCAAGCGGAGGCATAAGTTTATGTAATTCTGGCATCCCGTTCGCTTTTGGCCCCTGATGACGCACCACCACCACGCAATCCCGGTCAAGAAGTCCCGCTTCGAAGGCGGGGAGCACATCGTGCTGGCTTTCAAAAACCACCGCCGGCGCTTCGATAATTTGATACGCCTGCGGCACGGCGGAGGTTTTCATCACGGCGCGGCCCAGGTTGCCGCTCAGCACCTTCGTGCCGCCATGGGCAGAGAAGGGCTTGTCAATGCTGGCGATGATTTCGCTGTCCAGCGACGCAGCAGCACCTTCGCGCCACTCCAATTCGCCGTTGTTCAGCCAGGGTTCGAGAGTGTAACGATGCAGGCCACGGCCGACCACCGTCTCCACATCCTCATGCAGTAAGCCGCCTTTCAGCAACTCGCGCATCAGCACCGGCACACCGCCCGCCGCCTGGAAGTGGTTAATATCCGCCGGACCGTTGGGGTATAGACGCGCCAACAACGGCACTACAGCCGAGAGATCCGAGAAATCATCCCAGTTAATGATGATGCCCGCCGCCCGCGCCATCGCCACTAAATGCATGGTGTGGTTAGTGGAGCCGCCGGTTGCCAGCAGCGCAACAATGCCGTTGACCACCACTTTTTCATCGATCATTTTGCCCAGCGGCATCCAGGTATTGCCGTTGCCGGTCAAACGTGTGACCTGACGGGCAGCGGCGGCAGTAAGCGCCTCGCGCAGCGGCGCATCCGGCTGAACGAATGACGAGCCGGGCAGCTGCATGCCCATAAATTCCACCACCATCTGGTTGGTGTTCGCCGTCCCGTAAAAAGTGCAGGTACCCGGCGCATGATAGGACGCGGCTTCGGACTCCAGTAATGCCATACGATCCACTTTGCCTTCTGCATAAAGCTGGCGGATACGCACTTTCTCTTTATTCGGCAGGCCGCTGGCCATCGGGCCGGACGGGATGAATACGGAAGGGAGATGACCAAACGACAGCGCCGCCATCGCCAGTCCCGGGACGATTTTATCGCACACGCCAAGATACAGCGCCCCGTCGAACATATTATGCGACAGGCCTACCGCGGCAGACATCGCGATCACTTCACGGCTGAGCAGAGAAAGCTCCATGCCGTCCTGGCCCTGCGTCACGCCATCGCACATGGCCGGAACGCCGCCCGCCACCTGCCCAACCGCGTTCACGGAGTGCAGCGCTTTACGGATTTGCTCGGGATAATTTTCATAGGGCTGATGCGCGGAAAGCATATCGTTATAGGAGGTAATGATACCGATATTGTTACGCAGCATACTTTTCAGCGCGGCTTTATCTTCCGGCTGGCAGGCGGCGAAACCGTGGGCCAGGTTGCCGCAGGCCAGTTCAGCGCGATGCACGGTTTTGGCTTTCGCCTGTTCGATACGCGAGAGGTAGGCTTCGCGGGTCGCTTTTGAGCGCTCAACGATGCGATTTGTTACCCGTAACATTTCTGGATGCATAATAGTCCTCATAATTTATTTGCACAGGGGCCCTCTTTTTTTCACCTTTTCATTACGGCTGATTAACGGTGAGGAGGCCCGGCAAGGGCATAATCGTTTCATCCAGTGTAAATAAAAAAGCCCCGCGGGTGAATCCGCACGGGGCTTTAAAATGCAAAAAAGTATCAACCTGATGTTACAGATCATGTTACCGGTAAAATAACCCTTCCGGATAACCTGCGTCTGTTATTCGAACTCGTTCCAGGAGCGTCCGTCGCGGGTGATCATGGCTACTGAGGCCACAGGCCCCCAGGTGCCAGCCTGGTAAGGCTTCGGCGCATCGTTATCCGCCGCCCAGGCTTCGGTGATGGAGTCAACCCACTTCCATGCCGCTTCCACTTCATCACGACGCACGAACAGGGCCTGGATACCACGCATGGTTTCCAGCAGCAGGCGTTCATAGGCATCCGCCAGATGCGATTCGTTAAAGGTCTCGGAATAACTCAGGTCGAGCTTGGTGGTTTGCAGGTTGTGCTTATGATCCAGCCCCGGCACTTTATTGAGGATCTGGATATCCACGCCCTCGTCCGGCTGCAGACGGATGGTCAGTTTGTTCTGGGGCAGCTCCTGCCAGGAATCTTTGAACAGGTTGAGCGCCGGGTTTTTAAAATACACCACGACTTCAGAACATTTCGTCGGCAGACGCTTGCCGGTACGCAGATAGAACGGCACGCCAGCCCAGCGCCAGTTGTCGATATCCACGCGGATCGCCACAAACGTCTCGGTATTGCTGGACTTGTTAGCGCCCTCTTCTTCCAGATAACCCGGCACTTTTTGCCCCTGGGCAAAACCTGCGGTGTACTGGCCGCGCACGGTTTTCTCTCGCACATTACTGCGATCGATGCGGCGCAGCGATTGCAGCACTTTCACTTTCTCATCGCGAATATGGTCAGCCGTCAAATCGGACGGCGGGGACATGGCGATCATGCAAAGAATTTGCAGCAGGTGGTTCTGGATCATGTCGCGCATCTGGCCCGCCTGGTCAAAATAGCCCCAGCGACCTTCAATGCCGACCTCTTCCGCCACGGTGATTTCCACATGATCGATGGTGCGGTTATCCCAGTTATTGGCGAACAGTGAGTTGGCGAAACGCAGCGCCAGCAGGTTCAGCACCGTCTCTTTACCCAGGTAATGGTCGATACGGTATACCTGGCACTCTTCAAAGTATGTGCCAACCTGATCGTTGATTTCGCGCGAGGTTTCCAGAGAAGTCCCGAGCGGTTTTTCCATCACTACGCGTGCCGGTTTAGCGTTCAGCTTCGCTTCGCCCAGCCCTTTACAGATGGCGCCAAATGTACTTGGCGGCATCGCGAAGTAGTTAATGGTAACGCGATTTTTTTGGTCGAGCAGCTTGCCGAGGCGGTTAAACGCAGCGGTATCGTTGACATCCAGATTGCAGAAATCGAGGCGATTGCTCAGCTTATCCCACAACTCTTCGTTGATTTTCTCTTTCATGAAGGTTTCAAGCGCTTCACGAACGATACCGGTGTAAGTTTCTTTATCCCAGTCCGCACGGCCCACACCCAGAATGCGGGTATCCGGATGGATTTGGCCTGCTTTTTCCAGTTGGTACAGGGAAGGCAGCAGTTTTCGACGCGCCAGATCGCCTTTCGCGCCGAAAATGACCAGGTCACATGCCTGGGCTGTTTGCGTTACCGCCATGTCATTCTCCTCATTTGAATGATCCTGGTTCTAAGCCAGGTTATCTGTAATTTTCTTACACGCACTGTACTGCTTTTAGTGGGATTCTGAAACCTTTGCGACAGCCGCCCGATAAACGGTAAGTATACCGGGAAACCGCGCTGCCTTTTTTCCGCGCCGTGCCTGATTAACGCCGCTTTCTGTGCCAATGAAACCGTTTAACAAAATCAGACACAGATCATGTTATGAAAAAAAACAACAACATTTTTGGTCGTTTGTCTCTATCCCTGAGATGTCAGGAGTATATTCTTGCTAATTCACATTCCGGTTTCACCACTTTTAGAAATCGTTATACCCTTGCTTTCACGGGTATATTTCCATGAGTTAATGATAAACCATGAATATGCTGGAAAAAATTCAGTCGCAACTGGAACAATTAAGCAAATCCGAACGCAAAGTCGCTGAAGTGATCCTCGCCTCTCCCTCTCGCGCTATTCATTTAAGTATCGCCCGGCTGGCGAACACGGCTGGCGTGAGCGAACCCACAGTTAACCGGTTCTGCCGCAGCCTTGATACCAAAGGCTTTCCCGATTTTAAACTACATCTGGCGCAAAGTCTGGCGAATGGCACGCCCTATGTAAATCGCAATGTCGATGAAGACGACAGCGTCGAAGCCTATACCGGGAAAATATTTGAATCGGCTATGGCGAGCCTCGACCATGTCCGCCAGTCGCTGGATATGAGTGCCGTGAACCGTGCGGTGGATTTACTCACCCAGGCAAAGCGCATTGCCTTTTTCGGGCTTGGTTCGTCAGCGGCGGTCGCGCATGATGCGATGAATAAGTTTTTCCGCTTCAATGTGCCGGTTATCTATTCTGATGATGTGGTGGTGCAGCGCATGAGCTGCATGAACTGTAGCGCCGATGACGTGGTGGTGCTGATTTCTCACACCGGTCGCACGAAAAACCTGGTGGAACTGGCGCAGCTTGCCCGTGAAAACGATGCCATGGTGGTAGCGATTACCTCCGCCGGCACGCCTCTCGCCCGGGAGGCGACGCTTGCATTATTGCTTGATGTTCCTGAAGATACCGATATTTACATGCCGATGGTGTCTCGCCTGGCCCAGCTTACCGTCATTGACGTTCTTGCAACCGGTTTCACACTGCGTCGCGGGGCCAAATTCAGGGATAACTTGAAGCGAGTCAAGGAAGCATTGAAGGAATCGCGCTTTGATAAGGAGCTTTATGTTCCTGACAACAAATAGTGTTAAAGCGATAAGAAAGCTGTACTTATAAAACCATTCGGTTATGGTTTTGGCTGCGCCAACTGGCGTGCCCACCTGCCGAGTATATGTTCACGCAACACCAAAGTTGTATCAGTCAACGGAGTATTACATGTCCAGACGGCTTCGCAGAACCAAAATCGTTACCACGTTAGGCCCGGCAACAGACCGTGATAATAATCTGGAAAAGATTATTATCGCAGGTGCCAACGTCGTACGAATGAATTTCTCCCACGGCACTCCTGAAGACCACAAGTTACGTGCAGACAAAGTCCGCGAAATCGCGGCAAAACTGGGTCGCCATGTCGCTATTCTGGGTGACCTCCAGGGCCCAAAAATCCGCGTATCGACCTTCAAAGAAGGCAAAGTTTTCCTCAATATCGGTGACAAATTCCTGCTCGACGCCAACCTCGGTAAAGGCGAAGGCGACAAAGAAAAAGTCGGTATCGACTACAAAGGCCTGCCCGCTGACGTGGTGCCAGGCGACATCCTGCTGCTCGACGATGGCCGCGTACAGCTGAAAGTCCTCGAAGTCCAGGGCATGAAAGTGTTTACCGAAGTGACGGTAGGCGGCCCGCTCTCCAACAATAAAGGCATCAACAAACTTGGCGGCGGCCTGTCGGCTGAAGCGCTGACGGAAAAAGACAAAGCCGACATTATTACCGCGGCGCAAATCGGCGTGGATTATCTGGCAGTGTCGTTCCCGCGCTGCGGCGAAGATCTGAACTATGCACGTCGTTTAGCGCGCGATGCAGGCTGCAACGCCAAAATCGTCGCGAAAGTTGAACGTGCGGAAGCCGTCTGCGATGTAGAAGCGATGGACGACATTATCAAAGCGTCAGACGTGGTGATGGTTGCCCGTGGCGATCTGGGCGTAGAAATCGGCGACCCGGAACTGGTCGGCATTCAGAAGACCCTGATCCGCCGCGCCCGTAAACTGAACCGCGCTGTGATCACCGCCACCCAGATGATGGAATCGATGATCACCAACCCGATGCCGACCCGTGCGGAAGTGATGGACGTGGCAAACGCCGTGCTGGATGGCACCGATGCGGTCATGCTGTCTGCGGAAACCGCAGCGGGCCAGTACCCGGCGGAAACCGTGGCGGCCATGGCGCGTGTTTGCCTTGGCGCAGAGAAAATCCCGAGCATCAACGTTTCTAAACATCGTCTTGACGTCGAGTTCGATAATGTGGAAGAAGCGATCGCCATGTCCGCGATGTATGCGGCTAACCACCTCAAAGGCGTCACCGCAATTCTGACCATGACCGAATCTGGCCGTACCGCGTTGATGACCTCACGTATCAGCTCCGGCCTGCCGATTTTCGCCATG
>OKCK01000227.1_pt1 | contig 12957 bp, 11 predicted proteins | sample 1614961 | NCBI WGS metagenome assembly OKCK01 (sample SAMN04436984, study PRJEB24849) | human gut metagenome | biome: human gut; feature: NICU; material: stool | host: Homo sapiens | place: USA: Saint Louis, MO | collected 2010-07-31
GGAATTTAATGGTACGATCGTTCACTTCCGCTTCCAGCCGGGCGGCGCGCGCCAGGGCTGCTCTTAACCGTGAAGCGCTCTCCTGAACGCTGGATTGCGTTTTCGTTCTGTCCAGTTCAGCGAGGAGTTGGCCACGTTCGACGATATCGCCTTCGCGCACCCGGAGATCGTAAATGATCCCGCCTTCCAGCGACTGCACCACCTGTTCGCGGGACGAGGGAATGACTTTTCCGCCGCCGGTACTGACTTCATCCAGCGAGAAATATTTCGCCCACACCAGAAATCCCGCCAGCAGTAGAAATATCATCCATACCAGCAGAGAGGAACGTCCCAGTTTTGGCTGCGACATCAAATCCTGAGTAACTAACGAGGGAGCCGCCATTATTTCACCTCCGCAACACTGCCTTTAGAGGCCGTGCTTAGCTGCTGTTGGTTAAGGACCTTTTCTTTGACGTCGTCAATCACCACCCGGCCGTTATCCACCACAATAATGCGATCCACCAGGCGCAGTATCGCCAGGCGATGCGTGGCGATCACCAGCGTACGGTGGTGCAGCCATGAGCTGAGCTGATCGATCACGTACTGCTCTGTGACCTCATCCATTGACGCGGTAGGCTCATCAAGCAGCAGGACTTCGGGTTGGCACAGCAATGTTCGCGCAAGCAGCAGTGCCTGGCGCTGCCCCCCGGATAAGCCAAAACCGCCTTCCATGATCGTATAGTTGAGACCATTTTTTTGTTGCTGGACGAAACTCAGCGCACCGCTCGCTTTCAGGGCGGTGTGAATTTCTTCATCCGTCGCCTGAGGGCGCCCCATCGTCAGATTTTCATAGACCGTACCGAAAAAGAGCCGGGAGTTCTGGCTGAGGAGCGCGACATCACGGCGCACATCTGCCGGATCAAGATGGCGCATGGAAATGTTATCCATCAACATCTCGCCTTGCTGGATGGTTTGCATTCCCGCGAGGATCTGAAGCAGGGTCGACTTACCCGCGCCGTTACGCCCTAAAATCGCCACGCGCTCCCCGGCATTGATATTCAGTTTGCCAATGGCGATATCCGGGATTTTGGTTTCTTCATCGTAATAAAATACGGCGTTTTGCAACTGATACTGGCCCGTTAACAGCGGCTTGTGAACGAACTTACTCCCCTCCTCCTGATCAACGGGACGGCGCATCAATTCATCCAGACCTTTACGGGCCACTTTAGCGGATTGCCAGCGCGCCATAACGGCGGAGATTTGCGACAGCGGCGCGATTGCACGCGACGCCAGAATAGAGGTACCCACCAGCGCGCCGGTAGTAAGGTCGCCACGCATGACCAGAAAGCTGCCCACCAGCAACACCACGGCATATACGATCGACTGCACTTCCTGAGTCCAGGTCATTAATAATCCCGTCAGGAAGCGCTGCTTCATACCAATGGACGAGGAAACATTATTCGAGTGATTCCACTGATTCTGGAAACGCTGTTCTGCGCGTAACAGTTTGATATCTTCAACGCACTGAATAGACTCAACCAGCACGGCATTCCGAATAGCGGCTTCGCGCATTCCTTCCCTTGAGAGCTTCGCCAGCGGAAACTGGATCACAATGCCGGGTATCACCAGCAGGGGTAAGGCAATCAGTACGACATAAGCAAGCGGGCCGCCGATATTCCATAAGATGATAAAAAAGATAAAGAAAAACGGCAGGTCGGAAACCACGCTGACGGTAGTCGATGTCATCAACTCCCGCACCGACTCAAGTTCGCGTATTTGAGAAATAAATGAGCCTGTCGATTTCGAGCGCGCATTGTTTTTAATGCGCAGCGCGTGACCGAATACCCGGTCAGAGATTCGCAGGTCGGCGCGTTTACCGATCACATCAGCAATGTGTACCCGGATCATGCGCATGATGAATTCAAAACACAGCGCCAGCATGACACCACCGAACAACACCCAGAGTGTCGGCTCAGATTGCGCGGGCACCACGCGATCATAAATTTGCATGGAGAACAGCGTGCCGGCCAGCGCCAAAATATTGGCGACACCCGCAGCAAGAATGATATCGAAATACCGCGGCCAGTCCCGTAGCACCAGTTGCCAGAACCAGTTGCGCTTAAAAGGCTGGATATAATTGTCGACGCGCGCATCCGGGATTGAAGTCAAAGGGCGCAGGATGGCGACGCGCTCAATTCGGGCGGCTAATTCGTCTTTAGTAAAGACGCTTTCGATGCCGTTATCATCATGAAAGACGACGCTGATATTATTTTGCGCATCCATCCGGGTTAATACCCCGATCTGGCCGCCGGTCAACTCTACGACCAGCGGCATCCGCCACGGGTCAAGCATTTTCACAGTGAACTTTTTGACCTGAATGGCAAGGCTAAGCTGGCGAGCCATACTTTGTAATGTGGCGTTGAGGGCGTTGTTTTTTTCCCACTGCATCGCAACACGCACATTTTCTTCTGAGTAATCGAGACGATAGTGCCTGGCGACAAAGACCATCGCTGAAAGCCAGGATTCGATAACCTCGCCGTTTTGATTCATTTTCGAACCTTTGTTGTTTTGAATGTGAATAAGCCATTAATCGCTATGTCAGCGAAATAAAACCGGTGAGTATTCCGTCATCAGCGCTTTGTCTGCGCAAATAACATCTCGATAATGGAATGGTTATTAACATTCATCGTGTTTATATTAAAAAGCCAAATGTCTGATTTAACGGCCCGTAATTATTGGCTGATTAATTCGCGTCATAATTAACTGGCGTTTTACAGCGAAACCCTCTGTAAGCGAGAGGGGGCGACAATCATGTGTATTCGCGTCTGATTAAATACGCTATGAAACGGATTCCAGTATCAGGGCGCTGGCCGGGGCATGATATCCAGCTTTTTCATCAGTGAGTTCGTGCTGGCGGCATAGGATAATGCGGCCTGGAGAATGTCATATTCTGCCATAGTCTGCGCCTGCTGCGCCTGGAAGACATCCTGCTCAACGCTTAATAAGTCATTCAGGCTACGAGTGTTTAACGTGTATTCATTACGATAAACTTCCCGCGTTGTGCGGGCTGCGTGAAGTTGCGCATCACTGTTAGCTTTACGCGCCTTCGCGCCACGCCAGTCTTCAGAAAAACTTTTAATGCGTTGCTCTGCGTCCATTTTGGCCTTTTTTATCCGTGCTTCTGCGCTCAGAACCTGGCCCTGTGCCTGACTAACTTGCGAAGAGACGATTCCCCCCTGGTACAACGGTACGCTGACATTAACCGTCAAATGATTATCCCAGCTGAGACTGGAGGACGATCCGTTGTTTTCACCATAAGCCCGCTCAGCACGTAAAGAGAGCGTCGGCATATGCCCGGCTTTCGCGATGCTGACCTCATGTTCAGCCGAGTGTTTATCAGAATATGCAGCCTGGACGCCCGGCAGGGTGTCGTAATCAGTTTGTTTAAATGGCACGAGAGGCTCGTTAAACCCTTCCGGCAACGCGCTTAGTGAGGACGCATTGATGCCTGTCAGCACAGCAAGTTGCTTTAACGCCAGTGCGTGTTGATAGCGAAAATCTTCTAAGGTCGTTTTCATCGCAATCAAACGCGTCTGCGCCTGTAAAACATCGGATGAGGTGCTGAGCCCTGCGCCGGAACGGAGCTGCGCTAATTTTTCAACTTTCTGCAGGGAAACAATATTATCCTGCGCGACGTCGATAAGGGTTTGATAGCGTTTCACCCGCACGTAAAGCATCACCACATTTTCTGCAATGTCGTTTAAAGAGGCCTGGATCCTGTACTCATCCGCCTCAACCGCGCTTTTTGCTTGTTTAATCGCGTAGGTGGTTTTACCAAAATCATACAGGAGCTGTGAGACACTTACGCCATAACGCTCTGATGTGTTGTCACCCTTTGATGCCATATCATGCGTGGTGCCGTTCACAAATACCTGCGGCATCCATGCGCCTTTTTTTTCGTCAATCCGCGCGTTGTCTACGTTTAACACGGCCTGAATTTCAGCCAGTTGCGGACTTTGACTAATCGCCGCGATGATTAATGTTTTCAACGACGCGTTTTTTGTCAGCGATGCATTATCCGCGCAGTCCGGGATGCAGGCATCCGACGCGCCACCTCCCGCCAAAACATCACGGCTGACACCAGAGAAAGCAAACATACACAGCATGAGCGTAGTTAATTTTTTTAAGCGCATAATAATCCGTACTCAACATCCAGGAAGACCTAGTTTATCTTTTAAGTCAGGGTCCGATATTTAGAATTTATAATTTAAAAAATAACATTCATTAAATTGATATAAGCGGGAGGTTTTTGTAGGGTGTTTTACTACAAAGTAAACATTCAGAAAACTTTTCACACATAAAAAGCGCGATATCTGGTTATTAATCAGAATAACAACCAGTAACCAAACGGAAATGACCTTCTGATAAATGTCTAAACAGGATTTAAAGCGCAATAACGTCATGACAGCCTTATCAGAATACCGCTTAGGGCCGTCTCCTGATGACTCAGGTAAGATCAACAGAGTGGGCGGTCAGAAAGCGCTTAAACTGGAATAAGTATCATGCGCCAGTGAGGGAACAACGACTGGCCGCACAGGATGTGCTTTGTCGGCAGGTTATGTCTTTTTAGATTTCTGCTGAAAAACAAGGAATTTCAATAAACAAAGGATGTTGTATGGAAAAGAGTAATAGTCTTATGAAAGCGTTCTGCTTTTTATCAATTATTGCCGTAGCCTCATCACTGACGGGTTGCACAGCGATATTATGGTCAGCCAATAATCCCATTGAACACGGTAATGATTATCGTACGGAGATAAAAGATAGCGTTTCGGGAGCGGTTGAGTATAAAAATCTTCAACTTTCAACGCTACAATCCAGTAAAAAGACGCCAATTGACGTTCCATCCGAAGGCGTTGCTTTTATAGGTCATGATTATATCTATTTTCTGACGAAAGGCGCGGATCAATTACTGGAGTTAAACGATAACGTCAATAATCTTCCCTATTATGATCAGAGTGGCGATGGAATCTTACGATTCGATCTTAAAGATCACATTAAAAATAATGTATTAACACCCTTCTCTAAAACATTCACTGTTATTGTTAGAAATGAAAAACTCACAACTGAACAGATAACGTTACTTAAAAAACTTGGGTTTATCTACACAAACTCTCGTTATGAGAAGGAGGTTTACATTGGGGGTGTGATCGTTCCACGTAAGAATTTAAATTATAATTTCGGCACGGAGAATAAACTCGCCAAAGCATATCAAGTTGAATTCTACACCTCAAAATACAAAACTAAATTAAACCCAGGCAATATCGTAGAAAATATTGTTATAACGCCCGTGGCCTTAGCAGCAGATATTATCTTTTTCCCGATATCATTAAAGGTGTTACATAGCATAAGCCATTAAAAATAAAGGCTCCGATAATTGCCGGGCAGGATCGAAGACAACACCCTGCCCGATCACAATAGTGATGTTCATGGGAGCAAGATTGAACCGGCGCGCTGTTTCTGTGGCGTCGAGACGGCATACGGTACGGGCAGTGTGCGCCATGCCGTAAAATTCAGATATGAAAAAGGCCCATGTTAATGAATAACATGGGCCTGAATATTGGCGGAACGGACGGGACTCGAACCCGCGACCCCCTGCGTGACAGGCAGGTATTCTAACCGACTGAACTACCGCTCCGCGTTGTTCCCTTGGGAACGAGCCGAATATTACGGGGAGCCTCTCAAGGCGTCAACGGTTTTTCACTCGTTTGTGATCGTTTGCTGTTATTTTCACCCGGATGATGACAAATCATGCAAATATCAGAGAATTACGCACGCCAAAGGCAGCTGCCGCCCTTCTTTTGCACCAAATCAAGACGGGACTCATGGGCCGCACACTCTTCATCGGTAGCGGTAATGACTTTCAAACGGGAAGCCTGACGCACAAGACGCTGAATGCCTGTGGTGTCCTGCACGTTTTGTAACTCCCCTTCCATGGCGAACGTCATGGATGTTTGGCCGCCAGTCATGGTCAGCCAAACATCGGCCAGGATTTGGGAGTCGAGTAACGCCCCGTGCAGGGTTCGTTTACTGTTGTCGATCTCATAGCGCGAACAAAGCGCATCAAGACTGTTGCGCTTGCCCGGGAATAGTCTTCGCGCCAGCGCCAGGCTATCGGTTACTTTACAAAACGTGTCGGTTTTTGGAATACCACGGTTCAGCTTAGCGAACTCGTAATCCATAAAACCGATATCAAACGAAGCGTTATGGATAATGAGCTCAGCGCCGCGAATGTACTCAATGAAATCATCCACGACGTCGCCAAACACCGGCTTGTCACGCAAAAACTCATCCGCAATACCGTGCACCATAAACGCATCCGGATCGACAAGCCGATCGGGTTTGATGTAGACGTGGAAGTTATTGCCCGTCAGGCGACGGTTGATGACCTCGACGGCACCAATTTCAATGATGCAGTGGCCCTCATAATGGGCACCGATCTGATTCATACCGGTGGTTTCAGTATCGAGGACGATCTGTCGTGTAATAGGTGTGCTCATAGGCTCGTTTATGTCAGACTTGGTTTTTTGATCACAGGAAGTCTACCAGAGATGCGCAAACAGGTAGAAATTTTCACCGATGGCTCATGCCTGGGAAATCCCGGCCCGGGCGGATATGGTGCGATTTTACGTTATAAACAGCACGAAAGAACCTTCAGTGAAGGTTACTTGCTTACTACTAATAACCGTATGGAATTGATGGCGGCAATTGTCGCGCTGGAAGCGTTGCGCGAGGATTGCGATGTCACCCTCAGTACCGATAGCCAGTACGTCAGGCAAGGCATTACACAGTGGATACACAACTGGAAAAAACGCGGCTGGAAAACCGCAGACAAAAAACCGGTTAAGAATGTCGATTTATGGCAGCGTCTGGATAAAGCGCTTAGTCAGCATAAAATCAACTGGGAATGGGTCAAAGGCCATGCGGGTCATCCTGAAAATGAACGCTGCGATGAATTGGCCCGTGCCGCGGCCAGCAATCCGGTACACGTCGATGTAGGCTATCAGGCGGAAAACAGCGTTAATTAAGGCTTACGATACTGCCGTGTCGCCCCAACTGCGGGGCGTAGCTGCGTTTTCGCGCGGTGTTGCTTTTGCGGGTTGAGCGTTAACGGGAGGGTTCGCTTACGTGCCACAATCACCTGCATACATCCCAATGCTGGTAAGTGAGTACTTAGTAACTTGCCGCCCTGCTTATTCCATGGAAGCACCTGAAAATTCGTATGATGAAGCACCTCAAAATTGAGCAGCGCCAGCCAGTCCATCTGGCGCGCCAGCGTAAACATACGGCTATTATAAGGCACACATTTGCGCCGGCACGGCATGAGCTTTCCCAAACCTATTAAACTAAAGGGATTGAAACTACTCATTATCAACCAGCCATCGTCCACCAGAACGCGGTCAACTTCGCGCAACAGGCCATGAGGATCTGAGCTCCATGAGATAGTGTGTGCTAACAAACATGCATCAATCGCTCGCGGCGCGAAAGGAAGAGCCAGTGGATTGGCTCTCACCTGCACGTGCTCGCCCTTCTCGGCGACATTCACCTGATGCGAAATAGCACAACTCTCGGTATTGATTTCCGCGCTGAGGTTGCCAATCTTAAGCAAGTGAAAACCAAACATTTTTGCAAGCCAGGGACGGATCTGGTATTCAAGCGAATCGCGATAGTACTCGCCCCAGGGCAGTTCAGCCCAGTGGCCTGGCATGCTATATGTCCTGGGTATCCTTGCCGGTTTCATCGCTACCTTCCGTTACGCATTGAGAGGTGTTTTATGAATCTTATCAGTATTCCCGCTTATCAGGATAACTACATCTGGGTGCTGAGTCAGAACGACGGGAAATGTTTAATCGTCGATCCTGGTGAAGCCGCGCCGGTTTTAACGGCAATTGCGCAGTTTGGCTGGCAGCCCGAGGCGATTTTATTAACCCATCATCACAATGATCATGTCGGCGGCGTCAAAGAACTGCTGCAAAAGTACCCTGCTCTCCCTGTTTACGGCCCGCAGGAAACAGCAAATAAAGGTGCAAATCACGTAGTCAACGAAGGCGATAAAATCAAACTACTTGGGTATGAATTCACCGTAATTGCCACGCCAGGTCACACTTTAGGACATATCTGTTACTTTAGTCACCCTTATTTATTTTGCGGCGATACGATGTTTTCGGGAGGCTGTGGTCGGTTATTTGAAGGAACAGCAGACCAAATGTATCAATCATTTAGCAAACTTAATGCCTTACCAGAAGACACTCTCATCTGTTGCGCCCATGAATATACATTAAGTAATTTAACATTTTCTTTAAGCATCCTCCCCCATGACCCCGATTTAAACGAATACTATCGAAAAGTTAAGGAGTTACGCGCAAAAAATCACATTACTTTGCCAACAACGCTGGCGGAAGAGCGCAAAATCAATGTTTTTTTAAGAACGCAAGATATTGATATTATTAAAGCAATAAGCAAAGAAACAACTTTGCAACAACCAGAGCAGCGTTTTGCCTGGTTAAGGGCGATGAAAGATAAATTCTAATAATTCATGCTTGTCATTGCCGCCATTCGTCGTTATCATCGCTCGTCTTTTAAGCAACTATTGACACACACATGAAGGCAAAAGCGATATTACTCGCCTCTGTCCTGCTTGTGGGATGCCAGGCATCGAAGCATGATGCCACCGTCCAACAGCACGCACAGAGCCTTTCTGCAGCTGGTCAAGGGGAAGCAGGGAAGTTTACAAGTTCAGAGCGCTGGATGGACGATGGGACGTCATTCGCTCAGGATCAAAACTTGTGGGCTTTCATTGGCGACGAGCTAAAGATGGGAATTCCGGAAAACAGCCGGATTCGCGATCAGAAACAGAAGTATTTGAGCAACAAGAGCTATCTCCACGATGTAACTTTACGGGCAGAGCCGTATATGTACTGGATAGCAGGGCAAGTTAAGAAACGTAACATGCCCATGGAACTGGTACTACTACCCATAGTGGAGAGCGCTTTTGACCCGCACGCGACGAGTGGTGCTAATGCCGCAGGCATCTGGCAAATCATTCCGAGCACAGGGCGGAATTATGGTCTTAAACAGACCCGGAGTTACGATGCACGTCGTGATGTAGTGGCTTCCACCACTGCGGCTCTCGACATGATGCAGCGCTTAAACCGTATGTTTGACGGCGACTGGTTATTAACAGTTGCAGCCTATAACAGCGGCGAAGGTCGTGTAATGAAGGCAATGAAAGCGAATAAAGCACGGGGTAAACCCACGGATTTTTGGTCGCTTTCACTGCCACAGGAAACCAAAATCTACGTACCTAAGATGCTGGCTTTGAGCGATATTCTCAAAAACAGTAAAAAGTACGGCGTACGGTTACCGACCCCGGATGAAAGCCGCGCACTGGCACGCGTCAAACTCAACAATCCAGTTGAGGTGGCGCAATTAGCGCAAATGGCAGGTATTTCAGTAAGTAAGCTGAAAACCTTCAACGCTGGTGTTAAAGGCTCAACTTTAGGCGCAAGCGGCCCGCAATATGTTATGGTGCCGCAGAAGCACGCGGATAAACTGCGTAGCTCACTTGCTGCAGGCGAAATCGCCGCTGTTCAGCCGACGCTGGTTGCTGATAACGGCAGTGCAGCCCGTTCGTATAAAGTTCGTTCCGGCGATTCTTTATCGAGCATTGCTGCGCGGTTAAACGTGACGACTAAAGATCTGCAACGCTGGAACAAACTGAAAGGTGCGCAGATTAAAGTAGGTCAGACGTTAAGCGTAGGCACCGTTGAAAGCAGTTCGCTGCAGTTGGCCCGAAATGACGACAGCATTACCTATAAGGTACGCAAAGGGGATTCACTCTCCAGCATTGCTAAGCGTCATGGCGTAAACATCAAAGATGTTATGCGCTGGAACAACGGCACGGATAACCTTCAACCGGGCGATCAGCTGACACTCTTTGTGAACAACAGCATCAACAGCGATTCGTAACCCTGTCTAGCAAAAAAGGCACCGATTCCCCCGGTGCCTTTTTATTTTTATGGTTTATACACTTCGATCATAATCGTATCGGTAGTAAACGAGCCTTCCTCCCGCAGTTCATAATATTGCTGCACTGACTGAGAAGCGCTTACCTGATACTGGCGGATAGCTTTAGCCAACGCCTCTGGCGTCCGCATCCGGGCAATCCAGCTGGTATAATCCAGTTCCAGTCGATCAGTCACTACCGATGCTGTCAATAAGCCTGCCTCACTGAACATCGCGGCCCACTCACCACTTGAATAATTCCTCACGTGTGAAGTGTCACGCAGAGCCTCAATGGTTTGTAACCATATATCCAGTACCGCATTGCCTGGGGACATCACATCCATCATGATCGCTTTCCCGCCGGGCCGTAACACGCGTTTGATTTCACGCAGCGCCAGTCCAACGTCCTGCCAGTGATGGGCAGAATAACGACTGATAACAATATCAAACCTCTCATCCTCAAAGGGCAAAGACTCCGCGAAACCCTGACGCGTCTGAAGATTGCCGAAGCCCCTTTCGCGAGCGGCCTGGTTCACTGTCTCCAGCATTTTTTCTGATAAATCGTAAGCAATGACCTCTTTGACCCGGGAAGCCGCAACGAAGCTCGCGTGGCCTGCGCCGCAGCCGACATCCAGTACCGTTGCTTCAGTAAAGGGTGTGAGACGGTCTTTCAGGTGCTCCAAATCCCGTCCGCTGGCATGAACCTGACTGGTTAAATAGGCTGAAGCCTGAGAATCGAACTGCTTATTGATATTGTCGTGATGAGAGTGTGTTGTCATTAAATTGCCCTTATGAGAGTGAATGAAGGGCAGAACTTCAGATCTGCCCTACGGCAGACCTGACATACCTTAACGCTTAGCAGGTTTGCCGGGTGTGAATTCAACGAGTAGCGGATTATGGTCAGAGGCACGCGTGACCAGGACGGAAGCTTCGTGAACAGCTAAACCACGATAGAAAACAAAATCAAGCGGTCGCCCAAAGGCGCGGCGGCGATTGTCATCTGTAAAACGGACTTCACGCAACGACATCTCACGAGCGAAGCGGTAGAGCGCATTCATACGTGGACGGCTCCAGGCGTTAAAATCTCCAGCCATAATGATGGGGCCGCTATGGTGCGCTATCTGATCGCCTATCGGTCCTAATTGTTTACTGTATACGTCGACGCCAAGACTGAAGTTGACAGCATGGATGTTTATCACCATCAGCATGCGCATATCCGGCAACGGGTAAACTGTGACTAAAGCAGATTTTGAGAGGCGTAAAATCGGCTCTCTCTCACGTAACGGGCAGCAATACACCGGATGTGCCGCCGACAGTGTCATCACCCCGGAAGGGTGTTGCGGCAGCACAAATGCGGGAACCTGATCCGCAGCCAGATAATTGGTGGTCGCAAAATTAATCAACTCCGGCGTAGTTTGCGCTTCCTGAAGCAACACAAGATGTGCGTCTTTGCCGAAATTCTTTAATACCGACAGCCATTCAGCCCGCTGCTGTTTAAAAATATTCCAGACCAACACACGCAGCCGATCGTGACCGGGAAGCGGCTCTCCAGCAGGTAACGCCTGACCTATGGTCGCAAAAGAGCCTGGAGCCAGGATTCGCTCCGCAGGCTGACCAGCGACATACCGCATTGCATAGGTTGATTTACGCACTTAGACGTGATTCCTCTCAGGTGAAGGCCGCAAAAATACAGAGGCGGCTTCTCTGTTATAGGGATTTTAGCTCACACTTTCAACGTGCACAGTGAGAAACACTTATCTTACCGGCAGGGGGCACCTGCCAATTCAACGTTAGTGGATGTCAGCAAATACAGGCTGACGGATGGATAGCACCATGATTAAATTACAAATATTAAAGTAATCTGTTTAGAATTTTGCAGCCGGAGCAATAATGAAAGCTACAACCGAAGAACTCGCGATTTTTGTTGCTGTGGTGGAAAGCGGCAGCTTTAGCCGTGCGGCGGAGCAGCTTACCCTTGCGAATTCCGCTGTAAGTCGTGCGGTAAAGAAGCTTGAGATGAAACTGGGTGTAAGTTTACTCAATCGTACGACTCGCCAGTTGAGCCTTACAGAAGAAGGAGAGCGCTATTTCCGGCGTGTTCAACAGATCCTTCAGGATCTTGTGGCGGCTGAGACGGAAATTATTGAAACAAAATCTACACCACGTGGGTTGCTCAGAATAGATGCCGCTACGCCAGTTATCCTTCATTATCTCATGCCGTTAATAAAACCTTTCCGGGAACACTATCCTGAGATAACGCTTTCTCTCGTATCTTCAGAGACATTTATCAATCTGATTGAGCGGAAAGTTGACGTGGCAATACGTGTAGGGACGCTTAGTGATTCCAGCTTACGGGCCAGGCCTTTGTTTAGCAGTTATCGCAAGATGATTGCAGCACCGGAGTATCTTGAAAAATATGGCGCTCCTCGATCGGTTGATGATTTAGCTAATCATGTTTGCCTCGGCTTTACCGAGCCGGCTTCGTTAAATATCTGGCCTGTCGCGCAATCGGACGGACAACTTTACGAAGTGACAGCGGAGTTAACTTCCAATAGCGGTGAGACGTTGAAGCAACTTTGTCTGATGGGTAATGGAATCGCTTGCCTGTCGGATTATATGATCAACAAGGAGCTTGAAAAGGGAGAGTTAGTGGAGGTATTAGCAGACATTCGTTTGCCTGTGTCGATGCCTTTTAATGCTGTTTATTACAGCGATCGTGCAGTCAGTACGCGAATCCGGGCATTCATAGATTTTCTGAGCGAGCGGATCCCCGCTCATGCCGTTCCAAAGTCGCTGTAAACCTGATAGCTCAGGGTTATAAACGAAAAAAAGCCCCGAGTCAGAGACTCAGGGCTTAATAAGTGGCGGAACGGACGGGACTCGAACCCGCGACCCCCTGCGTGACAGGCAGGTATT
>OKCK01000236.1_pt1 | contig 12484 bp, 8 predicted proteins | sample 1614961 | NCBI WGS metagenome assembly OKCK01 (sample SAMN04436984, study PRJEB24849) | human gut metagenome | biome: human gut; feature: NICU; material: stool | host: Homo sapiens | place: USA: Saint Louis, MO | collected 2010-07-31
TAAGGCCTTTGAATAAGACAAAAGGCTGCCTCATCGCTAACTTTGCAACAGTGCCTCTGAGCGCCCTTTCCAGTCAGAACCCGCAGGCCGATCTTGCGGTCTGACAGCTCCTTCACCGTGTTGACCAGATGGGCAAGCGATCGTCCGAGGCGATCGAGCTTCCAGACCACCAGCACATCGCCGTCACGCAATGACTTGAGGCAGGCAGTCAAGCCAGGGCGATCATCACGACCGCCGGAAGCAAGATCATCATAGATATTGTCCCGTTCGACACCTGCGGCGCGCAAGGCGTCGTGCTGCAGGTCGAGAGACTGCGAGCCATCGGCTTTGGAGACGCGGGCATATCCGATCAGCATGTATCACAAACGTTGGTTTGAGGCGGCGCTTCGGCCACGATTGCATTGACCTCTGGAAATGTATCTCAACCAGCTTCATAAACAAAGCGTCTTGAACGCTATCAGATTTTGAAAAAGGAACATGTATGCCGCGTCGCGTCACTCTAACCGATCGGCAGAAAGACGCGCTGTTGCGCTTGCCGACTTCACAGACGGATTTGCTCAAGCACTATACGCTGAGTGATGAAGACTTTGGGCATATCAGGCTGCGTCGGCGCGCTCACAACAGGTTCGGCTTCGCCCTGCAATTGTGTGTCCTGCGCTATCCCGGCCGGGTGCTGGCTCCAGGCGAACTGATCCCTGCAGAGGTCATCGAATTTATCGGAGCGCAGCTTGGCCTGGGTGCCGACGATCTCGTAGACTATGCTGCCCGCGAGGAAACACGGCACGAGCATCTTGCCGAGTTACGGGGGCTCTACGGCTTCCGCACCTTCTCCGGACGTGGTGCGAGCGAGCTGAAGGAATGGTTGTTCCGAGAAGCCGAGATGGCGGTGTCGAACGAGGATATCGCCCGTCGCTTCGTAGCCGAGTGCCGACGCACCCGCACTGTCCTTCCCGCGACATCCACGATCGAGCGGCTTTGTGCCGCGGCTCTCGTCGATGCCGAGCGACGCATCGAGACGAGGATCGCCAGTCGGCTGCCTATGTCGATCCGAGAACAGTTGCTGGCATTGCTCGAGGAGACGGCTGATGATCGGGTGACCCGTTTTGTGTGGCTGCGCCAGTTCGAGCCTGGCTCGAACTCTTCGTCGGCCAACCGGCTGCTCGACCGGCTCGAATATCTGCAACGCGTCGATCTCCCCGAGGATCTGCTTGCCGGCGTTCCTGCCCATCGGGTGACTCGTCTGCGCAGGCAGGGTGAACGGTATTATGCCGACGGCATGCGCGATCTCCCGGAGGACAGGCGGCTTGCGATCTTGGCTGTTTGCGTCTCGGAATGGCAGGCGATGTTGGCCGACGCAGTGGTCGAAACCCACGACCGGATCGTCGGCCGTCTCTACCGTGCTTCGGAGCGTATTTGCCATGCAAAGGTCGCAGACGAAGCGGGGGTGGTGCGTGACACCCTGAAATCCTTCGCCGAGATCGGGGGCGCCCTGGTCGATGCACAGGATGATGGCCAGCCGCTGGGCGATGTCATCGCGAGTGGGTCAGGGTGGGACGGCTTAAAAACCCTTGTTGCAATGGCAACCAGGCTGACCGCCACCATGGCCGACGATCCGCTCAATCATGTGCTCGACGGTTATCACCGCTTCCGCCGATACGCTCCACGCATGTTGCGCCTGCTCGATCTGCGAGCTGCGCCCGTTGCACTGCCGCTTCTGGAAGCGGTGACGGCCCTTCGTACCGGTTTGAACGATGCCGCGATGACCAGCTTCTTGCGGCCCAGCTCGAAATGGCATCGCCACCTTCGGGCCCAGAGGGCTGGCGACGCTCGCCTATGGGAGATCGCGGTGCTGTTCCATCTGCGCGATGCGTTCCGCTCCGGAGATGTCTGGCTTACTAGGTCCCGGCGCTATGGCGATCTGAAACACGCACTCGTTCCGGCACAAGCCATCGCGGAAGGCGGTCGTCTCGCTGTGCCATTGCGGCCGGAGGAATGGCTGGCAGACCGGCAAGCTCGCCTCGACATGCGGTTGCGCGAGCTTGGCCGTGCCGCTCGCGCAGGCACGATCCCGGGCGGGTCGATTGAAAACGGCGTTCTGCATATCGAGAAACTCGAAGCCGCCGCGCCGACAGGCGCCGAAGATCTGGTGCTCGATCTCTACAAGCAGATCCCGCCCACGCGCATCACCGATCTCCTGCTGGAGGTGGATGCGGCGACCGGCTTCACCGAAGCGTTCACCCATCTGCGCACAGGAGCACCCTGCGCTGACCGGATCGGGCTAATGAACGTTATCTTGGCGGAAGGGATCAACCTCGGCTTGCGCAAAATGGCGGATGCGACAAACACCCACACCTTCTGGGAATTGATCCGCATTGGACGGTGGCATGTCGAGGGCGAAGCCTATGACCGGGCGCTGGCCATGGTGGTCGAGGCACAGGCAGCGTTACCCATGGCCCGGTTCTGGGGCATGGGCACGTCGGCTTCGAGCGACGGACAGTTCTTCGTCGCTACAGAGCAAGGTGAGGCCATGAACCTGGTCAACGCGAAATATGGCAATACCCCGGGCCTGAAAGCCTATAGCCACGTCTCCGACCAATATGCGCCGTTCGCAACCCAGGTGATTCCTGCAACGGCAAGCGAAGCGCCTTACATCCTCGATGGCCTGCTGATGAACGATGCTGGACGCCATATCCGCGAGCAGGTCACCGACACGGGCGGCTTCACCGATCACGTCTTTGCCGCATGTGCCATTCTCGGCTACCGGTTCGCTCCGCGCATCCGCGACCTGCCATCCAAACGGCTCTACGCGTTCAATCCGTCGGCCGCCCCGGCGCACCTGCGAGCGTTGATCGGCGGAAAGGTCAACCAAGCCATGATCGAGCGCAATTGGCCCGACATCCTGCGCATCGCCGCCACCATTGCTGCCGGGACCGTCGCGCCAAGCCAGATTCTGCGGAAACTCGCCTCCTATCCGCGGCAGAACGAGCTCGCGACAGCCCTGCGGGAAGTCGGTCGCGTCGAGCGCACCCTGTTCATGATCGACTGGATTCTGGATGCCGAACTCCAACGGCGTGCCCAGATCGGGCTCAACAAAGGCGAAGCTCATCATGCGCTGAAGCGGGCAATCAGCTTCCACCGCCGCGGTGAAATCCGCGACCGTTCCGCCGAAGGCCAGCATTACCGCATCGCCGGCATGAATCTGCTCGCCGCCATCATCATCTTCTGGAACACCATGAAGCTCGGCGAGGTCGTTGCAAACCAGAAACGCGATGGAAAGCTGCTATCGCCCGATCTCTTGGCCCATGTTTCGCCGCTCGGATGGGAACACATCAATCTCACCGGAGAATATCGCTGGCCAAAGCCTTAGCGTAGGATTCCGCCCCCTCCCGCAAACGACCCCAAGATGTTCATGGTCTCCCCGATCACTGCCCGGAAATGGGCAGGCCGCTACCGGGAAGAGGGTGAGTTTGGGATGCAGGATCGCTCCAGCAAGCCGCACCGGATCCCAGGCAGGACGCCCGAGCATGTCAAGAAGAAGATCATCAACCTGCGCTGGCGGCTTCGACTGGGGCCAGCCCAGATCGCTGCGCGACTTGGTCTCTCGACGTCGACTGTTCACGCGGTCCTCGTCCGTTGCCGCGTGAACCGCCTCTCGCATATCGATCGTGTCACTGGCGAGCCATTGCGGCGATATGAGCATCCTCATCCGGGATCGTTGATTCATGTCGATGTCACGAAGTTCGGCAACATCCCCGACGGCGGTGGACATCGTTACGTAGGTCGGCAGCAAGGCGCACGGAACAAGCTCGCGACTCCGGGATTACCACGAGGAAAAGATCACAAGCCGCGCACCGGGACGGCGTTCGTTCACACAGTCATCGACGACCACTCCCGCGTCGCATACGCAGAAATCTGGTCGGATGAGCAGGCGAGCACAGCGGTGGGAGTTCTCGAACGCGCCGTGGCCTGGTTCGCCGAACGAGGCGTGACCGTCGAGCGAGTCCTATCCGACAACGGGTCGGCATACAGATCCCACGCATGGAGGGACTTCTGCGCTCGGCTCGGCATCCGACACAAGCGGACACGCCCCTACCGGCCGCAGACGAACGGGAAGATCGAGCGATTCCACCGCACGCTCGGGGACGGCTGGGCCTATGCCAGGTTTTACGGTTCAGAGGCCGAACGACGCCTGGCGCTGCCCGGCTGGCTCCACTTCTACAACCACCACCGACACCACTCTGCGATTGGCGGCGTACCCTTCGACCGACTCAACAACGTCCCTGGACATCACACCTAGGTGCGCAAGCAGAGGCTCGTGCGCGCGAATCCGCTCGCGGAGCTCCTCCACCTCGATCGACGAGCCCCACGCGTGCTGTGCGATCGCCACGAGACGAGGAAAGAGCATGTACTCGAGGTGGCGAGCAGTCGGAATGTACTGGCCGAATGCCGTTGCCTCGATGCCGAGCACGAGTGCTTCGTGCTCCTTCTTCAGTCGCTTGGGGAGGGGCTCCGCTTTGAGGACGTCCTCGAGGCTCAACTCGGGACGCGCGCCCACGGGCTCGTTCCGGCCCTGCACGCGGTCAAGGCCGAGAACCGATTCGGGCGCTGCAACCGTCTGAAAGCCGCGCGAAGCCGCAGACTTGGCGCCCTTCGGATCGCTTCCTGCAAGCACAATCGCGTCGTCGGGAATTCGTACGAGCCTCGACGAATCCCATACCGCGAGGCGCTTGCCCTTATCGCGTAGGACCTCGCCCGCGAACGTCATAAAGCGGCCAAGGATCTCGCTTTCGCGCGAATAGCCCCACTCCTCGCGGCGCGTGCGCGCCTCGGCAGAGTGCTCCCACTCCGTCAGCGGGGCATCCTCGCCACCGACGTGTACGAACGGGGAGTCAAAAATATCGGCGACCTGCTCGAGCACGTCACGCACAAACTGGAAGGCCGTTTCCGATGTGCCCAGCACGTGATCGCTCACGCCCCACGTCTCGCGCACGAGCAGCTGGCGTTCAGGGTAGTTCCCGAGAGACGGGTACGCGGCGATCGCCGCTTGGGCGTGACCAGGAAGATTCACGCCCGGCACGACGGTCACGCCGCGCGAACGCGCGTACCGCACAAGCTCACGCAGTTCCTCCTGCGTGTAGAAACCGCCGTGGCGATCCTCCGCGAACGTGTCCTCACCCTCGAATGTCGGGGTACCCTCGACAGTGCGCTCGCGCCATGCGCCAACTTCGGTGAGCCGCGGGTATCCACTCACCTCGAAGCGCCAGCCCTGATCGTCGGTGAGATTCATATGCAGGATGTTGAATCGGTACACGGCCATCACCGTGATGAGCCGCTTGAGATCCTCAACGGGCAGGAAGTGCCGCGCGGGATCAACGAGCAGGCCGCGCCATGCGAACGTAGGAGAATCGCTCAGGGTAAGCGCAGGGATACGGTAGGTCGCCTCCGACGGTTGCTCGTGACCCACCGTTGCCGCTGCGGCGAGTTGGGACCGCACTGCCGAAAGGTGGACGATCTGCGCGAACGCGTTGCGACCATCGGCGAGCGCCGCCTCGCTACCGGCAGTAATCGATGCGCCGTTGTTGTGGATCGCGATCGAGAAATCGGTGCGCGGCAGGTCCTTATTCACGCCGACCGTGACCTCGCCGAAGGGATCTGACGTCAGCCAGTCCCCGGCTGGAGAATCCCCCCAGCGCACCGACACCGGCTCGGGGATGAGGGGGAGGGGAGCGGTATTGAGCTCAGACTGCGTGGACATGGCACTCCTGGGGTAAATCGGCGGCCCTGCGCGATGATGCACAAAGATACAGTCCAACCCTGTCACGCGGGGATAGGTACACGCTGGAAAAGGGGTGGCCGATGCATGCCGGGAGGTGTCGGACAGAAAAACGGGCAGCCCCGAGGGGGCTGCCCGCATGAACTGATCGGTGTGGCCTCGATCCTCTTCCCACGACGCAGAGCGTCAGGATCGAACCCCTCTCCCGATCAGCGGTAGGTGACGAAGATGACCTTCGACGTCCAGATATCGCGGTGCACGACCTTCTGGCGCGAACGGCTCGCGTCGACAACCTTGCCGTCACCCGCGTAGATGCCCACGTGACCGTAGTTGTTCTGCGTGAACACGACGAGATCGCCGGGGCGAGCCTCGCTTTCCGAAATGATCGTGCCGCCGAAGGCCTGCTTGCGCGCCGTGCGAGGAATCGAGATGCCGTGTTCGCGGTACACCTTCGAGGTGAGGCCCGAGCAGTCGAAGCCGGAGGGCGACGAGCCGCCCCACACGTACGGCGTGCCGAGGTACTTCTTGGCGCTTTCGACGATCGCCTCGCCCGAGACATCAGACTGAGCCGACGTCTTCGGAGCGGGAGCCGCGGTGCTCGCGGCGCGCGTTGTCGAGATCTCGACCTTGCCCGAGTTGAGCTTGTCCCAGGTGCGGGGGCCTACGACGCCGTCGACGCCGATGCCGGCCGATGACTGGAAGTTGCGTACGGCGTTGTAGGTGCCGCGGCCGAAGGAGCCGTCGACCTTGATGCCTGCGCCTGCGTTGTTGAGCAGGTTCTGGAGGTCCTTGACGGCGTCGCCGCGGTTGCCTCGGCGGAGTTTCGGCGTGGAGTTGACCGAAGTGGTGTCCTTGGAGGTTGCGGCCGAGCCGGCGCCCGAGTTGAGTTTGTCCCAGGTGCGGGGGCCTACGACGCCGTCGACGCCGATGCCGGCCGACGACTGGAAGCTACGCACCGCGGTACTCGTATTACGGCCGAAAACACCGTCTGCCTTGATGTTCGCGCCCGCAGCCTTGAGCATGTTCTGGAGGTTCACCACTGCGTTACCGCGAGAACCGGGGCGAAGCTTCGGGGTGTTGTTCACCGCGGTGGGGTTGTTCGCCACGAGGGCCGAACGGGTGCGGGCACCGACAACGCCGTCCACACCGATACCAGCCGACGACTGAAACGTGACAACCGCGTTGCGGGTCTTTCGGCCGAAGGAGCCGTCAACGTTAATGCTTGCACCGTGGTGGTTGAGAAGAGACTGAAGCGCCTGGACGCGCTTGCCGCCACTTCCGGTACGCAGCGGGCTCGTGCCGAGCGCGGAGATGGACGGAAGCTTGGTGCCTGCCTGCGACACGGGGCCGCGATGCATGGAAGGTGCTGCATCGGCGGGAGCGAGTCCGAGGCCGGTGGCAGCGGTGGCGGCAACGGCGGTGAGGGCGGCAGCGCCAACAGCTCCCTTAGAGACAGGGGCGAGGAGGCTGCTGTAGTCGATGACGGCGGGGCCTTCGGCACGGTGTGTGCCGCGCTGTGCAGTACGAAGCATAAAGAGCAACTTTCCTACCCTCGCGATTGGTGTCCGCACCAATTCCCGCCACAGGGTGCACATCGAGGAAGCTCCCCCCGAAGTGACGGGAAGCGATTGCGGGGGGCAAGTCACGTGCATGACTCGCGATCCACATTAGGTGAGGGGTAGGGGGCTTGTGGACTCTCAGGAATCAATCAGGCGGTCAAATTTGCCAAACTTTTACCGATAATTGGCCATGGTTATGCCGTGGCGGCTTTTCAAAAAAACTCCATCGTGGTAGTTACATCGATGTAATTTCATGGCGTGTACTCGTGCTAAATGTGCTCGACTAAGGACATGAGGAAACTCGAAACGGGAAAAGAAAAAGCCCCCGCCGAAGCGGAGGCTTTTGTTGGTGGTCGGGGTGACAGGATTTGAACCTGCGACCTCTTCGTCCCGAACGAAGCGCGCTACCAAGCTGCGCCACACCCCGAAAAACTCCGCGAAAACCGTCAAAGGCCCGCGAACCTCATCAACTATAGCGCCTCTGCACGTCATGAAGCGAATCGATGTGGCGTGATCGCCACCACCGTGCCGAGCGCCGAGCTCTAGGTCAGGCGAGGCTTGAGGGTGAGGAGTGTGACCTCCGGCCGGTTTGCAAAACGCATGTTGTAGAAGGGGCTCGCTCCAATACCGCCACTGACGTGCAGTGGAACGCCTCGATGGAAACTGAGCCCCTTTGCCTGTGAACGGTGGAGATCGCAATTCGTCACGATCGCGCCAAAATACGGAACCGCAAGCTGGCCACCGTGAGTGTGCCCTGCGAAAATGAGGTCACACCCATCGTCGACAAACTGGTCAAGTACACGCTCATAGGGCGCATGGGTGACGCCAATCTTGAAGGAAGGGCGAGTGCCTCTGGCAGCACACGTCGGATCTACCGGGGGAAATTCGTCGTGCTCGAGGTGGGGGTCATCGACCCCGACAACCTCCACGTCGCAGCTCGGAAGCTCGATGAGGGCTCGAGCGTTCGAAACATTCGTCCACCCGCCAGTGGTCAATTTCGCCACGAGCCGTTCGACCTCGAGCGGCTCATTCTGAACGCCGTCACGGAAGTTCTTTGGCCTGGGATCGCGAAGGAGGTAGCGGAAAACGTTTCGCTTCCCCGCTGCGTATTTGTCGTTGGAGCCGAGGGCCAAAAGCCCCGGGCGTTCGAGGAGAGGTGCGATATCGCGTGCGATGGTATCGATAGCATCCTCGCTCGCCACGTTGTCGCCGGTATTGACGACGAGATCGGGCTCAAGCGAGGCGAGGCTTCGCAAAAATTCGCGCTTCTTCGTTTGTTCGGGGAGCAAGTGTGCATCCGACATATGGAGCACGCGGATTGGCTGGGCCCCGGAAGGGAGGACGTGCAGGTCGAGTGCGCGGATTTCGAAAAGGTTAATCTCGATGTGGCGGGCCCACACGTGGGCGGCCGCAGCGGTTCCGACGGCTGTAAGCGCGCTGGCGCCGCCAATGAGAGCGAGTGGCTTCGCGCTAGTCACCGGGGTAGTACTCCTCGTACTCGGTGTAATCGTCATAATCCGGATCGTCAGGGTAGACGTAAATATAGCCGTCGCTATCGGGGACGCGCTCTTTCACCGGCGTCGTTTCCGCACGCGCAGCATTGGTGTCGCTGTTTCCCTGGTTGGTGTCATTCCCGTCGGGCTGTGCGGGAGCTGGAGAGTTCGGGGTCTTCGGCTCCGTTGGGTCCTCTTCGCTTGAGCCGCCGGAATCCTGCGTTGGCGGGGCGGATTGGACGCCCTGGGGCTTCGGCGGGAACGGAAGCGAGGGAAGCCCCTCGTGGGCTTTGATCATGAACTCTTGCCACGTGGGAAGCGAGACCGTACTGCCCCACACGTTGCCTACGAGGCGCTGGCCATCGACCTTCACGCCGGTGGGCCGACGGTTGGCGGTGGGGTTGCCGAACCACACCGCGGTGGAGAGGTTCTTCGTGAAGCCTACGTACCACGTGTGATACTGCTTCCCCGAGGTTCCTGTCTTACCGCCGGCATCGTGGCCGGGGATCGTCTTGCCCTTGCCCGTACCCTTCGGGTCCGAAAGCCCCTGCATGAGGGTCCATGCCACGGCGTTCGCAACTTCGGGTTTGATGGCTTGAGTGCATTCCGAGCTCGTGAACGGAAGCTCCTTGCCGTTGCGGTCAATCACTGCTTCGATAGGCTGCGGCTTGCAGTACTTACCTTCGGCCGCAAACGCGGCGTATGCAGCGGCCATGCTCACGGCGGGGATGTTAATCTCGCCGATGACCTGCGATGCCGGGGAAAGGTTCGTTCCGAACATGTCGTTAACGGACTTTTCCTTGAGCTTCGGGTCCGCGTCGTCCCAGTTACCCGGGACCGCGCCGAGGGTACGCGCGGTATCAGCGATGTTGCAGAGATCGGTGCGCAGCGCGATGTTGGCGTACGCCGTATTGATCGAGAACTTGGTGGCGTCGAGAACGCTCATGGAGCCGTGGATGTCCCGGCCGGCGTCCTTAAGACGCCACCCCGTGCCCGAGCGCCAGCGACCATTCTTGAGGCAGTGCGCCGGGAAGTTGTTGAACGTGTTCGAGCCACGCGGCACGGAGTTCCAGATCGAGCCGCCGTCGGTCAAGAACGTCGTGAGAACAAACGGCTTGAAGGTCGAGCCCACAGGGAAGCCGTTTCCGCCGCCAAGATAGCTGGGGGCCGTGTAGTTGAGTGAAGTCTCGCCAGGCTTTGCGTCCTTATAGGGGTTGAAGGTGCGGTTTTGTGCCATGACTCGCACCTTGCCCGTGCCGGGCTCGAGGCTCACGATCGCGTGACCGAATCCAGACTCGGAATCCGCAGGAACCTTGCGGTTGACGATGTCTTGGGCGATCTTCTGGCGGGCGGGATCGAGGGTCGTTTTGATCGTGAGACCGCCGCCGTAGAGGAGCCTGCGGCGCTCCTCTTTAGTCTTGCCGAACTTCGGGTCGCGCATGAGCGTGCGCGTGACGTAATCGCAGAAGAAGCCGTTTCCCCCGGCGGTCGAGCAACCCGCGCGTGCGTCGGTAATCTTGAGCATGTCCTCGATCGGCTGCTCTTTGGAGGTCTCGTATTCCTCCTTGTTGATGTACCCAAGCTGGTACATGTCGTAGAGCACCTGATTGCGCCGTTTGAGGGCATTCTTCGGATGCTTGACCGGGTCGTTTCCGTTCGGGGAGTTGGTGATGCCGGCAAGGAGAGCCGCTTCGCCCGGCGTCAAATCTTCCGCGCTCTTGGAGAAGTAGTGCTGGGCTGCGGTCTCGACTCCGTACTGTGACGGCCCGAACTGCGCCACGTTGAGATAGCCGTTGAGGATTTCCTCCTTGCTCCACTTTTTCTCAAGGGAGATGGCGATTTTGGCCTCGCGGAGTTTCCTAATGAGCGAGGATTCGGTCGCTGCCTTAATCGCCTCGTCATCGCCGCGCTGGAAAGCGTCCATGAGCAGAGCGTTCTTCACGTATTGCTGGGTGAGCGTCGATCCGCCCTGAAGGCTCTTTCCGGAAAGGTTGGAGACGAGGGCGCGGAACGTTCCCTGCGGGTCGAATCCGTTGTGCTGGTAAAAGCGACGGTCCTCGACCGCCACCACGGCGTGCTGAAGATCTTCGTCGATCTTGTCGAGCGGCACCATGACGCGGTTCTCGGAGTAGAAGGTCGCGAGCAGACTGCCATCGGCCGCCTCGATGCGTGAGGCCTCGTTGAGGGGCGCGACGTCGAGCTCACTCGGGAGGGAGTTAAAGAGGTTCGCGCCATCCTTCGCGGCGGCCGACATCGCGGTCACGACAGGAAGGAAGAAAGCGGCGAGCAGCACGCCGGCGAGAAGGCACACGGCGAGCAAGCCGCCCACGCCCGTGACGGCTTGGGTGAGAGTGGTGGTCGGTTCGTTCGAATTCGACCGAACCATTGGCTCCTGCTGAGACTGAGGCATGTCCACACCCTACTAAGGCGGGCAACAAAAGGGCAGTATCGCGCGTGTGAAAGTTGTGGGGAGACCTCGAATTGGGGGTCGCGTCACACTTTTATTAGTATGGAGTCACGCCAAAATTCGAAGTGAGTCAATCCGGGAGGTGCGGCAGTGAGCGTGGGCAGCGTTGACACGATTCACGACACGCGGCATTGGGCGGCCCAAGGGGCGTGTGCGAGCCTCAATCCCGAAGAATTTTTCGTGCAGGGCGCCGATCAACACAAGGCCAAAGTGGTGTGCCGTTCATGCCCCGTGCTCAACCAGTGCCTTGCCGATGCCCTCGACAACCGCATTGAATTCGGTGTGTGGGGCGGCATGACGGAACGCGAACGGCGCCGCCTCCTTCGCGAACACCCGGGGGTCACGTCGTGGCTGCCCGTGCTCGAGAACCGGAAAGGTTCAAGCGCCCCCCGCTAAGCTGGGTGCATGGCTACGATTCACAAGTGGGAATACCTCACGACGCCGCTGCTGATCCACAACACCAAGGCGATCCTGGACAATTTCGGCTCCGATGGTTGGGAGCTTGTCCAAGTCATCCAAGGGCCGCAAGGGCCCGAATCTCTCGTTGCTTATTTCAAGCGACCCATCACTGAAGGAGCCTGATTTCCTATGAGTACCGTCGAACAAAAGCTTAGCGAGCGCGGCCTTTCCCTCCCAGAGGTGGCAAAGCCCGTTGCCGCCTACGTTCCCGCCGTTGTGACCGGGAATTTCGTGCAGACTTCCGGTCAGCTTCCGCTCGTGGGCGGCAAGCTCGAGGTGACCGGCAAAGTGGGTGCCGAGGTCGAGGCTGAGGAAGCGAAGAAGGAAGCTGAGAAGGCCACCCTCAACGCCCTGGCCGCGATCAAGGCTGAGATCGGGGATCTCGACCGCATTACGCGCGTCATCAAGGTGACGGGTTATGTCGCGTCGGCTCCCGGCTTCACTGCCCAGCCCGGCGTTATCAATGGCGCGAGCGAGCTGCTCGGTGACGTCCTCGGTGAGGCTGGTTCCCACTCGCGCGCGGCCGTCGGCGTTGCGGCTCTTCCGCTCGATGCATCCGTCGAGGTGGATCTTCTCGTGGAGTTCCGCTAGTCATGCAGCGCGAGCCCGATTCTTTCGGCGTGCGCCTTTCGTGGGTGCTCGCTCCGAATGCAGGGCCGCGAACGCTTGATGGCACGCGCACGTACATCTTTACAGCGGAGCGCACCGTGTGGATCGTCGATCCCGGTCCCGC
>OKCK01000237.1_pt1 | contig 12480 bp, 13 predicted proteins | sample 1614961 | NCBI WGS metagenome assembly OKCK01 (sample SAMN04436984, study PRJEB24849) | human gut metagenome | biome: human gut; feature: NICU; material: stool | host: Homo sapiens | place: USA: Saint Louis, MO | collected 2010-07-31
GGCTGCTCCCGCCGAAGGGATGTACGAAGCAGTATTCGGAGTCGGGATCTAGAGCGCTCCGGAGTAGCCAAGCTGACGCCACGCCTCATATACGGCGATCGAGGCGGAATTAGCGAGGTTCAGCGAGCGACGCCCTTCGAGCATAGGAATACGTACGCACTTTGTGATGCGGGGGTGCTGCAGAACCCACTCGGGAAGACCTGTGTCCTCCCTCCCAAAGAGGAGAACATCGCTTTCGCGGTAGGTGACGTCGTGGAAATGCGCATCTGTATGTCCCGTGAAGGCGAATACGCGTGAATCCGGGAGGGCGGCGAGGGCATCGTCGAAGCTCTCGTGAACTGTCATGACCGCGAGATCGTGGTAGTCGAGGCCCGCGCGACGCAAGTGCGCGTCGTCAAAGTTGAAGCCGAGCGGTTTGATGAGGTGAAGCGGCGCCCCCGTCACGGCGGAGAGCCTGATGGCGTTGCCGGTGTTACCGGGGATGAGAGGTTCAAAAAACATGATGTGGGGCATAGGTTCGAGTCTCTCACGTCGCTCATTCTTACCCGAACCTCCGTCGGCGCGTGATTCCGTTCACGAATCCGCAAAAAACGAGCTCTGAATTTCCTCCGACGTGCGCACGGTGGTAATCTCATTGAGTCGCAAACGAAGAAGCGACAAAAACCCGGTCCGGGTGGCGGAATAGGTAGACGCGCTAGCTTGAGGTGCTAGTGCCCGCTTAAGGGCGTGGGGGTTCAAGTCCCCCCTCGGACACCGTGGAGAAACCCTCCGTGCGCAATCGCAGCACGGAGGGTTTTCTGTTGCGCATACTCACGCCCAGTAGCGCGCGTTCGGGAGCTTTGCATCCGCGAATGTTTACCGAAAGTTATTTCTTGTTCAAGCAGAAGTCTTGTTGCCGTCTGTCGGCCCTGCTTTGATTGTGATGGGCGTCTCGCGGGGGCGGAGAGACGAGTTCCAACCATGCGGAGCGGGCATGCGCTAACGCACCTGCGGTGCGAAGGCAAGGCGGGGGCCTTCCTTCTCCACTTACGCTGCGGCATGAATGACGACCGGTTGGAACCGCGGGCGAAGCCGTGCATAGCGATATGGATGGAGCTTCGCCCGCCCCGCCCGCACCACCGCTCAGTTCATGCTTCCAAAGCGCACCGCACATCGATTAGAGCGCGCAAGTTCCGTTTTAATCACACTGTTGTGGAAGATGGACCTTAGTCCCACAACTGGAGAGACAGCGTTATGGTAACGTCGTTTCACCCGGCTACGGCCTTACGCCCCGTAACGAGCCGCAGGTCGTGCACTAGTGGTCTGCAAATCGTGCGGCGCGCACACGAGCCTGGTTATCCGGCCCCAACCGGGTCCGGTCCTTTCCCTAGCTAGGAGAAAACAATGAAAGCTATTGTCCGCATGAGCGCAGTCGCTGCGACCGCCGCCCTCACCTTCGGCTTCGGTGCCGCTGCAAACGCGGAAACCGTCGATTGCAACGACCTCACGGCTGAGCAGAAGGCTGACCTCGAATACGCTGCAATGGGCATCATCAGCGTGCCCGCAGACCTCCAGAAGTGCGTTGGTCAGTGGGATACCCCGACCGGCGAAGAGGCCGCTGCTGCTGAGAACGACTACAGCGATGCCGCTGAGAAGGAATACAACAAGAACACTCAGCCTGAGTGGGATACCCCGACCGGTGACGAGGGCGCTGCCGCTGAGAACGACTACCTCGACGCCGCTGAGAAGGAATACAACAAGAACACTCAGCCTGAGTGGGATACCCCGACTCGCGACGAGGCTGCCCAGGCAGAAAACGACTACCTCGACGCTGCAGAGAAGGAATACAACAAGAAGAACGAGATGCCGGAGTGGGACACTCCGACTCGCGACGAGGCTGCTCAGGCAGAAAGCGACTACCTCGACGCTGCCGAGAAGGAATACAACCGCCTTAACGAGCAGAACAACACCGAAATGCCCTCTGACAACAACGGGGAAGAGAAGGTGACCGACGGGGAAGCGGGCACCTCCGAAGCCTCGGAAGGTGACAACGACGGCGCCTCGGAAGGTGACAACGGCGCCGCCTCGGAGGAAGCCGCTGGCGCCATGGACAAGCAGGGCGAGAAGACCGCTGCTTCGAACAGTGGTTCGGGTCTTGCCCGCACCGGTGCTTCGGTGGGCATCCTCGCTGCGCTCGGTGCCGCTGCGACCGCAGTTGGCGGTGGCGTGAGCTACCTCCGCAAGCGCGCCTGATCTCCATCGCGGAGTTTCATTCGCTTCTCTTGAAAGGGGCGCCCCTCACGGGGGCGTCCCTTTTTTCGTTCACTCGCACGCGAGTTGAGCGTTGTGACCGGGGTCTGACTCGGGCCGGAGAGTCCGATAGTGAGGGCAGTGGCCGGCCCTGGCTTCCTTCGATCAAGCGGCGCTAAAAAAGACCGAGGATCGCGAGTCCAAGGCCCCCGTAGGGCGCGCTCAGAATGATCGGGCCGAATGCGAAACGAGCCTTGGTGCTTCTGGTTCTGACAAGCACCCAGAGCGCTGCGAGTGCCCCCGTGCCGCATATCCACGCTAAAGATCCCAGAAGGACCGGTATGCCGCCGAGCCCCGCGAGTACGACGGTGGCCGGGGTGACTTTCGCATCGCCCATTCCGATACTCCCGGGGGAGAGGAGCGCAAAGACAAATACCAATGCGCCAACAATGACGGCCATGGCACATGCTCCGAGCACGCGCTTCTCGACCGCGGGAATCATAAGGGCGGTCACCGCCGCCGTACAGGTCACTGCACCGGTGATCGCGAGCGTGAGTTTGTTGGGTAAGCGATGCTCGCGGATGTCGATGTACGACAGGGGAATCGCAAACGTGAGGTGCGTTAAAGCCACGATTGCAAAGAGTGCCGTTGTGTCGGCCGAGTCGAAAATACTGATCACGCTTCTCAGTTCACCACATGACAGCTGGCATCGCCGCCTGGACACCAATTCTGTGGACAACCATTACGGTGCGGTGACACGCATGATGCGTCGGCGCAGCCACACCTTTTTCCCGCCGCCGATGAACTTCTGCGTCCGGGCAAGTTCCCAGCGCCCGTACTCGGCCTCGTCCGTGAGGGCCTCGCGGGCCTGACCAATCGACGTCCCCTTAGGGATCGTGAGCACCTGAAACTCGTAGTCGCGCGCCGAGCGTCCCTTCGCCACCGGAGCCTGAAGCAGGCTGGAGGGGGTGGAGACCTTCCACTGAGGAGGAAGGATCGATGTGCGTGATCGGTCCGGAATGTTTGTCATGAGCGCTCCTTTCCTCGAGCGAGTCTGCCACCTTGCGTGCCGCACAAAAAATTGCCGCCAAATTCCGGGCATTCCGCTACCTTTTGCGGGGGTTTCGCGGTATTTTCGTTGCATGAACACGAAAGATCCTCGCGCCGCACTGACCGCACTGATCGCCGCCCTTGAGCGCCACTTCGATGTCATCGCCGCCACGAATGGCGAGGATGAAGACCAGCTCGACGTTGCCACCGAACGTCTCTCGCTCGCCTTTGAGAATTACGACGACGCACTTTTCGATGCGTACAACGTCGCGACCCCATTCATTATCTTTGACGACGATGAGGACGACTACGACGAGGACGACGATTTCGACGACTTCGACGATCTCGATCTCGACGATGACGACGACTATGACGATGAGGACTGAGCGTCCGGCGGCGATCCCGTAATCGATCACACACTACGCGGTGCCTTCCAGGCGGGGAGGTGCCGCGTAGTGTCGCATTGTGGCAAAATCGCCCGGCGTGCCGCGCATGGATCTGATGCCCACGCAACCTGATAAGGAGTCGTTGAGTTGAGTTTCCTCGATGCGGTGATCCTGGGCATTGTCCAGGCGCTCACCGAATTTCTTCCCGTGTCATCGAGCGCTCACGTGCGCGTCGTTGGTGAACTTCTGAACCCAGGGCAGGATCCCGGGGCGGCATTTACGGCAATCATGCAGCTTGGAACTGAGCTCGCCGTCCTCATCTACTTTTTCAAGGACATCGTCCACATCATCGCGCAGTGGGCGAAGTCGCTCGTAGGTAAGGTTCCGCATTCGGATCCGGATGCCCGCATGGGGTGGTTTGTCATCCTCGGATCGATTCCAATCGGAGTTCTCGGGCTCTTGTTCGAGAAGCAGATCGACCACGCGCTTCGTAATCTGTACATCACGGCAGCGATGCTGATCCTCTTCGCGGTGTTTCTCGCGTATGCAGATGCACGCGGTGCGCAGGAGAAGAATCTGGAGGACTTGAGCCTCAAAGACGCGATCCTCTACGGCCTCGCGCAGGCTCTCGCCCTCATCCCTGGCGTGAGCCGCTCCGGTGGCACGATCACGATGGGCCTCATCCTGGGTTACAGCCGCAAAGCCGCGGCGCGTTACGCATTCCTGCTCGCGATTCCGGCGGTGTTCGCGTCTGGCCTGTACAAGGCGTACAAGGAGGTGCCGGCCCTCTTGAGCCCCGAGGGGCGTGCCGCCGCTATGGCAGCGGGGGAGCCAAGCCTTTCGGCGATCATCGTCGCCACGCTCGTGGCGTTCGTGCTCGGCTATGCGGTGATCGTGTGGTTCATGCGCCTCATCGAGAATCACTCGTACTCGGTGTTTGTGTGGTACCGCCTCATCGCAGGTACGGTTCTTCTTCTCCTGCTCGTGTTCGGGGTGGTGTCCCCGCTCGGGGGCGCGTAAAGCTTCCAGAACCGACGTAAGACGGCGGCGCGCCTAGTGCGTGTCGCCGTCTTCGCGTCTGCGAAGGAATTGCTCGAACTCGGAAGCGATTACATCGCCCGATGCCTCCGGCAGTTCCGTCGCATCCCTCATCTGTTCGAGTTGCTCAACGTACTGCTTGATGTCCTCTTCTTCGTTGGCCATGGCGTCCATACCTCGCTCCCACGCGCGTGCATCCTCCGGAAGCTCGCCGAGGGGAATGTGCAGGTCAAGTTCGCGATCGAGTGCGGTAAGGAGTGCGAGGGTGGCCTTGGGGGCGGGGTTTTGGCCGACGTAGTTCGGGACCTGGACCCACAGGGAAAGGGTTCCGACGCCAGCAGTGTGGGCGGCGTCGTTCAAAATGGCGGGGATACCGATGGGGCCCTCGTAATCGTCGGCGTCGGCAACCCTCGGGGTTTGCGAGCCCCACGTTGTCGATGTTGGCAGCGGCCGCGTGTGCGGGGTGTCGGCGAGCAGGGCCCCCAGTGTCACGAGAAGCGTGCACTGAGCGGATGTCACGTGCGTGAGGATGTCTTCGCAGTAGCCCGTCCAGTTGAAGGAGGGCTCGGGGCCGGTGATGATGAGGATCCGCGTGCCGCGGTGGGGCTTGAGGGGAATGATGTGCGTGTGCGGCCAGGTCACGCGGCGTTGGCCTTCGCTATCCCTGGCCAGGAGTGGGCGGTTGATCTGGAGGTCGACGTAGTGATTAGCGTCGATGGTGTGAGGTGGGCGTTCCTCATCGACGCCGATCGTGTTCATCAGGTGGGTGAGGGCTTCACTACTGCCGGTGCCTGCATCGTTCCAGCCGCCGAAGGCTGCGATGGCTATTGTGCGGTTGACCTCGTCGTGAGCGGGGTTTTCGGGCACGCATTCCTCCTTCAGCTACGCCGTTAGGCGTGTCGTGCAAGTATAGTTCTCGACGCTGCAAGGTCGAAACGAGGCGGGTATGGGAGCTGAGCTGGAACGGACGATGCCAAAGGTCTCCGTCGGGGCCGGAAGTATTCTTTTTGCGGTGTTGCTTGCGGTGATGATTCAGCCGCAGTTCGCCCAGTACTTGCCGGGGGCCTTTGCTATTGGCGCGGCAGCCATCGCAGCAGTGCTCTTTTTGCTCTCGGTTGCTTTGCACGAGCTCGCACACGCGTGTGTCGCGCGTGCCTTCGGGGCTCGGGTGCGTGAAATCGCCCTGACCTTGTTTGGCGGGCACACGACGTATGAGGGACCGCGTCTGAGCCCTTCGCGCTCGATGCTCATCTCACTTTCGGGACCGGCCACGAATGCCATCCTTGCCCTCATCCTGAGCGCCGTCGCTCGGGCCCTGACGCCCGTGCTCCTGAACGCCGATTCGGGAGCACTCGCGATGGTCGTGCTTGCGTGCCATTTTGCCTCGACCCTCAACTGGGCGCTCGCGATCTTCAATGTCCTCCCGGGGCTGCCCATGGATGGCGGGCGGGCACTCGAAGCGATCCTACGTGCACGTGGAACCAACGCTGCCCGGGCAACGATCATCACGGGTTGGGTAGGCCGTGTGATCGCCGTCGGCGTCGTGGTCGTCCCACTCGCGCTCTCCGCCGCGCGCGGAGACCTACCGTCCCCGCTATGGACGGTGTGGAGCATTCTGATCGCGCTATCGCTGTTTCAGGGAGCCTCGCAGGCGATCGCCCACGCGCGCTTTCTCGAGAGCGCCGATATGCTCCACATCGCGCACGTGTCGCAAGAGGTCCGCGTGCTTTCGAACGCGGCAACGGTTGAGCGGGAACGATCCTACCTCGAACGCGGTGGGCTCTACGTCGATCCCGACGGCGTCGTCCTCGCCCCAGCTGCCGCGATCGCTGAGGCGCCTGCGGACTATCCGGTTCACGCGGTGCTCTCACCCGTGGTGAGGGCAACGGTGCTCGATGGGCGTCCCGAGGGGAGCGACCTTCTCGCTGCCATGCAGGCTGATGAGGCGCCCGCCTATCTCGTGCGCAACGACGCAGGTCAATTTGTGAGCGTGATTTTTGCGCAGGATGTAGCCCGCGCGCTCAACGCTCGCGGGTGAGGTGCGCAAAAGCCACGTAGACTCACTGTCATGACTTCGCCGCACGAAACCGACCCCACCGTCACCGCACGCCTCGACCGTACGGGGCCCTTCGTTGTGGGGGACAAGGTCCAGCTCGCCGACCACAAGAATCGCCTCAACACGATCACGCTTAAAGAGGGCGGGGTGCATCATTCCCACCGCGGGTTCCTTCGCCATGACGACCTGATCGGCAAGAGCGATGGCACGGTTGTCGAGAACAGCGCTGGCGTCGCCTTTCAGGCGCTGCGCCCGCTCTACAACGACTACATGATGGCGATGCCTCGCGGCGCGGCGATTATCTACCCGAAGGATTCCGCGCAGATCCTCATGTACGGGGATATTTTCCCGGGGGCACGCGTTCTTGAGGCAGGGGTGGGCTCGGGCGGGCTCACGATTGCGCTTTTGCGGGCGCTTGGGCCCGACGGCTCTTTGCGCTCCATCGAACGCCGCGAAGATTTCGCCGAGGTCGCGAAGGCTAATGTCGAAAGTTTCTTCGGTTCCGTGCCCTCGTGGTGGGACTTGAGCATCGGCGATTTCCAGGACGGCGCGCATGAGCTCGCGCAGCAGGGCGAGCGCGTCGACCGTGTCGTGCTCGATATGCTCGCGCCGTGGGAGTGCGTGGACAGTGCGGCAGAGGTGCTTGAAGACGGCGGCGTGTTTCTCGCGTACGTCGCGACGGTGACGCAGCTGTCTCGTACGGTCGAGGCGCTTAGGGATCACGGCGAGTTCACCGAGCCGTATGCGTGGGAAACGATGATGCGCCCGTGGCATCTCGATGGCCTTGCGGTGCGCCCTGAGCACCGCATGAACGCCCACACGGGGTTCTTGTTGACGTCCCGCCGCACGGCTCGCGGCTGCAAGGCACTGCTTCGCAAGCAGCGCCCGGCCCCCGGTTCGCGGGATGAGGCGGAGCTCAACGACCCCGCAAACGAGGGCTTCGGTGGCTCGAGTCATGAATGGACGAGCGAGGACTTCCACGAGCGCAACGTTGCGCCACGCAAGACGAAGCGGGCACTTCGAGACATTAGGCAGGGGAGGACGCGGTGAAGACCTATCAGGAGCTGAACGAGGAACTGTCTAAGCTTGCTCGCAGTAACGAGCAGCTCGTGAAGTCACTGTCGAAAGCGCGCGAACAGATCGTGCAGTTGCGAAGTGATCTCGAGTCGCTCGCGGATCCGCCGTCGTCTTTCGGCACGTTCGTTGCGAAAGTCGAGGACAACCAGATCGATATCCTCCACAATGGTCGAAAGCTGCGCGTACTCGTTGCCCCCGACATTGACGTCGAAGCGCTTACACAAGGCCAAGAGGTGCTCCTCAATGAGAACCTCATAGCCGTTGAAGCATTGACGCACGAGACGACGGGTTTTGTCGCGACCGCCGTAGAGCAGCTTGAGGATTCTCGTGTGCTCGTTCAGGTTCACGCCGATGAACAGCGTGTCATGAACGTCGTTCCGAAACTTCTGGACAGTCGTATCAACAGGGGCGATCACCTCATGGTCGACCCGAAATCCGCCCTCGTTCTCGAGGTTCTTGAACGCAAGGAAGTTGCGGACCTCATCCTCGAGCACATTCCGGATGTGTCCTACAGCGATATCGGTGGCCTTAGCGACCAGATTGACGCGATCCGCGACGCCATCGAGATGCCGTTTCTGCACCAGGAGCTCTTTCATGAGTATGGTCTTCGCCCGCCAAAGGGCGTGCTCCTGTATGGCCCGCCCGGATGCGGAAAGACGATGATCGCCAAGGCTGTTGCGCACGAACTCGCCCTCAAAGCGGCACGTCAACGCGGCCAGGATCCGAGTGAGGTTGTGAATCGCTCGTGGTTCCTGAATGTCAAGGGACCGGAAATCCTCAACAAGTATGTGGGCGAGACGGAACGCTCCATTCGGCTCGTGTTCGAGCGCGCCCGTGAGAAGGCAAGCTCGGGCAATCCTGTCGTCGTGTTCTTCGACGAGATGGACTCGCTTTTCCGCACGCGCGGGTCGGGGGTGAGCTCGGATGTCGAGTCAACGGTTGTGCCTCAGCTTCTTGCCGAGATCGACGGTGTGGAAAGTCTCGAGAACGTCATCGTCATCGGGGCCTCAAACCGCGAGGACATGATCGATCCGGCGATCGTTCGGCCCGGGCGACTCGACGTCAAGATCCGCATCGAACGCCCTGGCCCCAAGGCGGGCGCGGAAATCCTGCGGCTCTACCTCACGCATGACGTCCCGCTTGCCGAAGAACTCGGCGTTCTCGTGGATTTCGCTATCGAGCGTATTTACGCGCGTGACGACGATATGGCCTATGTCGACCTCGAGTATGCGGATGGGACAGCCGAGGTGCTGTATTTTTCGGAGTTCATGTCCGGTGCGATGCTTCGCAACATTGTGGATCGCGCGAAGAAGCTCGCGATTAAGGCGGAGCTTTCCGACGGTGAGCGGGGGATTTCTCGCGCTCACCTTCTCGAAGCAATCCACACTGAGTTCAAGGAAAATGAGGATCTCCCCTCGACAGCAAACCCTGATGATTGGGCCCGAGTTTCGGGTCGTCGCGGCCAGCGTATTACCCGCATGACGCCGCGCCGCGCGGCGAGCAGCGAGGAGGTCGCGGCACCATGAGCTCGGTCATTCCGTCCCTGACAACTCGGCGCCCAATGGGCATTGAAACGGAATTCGGCATCGTTCACACGTCTGATTCCGAGCGTGAACGTTCCGGGGCGAACGCGTCAATTCGCCTCTCGCACTATGCCGTCGCAGCTTATGCCCTGCTCGAGGACTCACCGAAGCGCCGTGTTCGCTGGGACTACGGCGACGAAACCCCTTTGCGTGACGCGCGTGGGTTTGAAGTTCAGCGCGCTGCCGCACACCCTACTCAGCTCACCCATGAAGCGCACGATGCGCACGTCCCAAGTGTCGACGCGGATTTCGAGATCACGGTCGGTGACGATATTCCGCTCGACCTCGACGATGCCGCGACCCTGCATTTTGCGGAACGCCGTGCGATCGGAAACGCGGTACTGACCAACGGTGCTCGACTCTACGTCGATCACGCCCATCCCGAATACTCTTCGCCAGAGGTCATGACCGCCCGCGAAGCGGTCGTGTGGGATAAGGCGGGGGAGCGTATCGCTCGGCTCGCCATGGCTCGCATCGAGGAGGCCGACGGTATCCCGGCCCTCGCGCTGTTCAAGAACAACACCGATGGCAAGGGCCAAAGCTACGGGACGCACGAGAACTATCTCGTGGACCGGGGTGTCCCTTTTGAGCGCCTTTGCGAAATTCTGATCCCCTTTTTCGCGACGCGCCAGATTCTCGTGGGGGCGGGACGCGTCGGGATCGGCACCCGCGGTGAGATCGACGGCTTTCAGATCAGCTCACGCGCCGACTTTTTCGAAAACGAGGTGGGGCTCGAGACGACACTCAATCGGCCTATCGTTAACTCTCGCGACGAATCCCATGCCGATTCCTCGCGATTTCGCCGGCTGCACGTCATTATTGGCGATGCGAACCTCTTCGAGACCTCAACGTTCCTCAAGCTCGCGATAACCTCGCTCGTTTTGAGCCTTGCGGAACGGGAACACGCGACAGGACAATCGCTCCTTCCGGACATTCAGCTTGTCGATCCTGTCGCGGCCGTCCACGAGATTTCGCATGATCTGGGCCTCGCGAAAACCTATGCCACCACGGATGGTAGGCAAGCGTCGGCCCTGGATATTCAACGCGCCTACTTGAGCGCCGTGAAGAATTCGCTCGAGGGAGACGAGGCCGATGAAGAGACCCTCGAGGCGATCGCGCTGTGGACCGAGCTTCTGGAGGTGCTCGAGCGTAATCCACTGGAAGCCGCGGATCGCATCGAATGGGTGGGCAAGTATGCCCTCGTTAAGGCGTTTCGGGAGCGGCACGGACTGGAGTGGTCCGACCCCCGGCTCGCGGCGCTCGATCTCCAATTCACGGATGTCCGCGAGGACAAATCCATCTACGAGAAACTTGCGAAGGCGGGGCGCGTGCGCCGGCTCGTGCGCGATGACGAGATCTCGCACGCGGTGACACACGCTCCCGAATCGACCAGAGCGTACATACGGGGCGGCCTTGTCACGCACCACCGCGACGATCTTGACTCGGCAGGGTGGGACGTCGTTACGGTGCGACATGAGGGTGCGGCCATGCGCGTGCGTCTCGCCGATCCTAAGGTCGCGTCGAAACAGTGGTGCGAGGCCCACGGGGTCGATCCAAGCGGGGAGATTGCGACTCTCCTTGAGAATTTTCGGAAGGCCGCTGATGAGATGCGGTGATGGCGCGCCCCGTCGCGGGGCGCATGTAGCGTGGACACGAATGAAGAGAAAGGACGTCACACGATGACACAGTCGCAGATTCACGGTTCCGGTGGCGACGATGAGAATGACGAGCCGCTTATCGACCAGAACTCCGGCCAGATTCAAGCGTCGATCGCCTCAAGCGACGATCTCCTCGACGAGATCGACCTTGTGCTCGAATCCAACGCGGAGAGTTTCGTGAAGTCCTTCGTGCAAAAGGGCGGTCAGTGACCGACCTTGGCGACCCCCTCACCTCGCTTTCGGCGCACTTGAAGGCGGAGGGCCTTCTGGCCCCCGAGCTTTCAGGTGTAAGCAACGCTCATGTGACTGTTGCCGAGGCGACGACGATCATTGCCGTCCGCCATACGGGTGGGAAGGCCGTCACGCTCGCCGCTGATCGACGTGCGAGCGCCGGCCACCGGATCGTCAAGGACGACATGATGAAGTTGTTCCTTGCCGATTCTCACTCGGCCATCGGTATCGCGGGCACCGCCGGACTCGGCATTGAGTTTGCGCGCTTGTTCGCCCTCGAACTCGAGCACGTCGAGAAAATCGAAGGGCACGCGCTTAGTCACGAAGGCAAGGTTCGAAGGCTGAGCATTCTCGTGCGCGCGCACCTCCAGCTTGCTCTGCAGGGCCTCGCCGCCGTCCCGCTGCTCGCCGGCTTCGATGAGCGCCTGAGGATGGCGCGTGTGCACACCTTCGATGCAACCGGAGGATCGTACGAGGAGGAGGAGACGGCGGCCATCGGCTCGGGCAGCGACATCGCGCGGGCGGTTCTCGATGCACGGCGAAACATTCTCGACTGCGACCGCGACGATGCCCATTGTCTTGCCCTTCAGGCACTCGCGTCCGCCTCCCGTCGAGACTCGGCAACCTCGGGCCTTCGCGGCGGGTCACTTCCCGTTCTTGTCGACGTCGATGCAGACGGCGCGCGCTTCGTGGATGCGGATCGGATCCTGGAGCTCGCTAAGGAGCTTTCATGAGCATGCCGTTTTACGTCGATCCCGAACAGCTGACGAAGGATCGGGCCGACTTCTCTCGACGCGGAGTGTCGCGTGGTCTGCCGGTTATCGCCGCGAGCAGCGCCGATGGCATTGTCATCATCGCCCTCAATTCATCGACGTCTCTCATGAAAATTGGCGAGGTACACGACCACATCGCCTTTGCCGGCGCAGGAAAGTTCCACGAGTACGAGGCGCTCAGGCTCGCGGCCGTGCGGTGGGCCGATACTCGCGCCTACCAGTATTCCCGCCGTGATGTTTCGGCGTCCTCGCTCGCCAACGCTCTCGCCCACGCCATTGGCGAGGCGTTCGTCTCCGCACCAAAACCGCTGGAGATCGCGCTCTTGCTGCCGGAAGTCGGGCAGGCGCCAGAGTTGGATCGTATTTTCTCTTTGAGCTTCGATGGATCTTTGAGCGATC
>OKCK01000239.1_pt1 | contig 12237 bp, 16 predicted proteins | sample 1614961 | NCBI WGS metagenome assembly OKCK01 (sample SAMN04436984, study PRJEB24849) | human gut metagenome | biome: human gut; feature: NICU; material: stool | host: Homo sapiens | place: USA: Saint Louis, MO | collected 2010-07-31
GCTGTTGAACCTCGCCCCCAGACGAATTGATAATCATCAATCTTGAAATAACCGGTCTCAGCTACTGATTTTCGTAAACCAAGGTTTGCGAGAAACGCCGCCACATCAGGAATGTCCGCCCCGTTACTGGCCTTATCCATTTTTTTGGACAGTTCAGTTGTCATGGTTGTGGCGAAGTTCGGATCGTTACCCAGCGCGGCGGCCAGTTCGTTCAGCGTGTCCATCGCCGCCGGTGAGGAATCAATCAGCGCCGTGATGGCCGCTTTCACAAATGCCGTGGTCGCGAGCTGGGTGTCGTTTGACGTCTGCGCCGCCGTCGGGGCGGTGGGTTTACCGGTAAGCGCCGGGTTTGCCAGCGGGGCATAATCCGCCACGACCTGTTTCACATGCGCAGTGGTGGCAAGTTTGGTTGTGTTATCCGTTTTAACCGGCGTCGGCGCGGTAGGCGTCCCGGTCAGGGCAGGGGAGGCTTTCGGCGCGTACTGATTGTGTGGGTTAGCGGCGGCGAGGTGCGCGGCCATCAGCTCATCGGCATACGCCTTGACCTCAATCGTGCGATCGTCAACGTATTTCCTGGTCGCCAGCACTACCGAAGGGTCAATCTTCAGGGTGATGGCGTCAGTGTTCGATACGATCAGAATCATGCGGATGGTCTGGGTACGCCCGCTGCCTTCCTGTAACTGCGGCTTGTAGGTTTCCGGGCAGTTTGCCACCGCAATCAGCGTCCCGTCCTTATCGTACAGACCAATAGTGCGGATCCAGAAGCCGCCTTCATTTTCCGGGATAACCTGTTCGGCAATAATCTGTCCGGGGTTCGCCGCGTCAATGCTCAGCATGTTAATCGGGGCGCGTCGCTGTTCGCCGACAATGGCTGTCTGACTGGCGTCCGGTGTCGGCAGTACGCCGCCGCCATCACCCACGGCCATGGTGGTAATTTCCAGCTTCGTTCCCAGCGCCATGGCATTTGCCAGCTTCGCGGCACCCAGCGTGGTCAGGATTGCATAATATTTTGCCGTCATGGATTTACGCTCATCTCATCAATAAAATGGATGGCAGCGCCGGACACTGCCGGGCCGCCCACGCTGATAGCTTCAGCAAAGTAGGGATAAACAGTCAGCTCATCGCCCTGATAGCTGGCCGCGCCGGTGATAACGCTGCCGCTGGTCTGCAAGTTTATGGACAGGCCAACCAGATGGCGGCTGACCGGCTTTGCGCCCGCTATCAGTCGCTCAAGTTCCTGGTAGGTTTCTTCCGTGATGCCCTGGTCCTGAACGCCAATATCAAGGCGAAAGGTTCCCGGCGTTTCACCGGACTGCCACCACTCGATCACCCGGATAAGAAAGCCGAACGGCTCCACCACACGGCGCACGGCGGCAATGGTGCCTTTCTGGCGGTGGATGAAATACGCATCGCGCACTACCTGGCGTTTCACCGCTTCCGGCCAGGCTTCATCCCAGCGGTCAACCGAGAACGACCAGGCAAGCCAGGGCAACAGGTGTTCCGGGCAGGTGTCAGGGTTCCACAGTTCGCGCAGCGGCACAGGAACGGTGCTGATATCGCCACAGGCTTCAGCAAGACGACGCTCCAGCGCGGACGATCCCGGTGGTAACAGGCTATTCATTGGCATCCCCGGCAATGGTGATATCCGTGGCGGTGCAGTATCCCGACTGTGATTTATCCATCAGCACATCGGCGGCAGGCTCCAGCAGCTCTACCCAGTCCACCCCCGCCACACGCAGCACCGCTTTGTAGTTATCGCGCCGGATACTGCGCGCCAGCTTCTTTTGCTCCAGCAGATAGGTAGCAAGATTGTTCTTCGCTGCCGCCAGACAGGGACCGGCCACCACGCCATCAAACAGGTGCAGCTTTGCCGCCACCCGGTATTCGGTGATCGCAGCGGACTGAACAGTCAGCCGGTCACCCAGCGGTCGGATGGTTTCGGCGCTCAGCTTGCTGGCTACAATATCCAGCAGCGTCTGGCTGGCCTGCCCGTTACCCTCATGGGACAGCACGGTCACCACCACCGCAGCGGGTGACGGGCTGACCGTGGATGCATCGGCGACCCGCCCGTCAGCGCTGCGGGCGTGAAAGTTATACGCCGCTTCAGGCCCCGCCACGGATAAACCCTCGAACGCTTCCGGCGCGCGCTGGCGTAAATCCTCGTCGCTCTCCATGACAGCCGGAACCGGCGGAACGGCGGTTTCATCCGCTGGCGTGACGACCAGACGCTGCACGTTAAAGTTGGCGACCAGGTTGTCCAAATCTACGCCGCCGGAACGGGCAATAATGACCGCCTGCACTGCTTCATTGATGCGCTGACGCAGCAGAATTTCCCGGTAGCAGTTTTCCTGAATGATTTTTAGTTGCGGTTCGGATTCCAGTTCCAGCGCACGGGCAGCCGCTTCCTGCAATTCAGCAGGGTAAAGCGATACCAGACGCGCCTTACGCGCGGTAAGCAGCGTTTCAAAGTCCGGCACATCAATAATTTGCGGCGCGGGCAGGGATGAAAGATCAACGGCACTCATAAATTATTCCCCATCGGAACACTTAAGCTCACAGCGGAACCGTCATCACGATAGCCGCTAAGCTCCACGACCATTTCACCGTCCATGGTGGTTTCCAGCGTGACGCTGTCTAACCGGATACGCGGTTCCCAGCGGTTAAGCGCGCTGTAGGTTGCCGCCATTACCCTGAGTTTTGTCGCCGGGTTCGTCGGATCATCAATCAGCGATAAAAACAGCGAGCCATATTCCCGGCGATAAATTCGGGAACCTACGGGGGTGGTCAGAATGTCCCGCACGGACTGGCGGATATGATCGATATCCGTGATGGCTTCTCCGGTTTTCTGATTCATCCCCATGTACATCATTTGACGGGTCCGCCTGAGTTATCACCGCCCTTGATTACGCCGGTATGCGCGTGACCATCAACAACGACCCCATTAGATGACATTGCACCGCCGCTCTGGGTAACTTCACCCTTAATCACGGTCTGCTCCGCTTTTATGTCCAGCAACGCGGTTTTAATGGCAATGCTTTGCGGCGCATCAAAAACGATACTGGCACCGGCTTTTATCAGGTAACGTCCGGTTCCCGGCTCGTATTCAATCCAGCCCCCGTCCGGGAACGCGGTCACCATGGCGTCCTCTGACGTGGATGGCGGCGGGCAGACATCGGAATAAATGCCAGGCAGAACAAACGCCGTGGTTAACTCACCGCCCACCGCCAGTACCAGAACCTGTTCACCCACGGACGGCTTCCACCATGTGCGGGATTTACCGGCGCGCAGGGTCAGCCAGTTGAGCCAGTTGGTTTCGAGATCGCCGGTCTGGACCCGACACTGCCAGTTTTCCGCATCCACGTCTGTCACCACACCCTGTCGGATGAGGTTAAGTAGCAGGCGATATAGTTCGGCAAGGCTGAATTCTGTTTTCATGACATCAGTTTTCCATTGTTGCCGCGTGGCGATTAGTCCCGGCTGTTGTTTCAGGCTCCAGACAATCAGCGCGCCAGATGCGCGATAATGAGGTCTTTGATAATTTCTTCAGATGCGTCAGTTATGCCCAGCAGTTCACGCCGTGCATATGTCACCTGCGGACCTCCTGGCCTCACCCTGTCGCGCAGTCCGTAGTGGTGAACGCGGGCGATACGCAGCGCCTTAGCATCAAACCCCACCTCAGCTGCGCTGGCCGTCACGCGGGTTTTCATATACCGCACGGTGCGCAGTTTGCTGAACATCTGGCGGCGTACGCGGCCATTTTTGGCGCGGCCCGATACCCGGCGCGGCTCGTAGGCGCTCCCGTCCGGGTTTTTCTGCATCCTGATATTCTGTTGTTGTTGTTGCCTGATTTTTGTTGCGACATCCCGCAACAGTTTTCGCCGCTGCGCCGGTTCAAGCTGGGCTATCAGCGCATCCAGCCACCCTTCAATTTCTTTAAAGTCAGCCATGGCGGATCCAGTAGTTGTCTTCCGGGTTTTGTGGTTCTGGTACGGCTTCCACCGTTGCGACCCCGTTATCAACCGTGACAATGACGCGTTCCGTCAGCGCCAGATAAAGGGCGATATCGCAGAGACCGTTATTCAGGATATCCACCTCAAACCGGAACAGCTTTTCCCGTAGCTCGGGGTTATTTATCGCATCGGGCTGATGAATCGTGAGCCAGTTGCAGACGACGGCCATCAGCAGATTCGGATCCCCGGCGTAATCGGTTACCACCACATTCAGGGTGTAGCGGTATTCCCATCCGGGAGCCAGTACGCCGGTACTGACCACCGTTCCTTCATCCACAAACAGATGCAGGGCATCGGGGTTTTTCTTCAGAACGTCCAGTCCGTCACTGATGGCCTGGCGCAGGGAATCTGGCTTTTTCACTGAGTTTCTCCTGACAGTCCACGATCACATCCACCTTCGCGGCACACAGCCCCCAGGCGGTTTCCGCTGTTTCTTTGGCTTCCAGCAGTTCACCGTTGGTTGTCGGGTTGCTTACCGGGAGCTGGCAGCGGGTCACCGCCGGACAGGAAAGCGTGATAACCTGCGCCGCCGGTAAGGGCAGGGCGGTTTTGCAGGCGGATAACATCAGCAGGCAAAGGAGCATCAGCCCAGCGCGTATTTTCTTCACTTCCACGGATCACCCCCTTAATCATTGCCTGACGTTCTCTGGCCGCCGTGTGAATGGCTTCCGTGTTGCGCTGTAGACTGGCCTGAAAGGCGTCATTCATCCGGGCCACCATATCCACAGCCATGAGTTGTCCATTTTTGTCGCTCAGCTTTTCAGACAGGGCCGAAATGTCCCGGTCACGACTGCCGATAGCCTGATGTGCCTCATTAAGCCGCCAGCCCATAAAGGCCAGCAGACCAGCCAGCGCCGCCAGAACCACCACTACGCCACGGTGCATGGTGCATCCGCCATGAGCTGACGATAAACCGAGGCTGTAAACCGGAATGCCACAGCGCAGAACAGATAAACAATTGCCACAACCAGCCAGCCCGCATTAATCAGGCAGACCACAATGGCGGCAAACATTACCCAGGACCACCACCGGCGCAGCGGGGAAATATCCGGGTTAAAAATGGCGCGCACTGCTTTCAGCGCCTGCGATTCCGCATCCGGCACTTTGCCCTTTTCAAACACGTACCAGATAACATGGCCAGCAATGCCCGTTGTGACAGCGGTCAGCATCAGCGCACAACCCAGCCAGGCCCACGCCACCACAAAATTCACCGACACGCTTTCCGGTTTCATCAGGCCCACGACCAGCATCAGCGTCAGCATCACATCCAGCACAAAAGAAAGCACTTTACGTTTCATGGATTTACTCCTTTTAAGCACCACGACTTTTCCCGCGCGCGGCGATTTTCAAGCCCGTTGTTTTTCACTCCGTTGACGTAGACCCAGCGCGAAAGCTGATCACACGCCAGCCACCACTGGTGCCGTTTGATAAACGACACCATCGTGGAACGGCACACCGCACCGGTGCCGACGTTAAACGCCAGGCTGACCATTGCGTCATACACCTGCGGCGGCATGTCTACCGGCGCGCAGACGGCCAGCGCCTTTTCCACCCGTAACACGTCGCTGACGAGATTCACGGCCACCTGATGTTCATTAAGGGTTTTCCCCGGCACGACGCCTTCGGTGTGCCCGATCCCGTTAGTCCAGACACCGGCGGCGCAGCGGTACGGCGTGAGGCGGCAGCCCTCATAATCGGCAATCAGCGCCAGCCCCTGCGGCGAGGTTTTCAGCAACTGGAACTGCGGCAGCGTGGCGGCAATCGCCAGCACCACGCCAATCACACAACGTTTAACGATTTGCGCGTTCATACTCCTCCCGACTGATCGCCCCGGCGGCCAGTAACTGGTAGGTTTTGCGCCGGTAATACCAGGACAGCGCGAACGCCGCCACACCCAGCACCATGGCAAGCACCGTTCCCAGATCCTGAAGCGAGAAATCACCCAGCCAGGCCAGAAACAGCGCGATGAAATAGGTCAGCGCCGACATCATCCGTTCAATACTCATCATCACTCCCAGAGTTGAATGGTCCGGGCGACAGCCGCCGGCACCTGTTCGGGCAGTTCAATTTCCAGCCCGTGCGGCAGGATCGGCCCCCGCTCCGCAAGTCCGGGGTTGGCATTCAGGACGGCTTCCGTCATGCCCTGCGAGCGCCGGTAATAACGCCAGCAGATGGCGTCAACCGTGTCATTCTGTTGCGCCCGGACTTTCATCAGATAAGCTCCACCGTCATATGCGGTAAGTCCTGAACACGGGAAATGGCCCAGCGGGCATCCCGCATCAGTTCGTCCGCCGTTTGTGCATACTCATCCGCTTTTTTTTTGCCTTCACCGGTGGCGTCAAAATCCCGGTAACGTTCAACCAGATTGGCTTTCGCCCAGCAGAACACCGCACGGCGGTACAGCATCACCCGCTGGCTTTCACCGTCGATACTCTCCGCCGGTACGCTGTTTAAATCCGCGCATCCCCTGGCCTGTTGTTTCTCGCGAAACTCGTAGAGGTCGGCATTCACTTCGGCCATGGCGGTCAGCAGTGCCTGGCGCAGCCGTTCCGGGGTGACCGTGCCGTCAGTGCGCATGTCCTGGCGGAATTTCGACAGGCTGATCTCAGGCCAGAAAGGCGTGTTGGTGATGGTGTCCTGCGCGCCGTCCTTCACCGGCTCCGGTGAAACGAATTTCATATTCATTCCGTTACTCCCAAAAGTTGGGCGGTGGACGGGGTTTTGATGCGGCTTACAGCCTGTCGCCACCCCGTGCCGCCCCGCGCGTTGGCACGATTCGTCAGCCGCTTGCGGCCTTTCGCAACCGGGATTCCAGTTGCTTGATGTCGGTTTTCACACCGCTGTTGTTGTCCAGTTGCAGGGCGCGTTTAAGATGGTTCAGCGCGGCGACGGCCTGATCGTTATCCCGCAGGGCATAGCCCAGCGCCTTGTGAAGACGGGCGCGGGACTGGTCCGGCATATCTTGGGATTCGACCAGCGCCAGCGCCTGCGTCAGCAGCGCGGCGTTGAAGGTGCCGCCATCCGCAAAGGCGCGCATTGCGGCATCGGCAAACTCTTCAGCAACAGCCGTTGCCGTGGTGCGGTTGAAACGCTGCGGCATCACCCAGCCATGCTTCAGGGCATGGCGGGCGATATCCAGCGCGCCGGTGTAGTCACCGGCATCAATGCGCCAGATCATCAGGTACATCGCCACGTCGTCCTGCGGTGCGGAATCCGCTTCCAGCAACCCGGCAATCCACCCGGCATAGAGCGGCAGAAATTCCCGTTTCAGCTCGCACTTACGCTCAGTTGACTGGATCCCCTTCAGGCGGCGGCGGTGTTCGGTGAGCTGCAACAACATCATGTTGTAACCGCTCGCCCCGCTGTGGCTGCCACCCTCGCGGGCGGCCTCCTTAGCCTGGATATACTGTGTGTGGGCGCGGAAAGGGTTCATGGTCACGCCCCGGTGCCGCCTGCGGCGTTCTGACCATCGATCACGCCCTGAACCGCAGCCGCGACCAGCGCCTGGATGTTGTCGGCAGTCAGCGCGCCGGATGAACCATTACCCTGAACGGCCAGCATCTCGATGTTTTCAATCAGGCAGGCGCCGTCGTAATCCTCGACCACATAGGCTTCATTGACGGACTCGAAATTCTCCACGCGGTCACGCTTCGGATTGTCGATAACCGAGCGGCGGCGGGTGCCGTCCTGCCAGTAGATGGACAGGTTATCCAGGCGGGTGATCAGCATGGCGTTCGCAGGGAAGAACGGAACGCGCACGGCGGGCAGGTTGCCGATGCGTTTCTGGCTGATGATGAGGTCCGCCGCCAGCGTTTCCGAGTTGGGCTGGTCGCGGTTCACAATCGGGAAATACTTGTCAGCCAGCAGCGAGCGGCCACAGACCACCACCAGTTCGGTGTCTTCCTGATACCACGGCGCAATTTTTTCACTCACTGCGCCCAGCACCAGTGCGTCCAGGTTGGCGAAGTCGCCACCGGTTCCGATGCGGATTTTCGTGGAGATCACCTGACCTTCGCTGACGATTTTATCCAGTACCTGCACCGGCGCTTCCTGACGGATTTTCTCCAGCCAGCCGATGTTGACATCCTGCAACAGCGGGTAGGTTTCCCGGTTGGAGGTCTTTTCACGCTTCACGCCGTTAAAGCCGATCATGATGCGGTCCAGTGCCTGGCGAAGAACAATCGCATCGCGGATGCGGGTCTGGAAGTCCTGGAATTTGGCCCACAGGTCCAGCTTTGAATACGGCAGTGCCGTGTCGTAGTTGGTCTGGGTACATTTGTACCCTTCGCCGTCGATATAGGTCGGATCGGTGGGTTCGCGCTCTTTCTGGGTAGTGTCGGTGGTTCCGGCAATCGAGGCACCGATACCCAGACCCAGACGCTCGCCAGACTGTTCATCCACCGGGATGATGTTGATTTTTTGCAGGAAGCCGGATGACTCCTGAATTTTGGTTTCCAGCGTCTGCGCAACGGATGGTTCAGCGGTGTACTTCGATGCAATATCCGACACGGCGACTCCGTTCAGCGTTGCGAGCTGGGTCAGATACGCATTGAATTTAAAGCGGGTGGTTTTTTTCATTGTGCTGTAACTCCGTCAGCAGTTGGTGAGTTGTTCAGCGCTGCCGTTCCCGCCGGTGCCTGTCGGGCGGCGGTCGCTGCGGCTGTCTTCAGCGGAAAGTCTTTCGCGCAGGCTGACCAGTTCCGCACGACCGGATTCAATGGCCTGTTGCATTTCATCCAGGCGGGCGGAAAACCCGGTCTGCGCGGTGCCGAGTCCTTCCACGGTGGCGGACAGGGTCTGGTGCTCCTGCGCCACCGCTTCCACTGCCTGATGCACGTCGGCAAACTTCGCCTTATCGTCAGCGGATTTACGGGTCAGCAGCTCTTTAACGCGGGTGAAGAGATTCGGCTTTTCTTCCGGCTCGTCTTCAAATTCGATGAGGGTTTCTTCGGCAGCCGTGAACAGGTTACCGGCGGCCAGTTTGCGGCTGGCGAGCGGGCTGTTTGCAGCGCCTGCGCTGAACTGCAACATTTCGGTGCCGAGGCTTGCCGGATCGTCAGTGACCGCCAGGCCAACCAGATAGGCTTCGCCGCTGTCTGCAAAGCTGACGTTCACTTCCATGGACGTGAACAGCTTCTGCATTTTGCCGGTCATGGCGACCAGATCGTCCGTCGGGGAAATCCAGGCATACAGCGCCATTTTTCCCGCCAGTTTGCCGTCGGTAATTTCTTCAGCTTCCAGGCGGTCAACCTTCCCGAAGCGGCGGAACGGGCTGTCCGGCGTGAAACCCTTGATGTGCTCGACATTAATCAGGGCGGTGTAAACCTGCGGATCGTAATTCGCGGCCATCTGGGTCAGCCAGTCGCGCTCGATATTGCGCCCGTCCGTGGTGGCACCTTCCACCCCGACACGAAAACGCTTTGCTTTTTTTGCCATGTTTCCGGCTCCGGTTAGTTCATAACGACGTGTGAGCCTTTATGGTTGCGGGGTGCGGACGGCGAAACAACGCGGCGGCATTGTGCCGGAAATGGCACAACAGCCAGAAGCGGAGAAGACGCGCGCGGGGCCGTAGTCTGGCGGCATGAATACGACGCCCATCAGTTCAAACCTCGACCCGCGAAAACAGGCCATGTTCCTGTATTTCAGTGGGATCCGTATCGCTCGCATTGCTGAAATGCTGGGAGAGAAACCCGCGACCGTTCACAGCTGGAAAAAGCGTGACAAGTGGGCTGACATAGGCCCACTGGATCAGATGCAGCTCACCACGGCGGCGCGCTACTGCCAGCTCGTCATGAAGGAGCAGAAGGAAGGGAAGGATTACAAGGAAATTGATTTACTGTCCCGCCAGGCGGTGCAGCAGGCGCGCATCGGGAAATTTAACAACGGCGGCAATGAAGCCAACCTGAACCCGAAAGTAGCCAACCGTAACAAAGGCCCGCGCAAGCCGCCGGAAAAGAATGTGTTTTCCGACGAGCAGATCGAGAAGCTGGAAGAGATTTTCCACGGCTCCGCGTTTGACTACCAGCGGCAGTGGTGGGAGGCGGGCAAAATTCACCGCATACGCAACCTGCTTAAATCCCGACAGATTGGCGCGACGTTTTATTTTGCCCGCGAGGCGCTGATTGATGCGCTTATCACCGGGCGCAACCAGATTTTTCTTTCCGCCAGTAAGGCACAGGCCCACGTTTTCAAACAGTACATCATTGAGTTTGCCCGCGAGGTGGAAGTCGAACTGAAGGGCGACCCAATGACACTCAGCAACGGGGCCACGCTGTATTTTCTGGGGACCAATGCCCGCACCGCCCAGAGTTATCACGGCAACCTGTACCTGGATGAATATTTCTGGATCCCGAAATTCCAGGAACTGCGCAAGGTCGCCTCCGGGATGGCGCTACATAAAAAATGGCGACAGACCTATTTTTCAACCCCGTCCAGCCTGACCCACAGCGCGTACCCGTTCTGGTCCGGCGCGCTGTTCAACAAGGGCCGCGCCAAAGCAGACCGGGTGGAGATCGACCTTTCTCACGCCCACCTGTCACCCGGCGCGCTCTGCCCGGACGGCCAGTTTCGCCAGATTGTCACCATTGAAGACGCGGTGCGCGGCGGCTGTAACCTGTTCGACCTCGATCAGCTCAGCCTGGAATACAGCCCGGACGAATTCCAGAACCTGCTGATGTGCCAGTTTGTGGATGACCTGGCGTCGGTGTTCCCACTGGCGCTGATGCAGGCCTGTATGGTGGACAGCTGGGAAGTGTGGGACGACTTCGAACCGCTGATGATCCGCCCGTTTGGCTGGCGTCAGGTCTGGATTGGTTACGACCCGGCAAAGGGAACCCAGAACGGCGACAGCGCCGGGTGCGTGGTTATCGCGCCGCCGGATGTGCCGGGCGGCAAGTTCCGCATTCTTGAACGTCATCAGTGGCGCGGCATGGACTTCCGCGCCCAGGCGAAGGCCATCGAAGAACTGACGAAAAAATACAACGTGACCTATATCGGCATCGACTCCACCGGCGTGGGCGATGGCGTTTATAAGTCCGTTAAGCAGTTTTTCCCGGCGGCCCGCGAGTTTGTTTACAACCCGAACGTGAAAAACGCCCTGGTCCTGAAGGCATACGACATCATCAGCCACCGCCGTCTGGAATATGACGCGGGCCTGACCGATATCGCGCAGTCATTTATGGCCATCCGCCGCGCCACCACGGCCAGCGGCAATCGTCCGACCTATGAAGCCAGCCGCAGCGAGGAAGCCAGCCACGCAGATTTGGCCTGGGCAACCATGCATGCGCTGTTCAATGAACCGCTGGAAGGCACCACCGTTAACAACAGCAATATCGTGGAGATTTTTTAATGGGTAATCGCAAAAACCGCAAAGCGCCGGGCAGCCAGCAGGTAAAAATGACGGAACAATCCGGCGGCGCACATGCGGAGGCGTTTTCATTCGGTGAGCCGGTTCCCGTTCTGGACCGGCGTGAACTGATGGATTATCTGGAATGCGTTCAGGTGGATCGGTGGTATGAGCCACCTATCAGCCTGGACGGGCTGGCGCGCACGTTCCGGGCAGCCCCCCACCACAGCAGTGCAATTTACGTAAAGCGCAACATCCTGACGAGTACGTTTATCCCGCATCGCTGGCTGTCAAAGCAGGCTTTTTCCCGGTTCGCTCTGGACTTCCTAACTTTTGGTAACAGCTACCTTGAGCAGCGCGTTAACCGGCTGGGCCAGACGTTGAGCCTTGAGCCATCGCTGGCGAAATTTACCCGGCGCGGTACGGACCTTGATACCTACTGGTTTGTGCAGTACGGCTACAACAAGGATCCGTACCAGTTTGACGCGGGCCGCGTGTTTCACCTGATGGAGCCGGATTTGAACCAGGAGATTTACGGCCTGCCGGAATACCTGTCCGCCATCCCGTCAACCCTGCTTAACGAGTCGGCCACACTGTTTCGCCGTAAGTATTACCTGAACGGCTCACACGCGGGATTCATCATGTACATGAGCGACCCGGCAGCGAACCAGCAGGATGTGGATAATATCCGCGAGGCGCTGAAAAAATCGAAAGGGCCGGGCAACTTCCGCAACCTGTTTATGTACAGCCCGAACGGGAAGAAAGACGGGATTCAGATCATCCCATTGTCGGAAGTGGCGGCAAAGGATGAGTTTATGAACATTAAAAATGACCTGCTCCCCGTTGATTAATACACCCCGATGTTAGTAATGTCTTCATAAG
>OKCK01000250.1_pt1 | contig 11790 bp, 11 predicted proteins | sample 1614961 | NCBI WGS metagenome assembly OKCK01 (sample SAMN04436984, study PRJEB24849) | human gut metagenome | biome: human gut; feature: NICU; material: stool | host: Homo sapiens | place: USA: Saint Louis, MO | collected 2010-07-31
CACGGGGATTTTCAATCCCCTGCTCTACCGACTGAGCTATCCGGGCAACGGGGCGAATTAAACCGTAAAGGCCGCATGGCGTCAACGGCTTTGTCATAAAAATTCACTCAATCTGTGCTGATTGCCTGCTTTTCATGCAAAATCGCTAAAAACGGGCATTTCAGGTCAGCGCGCCGCCCGTACGGCATTGGGCGAATCGCAAAATATCTTCTGCCAGATGGCGTGCGGTATCAACATCGGCCTGACTGCGATTTACCAGCAGGCGACTCAGGCAACCCTCCAGCACCAGTTCCATCTGTTTCGCGACCATTGTCGGGTCATCCACTTCTAACTGCGAAAGCAGCGCATGGGTATACTCCAGCGCCGCCTTTTTCTGCCGATCGGCAAGCTGATGAATAGGGTGTGACGCATCCGGGTAGAACGTGCAGGCAGCAACAAACAGGCAGCCCGGATAACGGTTCTGGCTGACACAATCCGTCAGCGCCTGATAGCGGTACAGCAGTTTTTGCTCGATGCTGAGTTCTTCATTGTGCAGTAACTGCCTGCGCCAGGCGTCGACCTGCTCATTCAGATAACGCAGCGCGTCATAAAACAGCGCTTCACGATCGGGCCAGAAGCGAACGATCTCTTCAAGGGGATAATTCGCTCTGGCGGCCACCATCTCCAGCGTGGTGTTAGCAAGCCCTTTATCTTCTAAAACATGCAGGGCGTGCTCAAGTACTTGTTCGCGTTGCACGGTTCACTCCTCCGTTAGTTCCAACGGTTATTCCCACCCCAAGTGTTGTTTACCGGGGTAGATTGTGCAAATGCGCGGTAAAATCAGCGGCGTTCATAAAACCCGTCACGCGCTGCTGCGGTTGTTCCGCGCCATTGCCGTCAAAGAACAGGATGGTCGGCAAACCCAGCACCTGAAGATGTTTTAATAACGCCACATCTGCCGGGCTGTTGCGGGTGACATCTGCCTGTAACAGCACCGTATTTTCCAGCGCACGATGCACATCAGGATGGCTGAATGTGTATTTCTCGAATTCTTTGCATGCCACGCACCAGTCGGCATAAAGATCCAGCATCACCGGCTTTCCCTTTGCCCTGGCAAGGGCCGCATTCAGCGAATCAATATCAGTGATGCGGGTAAAATTCAGGTGAGCCTGCGATGTTTGTACCGGCGTGTCGAACGCCCAGTCCTGCAGTGGCCGGGCAGCGACCAGCGCAGCGCCAAGGAGCAGGATTTGGCCAACGCGCATCCAACCTTTATGGCTGTTGAGTGACGTCACGAACGCCCAACCGAAAAATGCCACACCCAGCATGCTCCACAGACGTAAGCCCCAGTCTTCGCCAATGACGCGCTCCAGCAGAAATATCGGCAACGCCATGATCACAAAGCCAAAAGCGATTTTGACCTGTTGCATCCACGGCCCGCTTTTTGGCAGCAGCCGATTGCCGAATACCGTTACCAGAATCAACGGCAAACCCATGCCCAGCGCGTAAAGATATAAGGTCCCGCCGCCGAGCCAGAGATTGCCGCTCTGGGCGATATACAGCAGGATGGCGCTTAGCGGCGCGGTCGTGCAGGGTGAGCATATCAGCCCGGCAATTGCGCCCATGCTAAACACGCCAGCCAGCGATCCGCCCTGTTGACGGTTGCTGAGCAGCGTCAGGCGCGTTTGCAGCGAAGAGGGCAGTTGCAGCGTATACAGACCGAACATCGACAGCGCCAGGGCGATAAACATCACCGACAGCGCGACCAGGATATAAGGATGTTGAAGCGCAGCCTGAAACTGAAGACCGGCAGCAGCCACAATCAGCCCTAATGCCGTGTAGGTGAGCGCCATGCCCTGGACATAGACAAACGACAGCCACAGCGCCCGCGCCGTTGACAGCCGCTGTTTGCCGCCTAAAACGATGCCGGAAATCAGCGGATACATCGGCAGAACGCATGGCGTAAATGCGATGCCAATACCAATCAACAAAGCCCAAAGCGCGGAAAACGGCAGTTGCGCAGGCGGTGCAGTCGGCGCGCTAACCGTCCCGGCTGCAGGTGCAGGCGGTGCGCTGCCCGGCGCCACGGCAGTCAGCGGAACCACTTTGGTTTCCGGTGGATAGCAAAAACCCGCTTCGGCGCAGCCCTGATAGGTGACACGCAGTGTCGCGCCTTGCGCCGCTTCGGTAATCGGCAACGTAACCGAGAGCTGTTGCTTATAGATTTCGGTTTTGCCGTAAAACTCATCTTCATGCCATTCGCCTGCAGGCAACGTCAATGCGCCGACTTTAGCTTGCGCGGGCGTCACGCTGATTTGCTGGCGATAAAGATAGTAGCCGGGCTTTATTTGCCAGTTCAGCGCCAGGCTATTGTCCTGTTGCTGAAAGTCGAAGGCGAAGGCGCTGTCGACCGGAACGAATTGGCTTTTCTGAGAATCGAACAGTCCGGCATGAGCCAGGGTACTGCAAAAAAGCAGGATCAGTGTAAGGATGCGTTGAGCCATGAGAGGTAATCGCTATCTCCGTGGAGCACTGGCAGAACCAGTAATTCTGGGGTCTGGTAAGGATGATGTGATTTCAGACAGGCGAGTAAAGCATCCTGATGCAGGGTGTCGCTTTTCAGTAGCATCTGGACTTCATACTCCTGTTCAAGCTTGCCTTCCCAATAGTAAAGCGATGACGCGCCGGGCAACAGCGTTACGCAGGCGGCCAGTTTCTCACTCAGCGCTTTTGTTGCCAGTTCCTGCGCGGTGGCTTCATCCGGGGCGGTACAGAGTACAACGACAGCGGTAGGCGTGGTCATCATCATCCTCGACTCAGTGAAAGCGGGCACTATACCACGGGCGGGGAGAAGGGATAATGAAACGGGCCGCAAAGCGGCCCGTTTTTACTTTTGATGACAAGGGCTGTGATTACAGCACCAGACCACCAACGATAAAGCCAAGAATGACACAGAGCGCGATGGCAACCACGCCCGGAATTAAGAACGCATGGTTAAAGACGTACTTACCGATACGGGTAGAGCCGGTGTCATCCATCTCAACCGCAGCCAGAAGCGTAGGATAAGTAGGCAGAACGAACAGCGCGGAAACCGCAGCAAAAGAAGCAATGGCGGTCAGCGGGCTCACGCCCAGCATCAGCGCTGCAGGCATCAGGGCTTTCGTGGTCGCCGCCTGGGAGTAAAGCAGGGTGGCGGCGAAGAACAGTACGACAGCTAACAGCCACGGGTAGCTGTTCAGCAGGTCGCCCGCTACAGCCTGGATATCTTCGATATGGTGTTTCACGAAGGTATCACCCAGCCATGCCACGCCCAGTACGCAAATACAGGCGCTCATACCGGATTTAAACGTCCCTGCGTTCAGGATGTCACCGGTGTTGATTTTGCAGGTCAGGGAGATAAGCGTCGCCACAGTTAACATGAATACGACGATTGCTTCGTTACGCGGCAGAACCGGATTGGCAATAAGACCCACAGTCGGGCTGATGGCGGTCGCGTACAGCATTACGGCAACAATACCGATCAGGAACAGCATAACGGCACGCTTGGCGTGCGGTTTGATTTCAGCAATCTGGGCACCGCGCAGGCTGACTTCGCCACGCGCTAAACGTTCCTGATATACCGGATCGTCTTTCAGTTCAGCGCCAAGGAAGTTACACAGCACAGCGGTCAGCATAACGGCAATCAGGGTGACCGGAATACAAATACTCAGCAACGTTAAGTAACTGACGCCGAGCGGCTCCAGAATACCCGCGAAAAATACCACGGCTGCTGAAATCGGCGAGGCGGTGATCGCAATTTGCGATGCGACAACGGCGATAGAAAGCGGACGGGAAGGGCGTATGCCCTGTTCTTTTGCCACTTCAGTAATAACTGGCATGGTGGAGAACGCGGTATGGCCTGTACCTGCCAGGATGGTCATAGACCAGGTCACCAGCGGCGCAAGGAAGGTAATGTATTTGGGGTGACGACGCAGCAGTTTCTCCGCAAGACTCACCAGATAATCCATCCCGCCGGCAACCTGCATTGCGGCGATAGCGGCAATAACCGCCATGATGATTTCGATAACGTCAAACGGGATCGCCCCGGGTTTAATTTGAAACATCAGGGTCAAAACCAGAACGCCCAGACCGCCAGCAAAGCCAATGCCTATGCCACCGAGCCGGGCACCGAGGTAGATCGCCAGGAGTACTATGACGAGTTCAGCACCAAACATAATGCGCTTCCTTGTATTTTAACGAGTTGATAATGATTTGTTGTATTTAGGTATCCAGCAGAAACGAAAAAGGCACGTCACAAGTGACGTGCCTTTCGCATTATCAGGTAGAACTATTACTGTTCGCTTTCATCGGTATAACGTTTTGCTTTGTATGCAGGATGCATCAGATTATTCACGGAAAAAATATCGTCAAGCTCTGCTTCAGTGAGCAGACCACGTTCAAGCACGACTTCCCGCACGCTCTTACCCGTTTCTGCACAGATTTTCCCAACGATATCGCCGTTGTGGTGACCAATGAACGGGTTCAGATAGGTCACGATACCGATGGAGTTGTAGACATAGCTTTCACAGACTTCTTTATTCGCGGTAATACCATTAACGCATTTTTCCAGCAGGTTGTAGCAGGCGTTAGTCAGGATGTGAATTGACTCAAACATCGCCTGGCCAATCACCGGTTCCATGACGTTCAACTGCAGCTGACCGGCTTCGGAAGCCATGGTGACGCAAGTGTCGTTGCCGATGACTTTAAAGCAAACCTGGTTCACCACTTCCGGCACTACCGGGTTCACTTTCGCTGGCATGATGGACGAGCCCGCTTGCAGTTCCGGCAGATTGATTTCATTCAGGCCAGCACGCGGACCGGAAGAGAGCAGACGCAGGTCATTACAAATTTTCGACAGTTTCACGGCCAGACGTTTCAGGGCGCTGTGTACCATTACGTAAGCGCCGCAGTCGGAGGTCGCTTCGATCAGGTCTTCCGCAGGCACGACTGCAAGGTTAGAAACTTCCGCCAGTTTCTGTACCGCGAGGTGCTGGTAGCCGTCCGGCGTGTTCAGTCGAGTACCGATGGCGGTAGCGCCAAGGTTAACTTCCAGCAGCAGTTCGGAGGTGCGCAGCAGGTTTTTAGTTTCTTCATTCAACAAGACGTTGAATGCATGGAATTCCTGACCCAGGGTCATCGGAACCGCGTCCTGCAACTGGGTACGACCCATTTTCAGGATGGTTTCGAATTCTACGGCCTTACGCTGGAAGCCTTCGCCCAGTTGGTTAATGGCATCCACCAGTTTAACGATAGAAGCGTACACCGCGATGCGGAAACCGGTCGGGTATGCATCGTTGGTGGACTGGCATTTATTAACGTGGTCGTTTGGATTCAGATACTGGTATTCGCCTTTCTGATGTCCCATCAGTTCAAGGCCAATGTTTGCCAGCACTTCGTTCGTGTTCATATTAACGGAGGTGCCTGCGCCACCCTGGTAAACATCCACCGGGAACTGGTCCATGCATTTGCCGTTGTTCAACACTTCGTCACAGGCGGCGATAATCGTGTTCGCGATATTTTTCGGAATGGTTTGCAGCTCTTTGTTTGCCATCGCTGCGGCTTTCTTCACCATTACCATTCCACGCACGAACTCAGGAATGTCGCTGATTTTGCTGTTGCTGATGTAAAAGTTTTCAATCGCTCTCAGAGTGTGTACGCCGTAGTAGGCCTCCGCTGGAACTTCCCTGGTACCCAACAAATCTTCTTCGATACGAATGTTGTTTAACATGTGAACCTTCTTTCTCAAGCTAACGAATGTTTTACCAAACTCACAGGATATATGTGGTTATGGAGGATTAACGACCGACAAATATCTCCTTATTCGGTCTCATACTCATGATCATATGCTGTTATTCGCGAAAAGCCGTAATCTGGATCACTTATTATAGGCGTTGTTGCATTACATTTATTAATCTGTGAAATAGGTCACCGCTTAACAATTTCTAAAAAAAATGTCGCTGCAAAGCGATTGAAAAGTGGCTATGGCGTCGCCACTTCATGAGGATGCGTTAGCGAAACTATTTCATACAGCGGCTTCGGGCGGCTGTTTTTCACAGGAGAGCACGGTGCGCTGGTTACCTTTCATTGCTTTTTTTCTCTACGTTTACATAGAGATCTCGATTTTCATTCAGGTTGCCCATGTCTTCGGCATCTTTATGACGCTGATATTGGTTATCTTCACGTCGGTCATCGGGATGTCGCTGGTACGCAACCAGGGATTCAAAAATTTCATGCTGATGCAGCAGAAAATGGCAGCGGGCGAAAGCCCGGCAGCAGAGATGATCAAAAGCGTGTCGCTGGTTATTGCAGGGTTCCTGTTGCTGTTGCCCGGTTTCTTTACCGACTTCCTGGGTTTGCTGCTGTTACTCCCGCCGGTACAAAAACACCTCACGCTGAAACTGATGCCGCATCTGCGCTTTAGCAGAATGTCCGGCGGATTTAGCGCGGGTCCTGATAACGGCCAAACCTTCGATGGTGAATTCCAGCGCAAAGACGATACCCGCAACCGTCTTGAGGACCGCGATCGCGACGATCGCTAAAAAAGTTAAATTTTTTTCTTCTTCCCCCCTTGAAGGGGGGAAAACCTAACCCCATCTCTCAGGGCACCAGCCGGAAACCTACTAGGTTTCGGCGTTACCCGAAAACTGATACGGACTTTCTCAAAGGAGAGCTCTCAATGAATATTCGTCCATTGCATGATCGTGTGATCGTCAAGCGCAAAGAAGTTGAAACCAAATCTGCTGGCGGCATCGTTCTGACCGGCTCCGCAGCGGGCAAATCTACCCGTGGCGAAGTACTGGCTGTAGGCAATGGTCGCATCCTGGACAATGGCGAAGTGAAGCCGCTGGATGTGAAAGTTGGCGACATCGTGATTTTCAACGATGGCTACGGCGTAAAAGCAGAGAAGATCGACAATGAAGAAGTGTTGATCATGTCTGAAAGCGACATTCTGGCAATTGTTGAAGCGTAATTACACGCGTTAACTCACTGAACGTACGAATTTAAGGGAAAGAAACAATGGCAGCTAAAGACGTAAAATTCGGTAACGACGCCCGTGTAAAAATGCTGCGTGGCGTAAACGTACTGGCAGATGCAGTGAAAGTGACCCTGGGCCCGAAAGGCCGTAATGTGGTTCTGGATAAATCTTTCGGTGCACCGACCATCACCAAAGACGGCGTGTCCGTTGCGCGTGAAATCGAGCTGGAAGACAAGTTCGAAAACATGGGCGCACAGATGGTGAAAGAAGTTGCCTCCAAAGCGAATGACGCTGCGGGCGACGGCACCACCACCGCGACCGTACTGGCGCAATCCATCATCACTGAAGGTCTGAAAGCGGTTGCTGCAGGCATGAACCCGATGGACCTGAAACGTGGTATCGACAAAGCGGTTCTGGCAGCTGTTGAAGAGCTGAAAGCGCTGTCTGTTCCTTGCTCTGATTCCAAAGCTATCGCGCAGGTAGGGACTATCTCTGCTAACTCCGACGAAACCGTGGGCACCCTGATTGCTCAGGCGATGGAGAAAGTGGGTAAAGAAGGCGTTATCACCGTTGAAGAAGGCACCGGTCTGCAGGACGAGCTGGACGTGGTTGAAGGTATGCAGTTCGACCGTGGCTACCTGTCTCCGTACTTCATCAACAAGCCGGAAACTGGTTCTATCGAACTGGAAAGCCCGTTCATTCTGCTGGCTGACAAAAAAATCTCCAACATCCGTGAAATGCTGCCGGTACTGGAAGCCGTTGCGAAAGCAGGCAAACCGCTGCTGATCATCGCTGAAGATGTTGAAGGCGAAGCGCTGGCTACCCTGGTGGTTAACACCATGCGTGGCATCGTGAAAGTGGCTGCGGTGAAAGCACCGGGCTTCGGCGATCGTCGTAAAGCCATGCTGCAGGATATTGCTATCCTGACTGGCGGTACCGTTATCTCTGAAGAGATCGGTATGGAGCTGGAAAAAGCGACCCTGGAAGATCTGGGCCAGGCCAAACGTATCGTTATCAACAAAGACACCACCACCATCATCGATGGCGTGGGTGAAGAAGCGGCAATTCAGGGTCGTGTGACTCAGATCCGTCAGCAGATTGAAGAAGCCACTTCCGATTACGATCGTGAAAAACTGCAGGAGCGCGTAGCTAAACTGGCTGGCGGCGTTGCGGTAATCAAAGTTGGCGCTGCAACCGAAGTTGAAATGAAAGAGAAAAAAGCACGCGTTGAAGACGCCCTGCACGCGACTCGTGCTGCGGTTGAAGAAGGCGTGGTTGCTGGCGGCGGCGTTGCGCTGATCCGTGTAGCAAGCAAACTTTCTGAGCTGAAAGGCCAGAACGAAGATCAGAACATGGGTATCAAAGTTGCGCTGCGCGCAATGGAAGCGCCGCTGCGTCAGATCGTGCTGAACTGCGGTGAAGAACCGTCTGTTGTAGCTAACACCGTGAAAGCGGGTGACGGTAACTACGGTTATAACGCGGCTACTGAAGAGTACGGCAACATGATCGAAATGGGTATCCTGGATCCAACCAAAGTTACCCGTTCTGCTCTGCAGTACGCAGCATCTGTTGCTGGCCTGATGATCACCACCGAATGCATGGTGACCGACCTGCCGAAAAGCGATGCGCCTGATTTAGGTGCTGCTGGCGGTATGGGCGGCATGGGCGGTATGGGCGGTATGATGTAATTTAATCTTCATATTTCACGCTGTGGGTGCGTTGACTGCGTTCGTGCACCCCAGTCACTTACTCTGGTAAGCCCCGGGGAGGTACGAAGGTGCCGTCTTCCCACAGTGTGAATTATTGGATTACATCAATCTGTCGTACAAAAATAGTAAACCCCCGGTCAGAAATGGCCGGGGGTTTTTCTTTTGGTCATCTTTTAGGTATAAGGTCTTACGGATAGAAATGTTTTAGCCTACACATAACGAGGAATAACATGCGCATTACAGTCTCAGCGGGAATGGTTGCGGCGGCGCTGCTGCTTGCAGGATGCAGCACGAGCAATGAATTATCGAGTAGCGGCCAGAGCGTTCGTTTTGTTGAAGAGAAACCCGGTGCGGAATGCCAACTGCTCGGTACAGCGACTGGCGAGCAAAGCAACTGGCTTTCAGGCCAGCATGGTGAAGAAGGCGGCTCTATGCGCGGCGCGGCGAACGAATTGCGTAATAACGCAGCGGCCATGGGCGGAAACGTTCTCTATGGCGTAAGCAGCCCGAGCCAGAATCTGCTGTCCAGCTTTGTGCCGACAGCGAGCAAAATGGTGGGTCAGGTTTATAAATGCCCGAACTGATCCCGTTTTGAATGACGCGACTACAAAAGGGAATACGCTTCCCTTTTGTATTTGCGTTTCTGTTAATGTGCCGTACGGCGAATGACGCTGATGCATAAGCGGTGCAGCGAATTGAGGCACTGTTCCTTCGTGAGTTCTTGGTCGTCTGAAGGCGTAATATCGATACAAAAAACCTGACAGGGTTTGTTAGCGATTTTTTGTAGCCGGCGACTGAATTTGATCGCACGTTGCGAAGCGCCTGTTGCTTGTTCCGTACCTTGTTGCGCATCGGTTTTTATCACGGTGCCACACCATGCATCCTGGTTATTGTCCTGCTGATATTTAAACACGAACAACAGATAACGTCTGAAAAGCGATAATTTCCATAACGGGGGAGTGTAACTGTCATACTCCATTTTTCCGTCTGCTAATAAATCCATATCGTATAAAGGAATGAAATCTAACATCGAGGAGACAGTTAAGAGAAGATTTTCAAAACCTGCATTTTTAATAGCAAAAATGATCGCATGGATAAATGTTTCAATCTGACCATCACTAATAATTAAAAGCTCGCTTCTCTTAGAAGAGAATGTAAGCTCTACTTTAACGCTCTTTTTTTACTGCTGCGCTGACTGCAACGACCCTTTCCAGTTCACCTGCAGATTGTAGTTCTTCTCGACTGAGCGCCGGGGCATGATGTAACATTTCATGAGTATCGTTTTTCCGCTGAGGTGTAAATGACGCTATCCCACTTTCAAGGGCATACATAAAATCCTTTAATTGTGGCAAAGGAAAGAGATATAAATTTTCTGACTCATCTTTATTTCGTGTTTTTAATGCAAGGGAAACAAATTCTTTGTTATTGCAAATAACGCCTGAATTAATTCCTTTAATTATGGCTGACATGACGACTCTCAAACAAATAATTTCCCTCATTGCTGATCCGGCAATAAGGGAACTGGGTTAATAGTTTTGAAAAGCTAGCACATCAGAACGCGTGGAAATAATCCGTTTTCGGATCTTTTCCACGCCGGTTTCCACGATTTCAACGCTGCCTTAAGTGTAAATCCAGCGGCGTTTTACTCGGCTCACCGCCGATTTCTCGCGCCAGTTTCGGAACCATGTAACCCGAGACAAGCGTCAGCAGCTCACGAATAATCCCCCGCGCTTCATCGTCGCTCACCAGGAAGTGCGCGGCGCCCTGTACCCGATCCAGCACATGCAGGTAATAAGGCATCACGCCAGCGTCGAAAAGCGCGTTGCTTAATGCCGCGAGCGTTTGCGCATTATCGTTCACGCCGCGTAACAGTACGCTCTGGTTTAGCAGCGTCACGCCAGCCCGGCGCAGTTGCGCCATCGCCGTGCGAAAGGCTGCATCAATCTCCCTGGCGTGGTTGATATGGTTTACCAGCAGGATCTGCAAGCTGGACCGTTCAAACCGTGCCGTCAGCGCCCCGGTAATACGCGCCGGAATAACAATCGGCAAACGGCTATGGATACGTAATCGTTTTATATGCGGGATGCTTTCAAGCTGAGTGATGAGCCAGTCCAGCTCATGGTCTTTCGCCATCAGGGGATCGCCGCCGGAGAAGATAATCTCATCCAGCTCAGGATGTGCGACGATATAGTCCAGCGCCGTTTGCCAGTTACGCTTATTACCCTGATTATCCGCATAGGGGAAATGCCGACGGAAGCAGTAGCGACAGTTAACCGCGCAGCCACCTTTGACTAGCAACAGCGCCCGGTTGCGGTATTTATGCAGCAGTCCCGGCACCACGCTATGCTGTTCTTCAAGCGGATCGGTTGAGAACCCAGGCGCGGCCACGAACTCTTCGCGAGCCGTTAAAACCTGACGCAACAGCGGATCGTTGGGGTTGCCTTTTTCCATCCGCGCCACGAATGCGCGGGGTACGCGCAGGGCAAAAAGCCGCCTTGCTTCGCGGCCAGCGAGAAGATCGGGATCGGCTTCTATATTTAAAATATGCAGAAGCTCGTCAGGATCGGTTATAACATCGGCGAGTTGTGCTAACCAATCTTCTCTGGAAGGGGGATTTAGGGTTACAATGTCTGCCATTTTTTTGGCTAAGCTACCAGTTAACATATTCAGAGGGCCTTATGGCGACTTATTCTAGCAACGATTTTCGTGCCGGTCTTAAAATCATGATGGACGGCGAACCTTACGCCGTTGAATCCAGCGAATTCGTTAAACCGGGTAAAGGTCAGGCTTTTGCGCGCGTTAAACTGCGCCGTCTGCTGACCGGTTCTCGCGTAGAAAAAACATTTAAGTCTACTGACTCCGCCGAAGGCGCTGACGTCGTGGATATGAACCTGACTTACCTCTACAACGATGGTGAGTTCTGGCATTTCATGAACAACGAAACCTTCGAGCAACTGGCGGCTGACGCAAAAGCCATTGGCGACAACGCCAAATGGTTGCTGGATCAGGCTGAATGCATCGTTACCCTGTGGAACGGCCAGCCGATCGCCGTTACACCGCCGAACTTCGTTGAGCTGGAAATCGTTG
>OKCK01000253.1_pt1 | contig 11532 bp, 11 predicted proteins | sample 1614961 | NCBI WGS metagenome assembly OKCK01 (sample SAMN04436984, study PRJEB24849) | human gut metagenome | biome: human gut; feature: NICU; material: stool | host: Homo sapiens | place: USA: Saint Louis, MO | collected 2010-07-31
TATAGAGCCCTTCACCCGCACTAAAATCATGCTGTCCGAGAGTTTTGCGTTTCCACTTCGCCAGTGAATGCACCACTTCGAACTGCGCGTCCGGCAGGTTTTTAACTCTGACCTGAACGGCTTTTTCGCAGCCAGATAAGTTATCCTGCGTCCCGTCGCCGATGCGGCTCAGAATTGGTGCCTGCACTTCAATCAGGCCCAATTTTTCTTCGAGCTGGCGAGAGAAATGGGACTTCACGAAACTAATCTGACGTTGTTTTGCGATATAAGCCGTTTTCATTATGTTTACTCCTGTCTGTCTGTTAGCAAGCATTTAGCAATAAAACAGCAGATGAATTCAATAATCATCAATAAAAAAGGCTGGACGGTTTTTAATTCGATAATTTAAACGCCATAATGAAGGCGAATCATCATTATCCATAAGGAAAACATATGGAAAATTATCAGATCGACAATCTGGATCGCGGCATTCTTGAAGCCCTGATGACCAATGCGCGTACCGCCTATGCCGAACTGGCCAAACAATTCGGCGTCAGCCCCGGTACTATCCATGTGCGGGTGGAGAAGATGAAGCAGGCAGGGATTATCACGGGCGCGCGCATTGATATCAGCCCGAAGCAGCTGGGCTACGACGTATGCTGTTTTATCGGCATCATCCTGAAAAGCGCGAAAGACTACCCTTCCGCACTTGCGAAGCTGGAAAGCCTGGATGAAGTTACCGAGGCGTATTACACCACCGGGCACTACAGTATTTTCATTAAAGTGATGTGCCGATCCATCGATGCACTGCAGCAGGTACTTATCAACAAGATCCAAACAATTGATGAAATTCAGTCCACTGAGACATTGATTTCATTGCAAAATCCGATCATGCGCACCATTAAGCCGTAGCGATAACGCTACTTTCCTGTTATTTATCATCGGATTGCCTCGCGCTGCGTTAGCCGATCGTCGAGATAACCACTGAATATCTGCGATCGGCCCCTCATGACTATACCCATATTATCCACAGGTAGATCCCAGCCCTTTCACAGCGTACAATACGCGACGTTTTAAAAAAGGTGGACGATCATGGCAGATATTACCCTTATCAGCGGCAGCACCCTGGGCAGCGCGGAATACGTGGCTGAACATCTGGCGGAAAAACTGGAAGAGGCCGGATTCTCAACGGATACCCAACATGGCCCAGAGCTTGAAGACTTACAGGCTGACGGGGTGTGGCTTATCGTTACCTCAACGCATGGCGCAGGTGATGTGCCGGATAACCTCGAACCTTTTTATTCGGCAATAAAGGAACAGCGTCCTGACCTCAGTCAGGTTCGTTATGGCGCAGTGGGTATTGGCAGCCGTGAATATGACACTTTTTGCGGGGCGATCGAAAAAATCGACACGCTGTTAACCGAATGCGGAGCCAAACGCATCGGCGATCTCCTGAAGATCAACGTTCACGATCACGAAATTCCGGAGGATCCGGCAGAAATTTGGCTGGGATCCTGGAAAAATTTACTCTAATTGTCGAAAAGATCGCCGGTTGAATGTGGATAAGTCTGCTCATAAGCTTGGATCAACCGGTAGTTATCCAACGTATAACCTTTTTGACTTTTTGGCCCTGTGTATAAATACCCTTTCTGCACCCAGCTAATACCGTGTGGGATCACCGATCGTTAACAGCTAATGATCCCGCTTAATGTATTGATCTTAATTAACGATCTGCGGTTATCCACAGATAACGGCGATCCTAATAAGAGATCACAGTAAAACAGATCTCTAAATAAAAAGATCTTCTTTTAATTACCAACGATCCTGACGCTTTCTCGAAAGGCTAAACTTGAGTAGAATCCACGCCCCGGGATCGAAAACCCATTTGTCACACCACGAGGTTTATCCACCATGTTTTATCCGGATCCTTTCGACGTCATCATCATTGGCGGGGGTCATGCAGGCACCGAGGCCGCGATGGCCGCAGCCCGTATGGGTCAACAGACCCTACTTTTGACACACAATATCGACACCCTGGGGCAGATGAGCTGCAACCCGGCGATCGGCGGTATTGGTAAAGGACATTTGGTTAAGGAAGTGGATGCCCTCGGCGGTCTGATGGCCACCGCGATCGACAAAGCCGGTATTCAGTTTAGGATACTAAACGCCAGCAAAGGCCCTGCTGTCCGGGCGACCCGTGCACAGGCAGACCGGGTGCTGTACCGCCAGGCAGTACGCACCGCGCTGGAGAACCAGCCGAATCTCATGATCTTCCAACAAGCGGTGGAAGATCTGATTGTGGAAAACGATCGTGTTGTTGGCGCGGTGACCCAAATGGGGCTCAAATTCCGCGCCAAAGCGGTAGTGCTGACAGTAGGGACATTCCTGGACGGCAAGATCCACATCGGGCTTGATAACTACAGCGGCGGCCGGGCTGGCGATCCGCCATCCATTTCGTTGTCACGTCGCCTGCGTGAATTGCCTTTACGCGTAAACCGCCTGAAAACCGGCACGCCGCCGCGTATCGATGCACGAACGATTGATTTCAGCGTACTGGCGCAGCAACACGGCGATAACCCATTACCGGTCTTCTCGTTTATGGGCGATGTCAGCCAGCATCCGCAACAGGTGCCGTGCTATATCACCCACACTAACGAGAAAACCCATGACGTGATCCGCGCCAACCTCGATCGCAGCCCAATGTATGCAGGCGTGATCGAAGGCATTGGCCCGCGCTATTGCCCGTCCATTGAAGACAAAGTCATGCGCTTCGCGGATCGCAATCAGCATCAGATCTTCCTTGAGCCGGAAGGACTGACGTCGAACGAAATTTACCCTAACGGCATTTCCACCAGTCTGCCGTTTGATGTGCAGATGCAAATCGTTCGCTCGATGCAAGGGATGGAAAACGCGAAAATCGTCCGTCCCGGTTACGCCATTGAGTATGATTTCTTCGACCCACGCGATCTCAAACCGACGCTGGAAAGCAAATATATCCAGGGTCTGTTCTTCGCCGGACAAATTAACGGCACCACGGGTTACGAAGAAGCCGCTGCGCAAGGTTTGCTGGCGGGTCTTAACGCGGGTCGCTTCTCGGCTGAAAAAGAGGGCTGGGCACCGCGCCGCGATCAGGCCTACCTCGGTGTGCTGGTGGACGATCTCTGCACCCTCGGTACAAAAGAGCCGTACCGCATGTTTACCTCGCGTGCCGAATACCGTTTGATGCTGCGTGAAGACAATGCCGATCTGCGTTTGACCGAAACAGGCCGCGAGTTGGGTCTTGTGGATGACGCTCGCTGGGCGCGCTTCAACCAGAAACGCGAAAACATCGAACTGGAACGTCAGCGCCTGCGCGGCATCTGGATGGCACCTTCTTCAGAAGGTGTGGCCGAGGTCAATGCGCAACTTGCGGCGCCGTTGTCACGTGAAGCCAGTGGCGAAGATCTGCTACGCCGTCCGGAAATGACCTACCCGCAGCTGGTTAAGCTGGCACCGTTTAGCCCAGGGCTTGATGATGCGCAGGCTGCCGAGCAGGTAGAGATCCAGGTCAAATACGAAGGCTATATTGCCCGCCAGCAGGATGAGATCGAAAAACAGCAGCGTAACGAAAACACGCTGTTGCCTGCTACCCTGGACTACCGTCAGGTTTCCGGTTTATCCAATGAAGTCATTGCCAAACTCAACGATCATAAACCGTCGTCGATTGGCCAGGCGTCACGTATTTCTGGCATTACGCCAGCCGCCATTTCCATTTTGCTGGTATGGCTTAAGAAACAGGGTTTACTGCGCCGTAGCGCGTAACCGAGCGTTAAATTCGGGCCAGCATCGCGCTGGCCCTTTTCATGGATATCGTTGTGCTGAATAAACTCACGCGTCTGCTCGATGCCGCTGCCATCACGCTGACCGATCACCAAAAGCAGCAGCTCGTGGCATACGTCGGCATGCTGGATAAGTGGAACAAAGCTTATAACCTGACGTCCGTTCGCGACCCGAATGAGATGCTGGTACGCCATATTCTTGACAGCATCGTTGTCGCGCCCCATCTCGAAGGGAGCCGTTTCATCGATGTGGGAACCGGCCCCGGCCTGCCTGGGATCCCGCTATCCATTGTCTGCCCTGATAAACAATTCACGCTGCTTGATAGTCTCGGTAAACGCGTACGGTTCCTGCGTCAGGTGCAGCATGAACTGAAACTGGAAAACATCACGCCGGTGCAGGCCAGGGTAGAAGCATTCCCTGCCGAACCGCCCTTTGATGGCGTTATCAGTCGCGCATTTGCTTCGCTCACGGATATGGTGAACTGGTGCCAGCATCTGCCAGGGCAGAAGGGACGTTTTTATGCGCTGAAAGGGCTACGACCTGACGAAGAGATTGCGGCGCTGCCGGAAGGGTTTACGGTTGAGAAAATCGTTGCGCTTGCCGTGCCCGGGCTGGAAGGCGAACGCCATTTGGTCATGATTAAGCCAAACAAATTTTAAAAAGTGTAAAAAACGGTAGAAAAAGTGCGTGAATGAATATGTTAAACGCTGCCTGTCATTCCCAAAATGAATGACAGGAAATTTAACCGTATTGTTACCTGGAAAGGATTCAGCGCCAAAACGGTGGTATTCGGTTCAATATAAAATAGTCAACATTGAAAATATCAGCCTGCTAAAAATCCTCCTGATGGAGGAAACAGGGTTTGTTAAAAGCGACCATGAGATGTCAATGAAAGGTTTTGACGATGTATGGACTGATTTTAAAAAACTCTCGGCTAATAGTATTAATTTTCAATAAGATGAAAATTGAAAATTCCTAACTGCCACCTGAATTGTGTGAAGTTAATTGTTTAATGTGTGATCTTTGGCACGCTTTAGAGCATGGGTTTTGCGGCTATTGCGCTTTTTCAGACAACATAGCGCGTTTAATAAAAACTTTGAAAACACGACGGTCGAAATTTATTTAAACATTTATTCACCTTTTCGCTACTTATTGTTTGAAATCACGAGGCCGCACCGTATAATTTGACCGCTTTTTGATGCTTGACTCTGAGCCGTAAAGAACGTTTTATACGACACGCGACATACCTCTTAGGGAGCAGGAGTTAAACGTAATGTTTGTGTCGCTCTTTAGTCTCACTGTGGCTCGTAAGCTTCTGTTCACTCAGTTACTGGCAATAATGGCGATGGGATTGCTGTTTTGCTTCAAAGACCCCAGTTGGGGCGCTTCCGCTATCGGCGGGGGGCTGGCAGTGTGGCTGCCAAATGCATTTTTTATGATTTTTGCCTGGCGTCACCAGGCGCAAACACCCGCAAAAGGCCGTGTGGCCTGGTCGTTCGCTGTCGGCGAAGTGTTTAAGGTGCTTGCGACATTCGCGCTGTTAGTGGTGGCGTTAGCGTACTTTAAGGCGGTATTTTTGCCGCTGATAGTGACGTGGGTTTCGGTGCTGGTTGTGCAGATACTGGCACCAGCTGTAATCAACAACAAAGGGTAAGAGGCATCATGTCTGCAGGAGAACTCTCTTCACCACAGGAGTACATAGGTCACCATCTGAATAACCTTCAGCTTGACCTGCGTACCTTCACACTGGTGGATCCGCATAACCCCCCGGCTACCTTCTGGACGCTCAACATTGACTCCATGTTCTTCTCGGTGGTTCTGGGTCTGTTGTTCCTGGTTCTGTTCCGTAAAGTGGCTAAACATGCCACCAGCGGCGTGCCCGGTAAATTCCAGACAGCGGTTGAGCTTATTGTCGGTTTTGTACATGGAAGCGTAAAAGACATGTACCACGGCAAGAGCAAAGTTATTGCTCCGCTGGCCCTGACGATTTTCGTCTGGGTATTCCTGATGAACCTGATGGATTTGCTGCCAATCGACCTGCTGCCGTACATTGCTGAGCATGTACTTGGCCTGCCAGCTATGCGTGTGGTGCCGTCTGCGGACGTGAACATCACTCTGTCCATGGCGCTTGGCGTGTTTATCCTGATTCTGTTCTACAGCATCAAAATGAAAGGCATTGGCGGCTTTGCTAAAGAGCTGACGCTACAGCCGTTCAATCACTGGGCATTCATTCCTGTCAACTTAATCCTTGAAGGTGTGAGCCTGCTGTCCAAACCGGTATCGCTCGGTCTGCGACTGTTCGGCAACATGTATGCCGGTGAGCTGATTTTCATTCTGATTGCTGGTCTGTTGCCGTGGTGGTCTCAGTGGTTGTTAAATGTGCCTTGGGCCATTTTCCACATTCTGATCATTACGCTGCAAGCCTTCATTTTCATGGTTCTGACGATTGTCTATCTGTCGATGGCATCTGAAGAGCATTGATTTTTACACAACACTACTGCGTTTTAACTGAAACAAACTGGAGACTGTCATGGAAAACCTGAATATGGATCTGCTGTACATGGCTGCCGCTGTGATGATGGGTCTTGCGGCAATCGGTGCTGCGATCGGTATCGGCATCCTCGGGGGCAAATTTCTGGAAGGCGCTGCGCGTCAACCTGATCTGATTCCTCTGCTGCGTACTCAGTTCTTTATCGTAATGGGTCTGGTGGACGCAATCCCGATGATCGCTGTAGGTCTGGGTCTGTACGTGATGTTTGCTGTCGCGTAGTGAGCGTTGCTTTACTTATTAAGTAATTAAGCAATATCAGAACGTTAACTAGATAAGAGGCATTGTGCTGTGAATCTTAACGCAACAATCCTCGGCCAGGCCATCGCGTTTGTCCTGTTCGTTCTGTTCTGCATGAAGTATGTATGGCCGCCAATTATGGCTGCCATCGAAAAACGTCAAAAAGAAATTGCTGACGGTCTTGCTTCTGCTGAACGAGCTAAAAAGGATTTGGACCTTGCACAGGCCAATGCGACCGACCAGCTGAAAAAAGCTAAAGCTGAAGCTCAGGTAATCATCGAGCAGGCGAACAAACGCCGCGCTCAGATCCTGGACGAAGCGAAAGCGGAAGCCGAACAGGAACGTACCAAAATCGTGGCGCAGGCTCAGGCAGAAATCGACGCTGAGCGCAAACGTGCTCGCGAAGAGCTGCGTAAGCAGGTGGCCATGCTGGCCGTTGCTGGCGCCGAGAAGATCATCGAACGTTCCGTGGATGAAGCTGCTAACAGCGACATCGTGGATAAACTTGTCGCTGAACTGTAAGGAGGGAGGGGCTGATGTCTGAATTTGTAACGGTAGCTCGCCCCTACGCCAAAGCAGCTTTTGACTTTGCCGTCGAAAACCAAAGCGTAGACCGTTGGCAGGACATGCTGGCGTTTGCCGCTGAGGTGACTAAAAACGAACAAATGGCAGAGCTTCTCTCTGGCGCGCTGGCGCCGGAAACGCTCGCTGAGTCGTTTATCGCAGTATGTGGTGACCAGCTCGACGCCCATGGCCAGAACCTGATTAAGGTCATGGCTGATAACGGGCGTTTGAAGGTTCTCCCTGATGTTCTTGAGCAATTTATTCGTTTACGTGAGGCCCGCGAGGCCACCGTTGAAGTGGAAGTTACTTCCGCTAATGCGCTTAGCGAAGACCAGCTTGAGAAAATCAGTGTCGCGATGGAAAAACGTCTGTCACGCAAAGTGAAGCTGAATTGCAAAATCGATAAGTCTGTAGTGGCAGGCGTAATCATCCGAGCGGGTGATATGGTCATTGATGGCAGCGTACGCGGCCGTCTTGAGCGCCTCGCAGACGTCTTGCAGTCTTAAGGGGACTGGAGCATGCAACTGAATTCCACCGAAATCAGCGAACTGATCAAGCAGCGCATTGCTCAGTTCAGTGTTGTGAGTGAAGCTCACAACGAAGGTACTATTGTTTCTGTAAGTGACGGCGTTATCCGTATTCACGGCCTGGCCGATGTAATGCAGGGCGAGATGATCTCCCTGCCGGGTAACCGTTACGCTATCGCACTGAACCTCGAGCGCGACTCTGTGGGTGCGGTAGTTATGGGTCCGTACGCTGACCTCGCCGAAGGGATGAAGGTGAAGTGTACTGGCCGTATTCTTGAAGTTCCGGTAGGCCGTGGCCTGCTGGGTCGTGTGGTGAACACCCTGGGTGCGCCTATCGACGGTAAAGGTCCGGTTGAGCACGATGGCTTCTCTGCTGTAGAAGCAATTGCACCGGGCGTTATCGAACGTCAATCCGTAGACCAGCCTGTACAGACCGGTTATAAGTCCGTTGACGCCATGATCCCAATCGGTCGTGGTCAGCGTGAACTGATCATCGGTGACCGTCAGACCGGTAAAACCGCACTGGCAATCGACGCCATCATCAACCAGCGTGATTCCGGCATCAAATGCGTTTACGTTGCGATCGGACAGAAAGCGTCCACCATCGCCAACGTCGTGCGTAAGCTGGAAGAACACGGCGCGCTGGCTAACACCATTGTGGTGGTAGCGACAGCGTCTGAATCCGCAGCACTGCAATACCTGGCACCTTACGCCGGTTGCGCAATGGGCGAATACTTCCGTGACCGCGGTGAAGATGCGCTGATCATTTATGACGATCTGTCCAAACAGGCTGTTGCTTACCGTCAGATTTCCCTGCTGCTCCGCCGTCCGCCAGGACGTGAAGCATTCCCGGGCGACGTATTCTACCTCCACTCTCGTCTGCTGGAGCGTGCATCCCGTGTTAACGCGGAATACGTTGAAGCCTTCACCAAAGGTGAAGTCAAAGGTCAAACCGGTTCACTGACTGCGCTGCCGATTATCGAAACCCAGGCGGGTGACGTTTCTGCGTTCGTTCCGACCAACGTAATCTCCATTACCGATGGTCAGATCTTCCTGGAAACCAACCTGTTCAACTCCGGTATTCGTCCGGCGGTTAACCCGGGTATTTCCGTATCTCGTGTAGGTGGCGCGGCGCAGACCAAAATCATCAAGAAACTGTCCGGTGGTATTCGTACCGCGCTGGCACAGTATCGTGAACTGGCAGCATTCTCCCAGTTCGCATCTGACCTTGATGATGCAACCCGTAAGCAGCTGAGCCACGGTCAGAAAGTGACCGAGCTTCTGAAACAGAAACAGTATGCGCCGATGTCCGTTGCGCAACAGGCTCTGGTGCTGTTCGCGGCAGAACGCGGTTACCTCGAAGATGTGGAACTGGCGAAAATCGGTAGCTTCGAAGCCGCTCTGCTGGCTTACGTCGACCGTGATCACGCTCCGCTGATGCAAGAAATCAACCAGACCGGTGGCTATAACGATGAGATCGAAGGCAAGCTGAAAGGCATCCTCGACTCATTTAAAGCAACCCAGTCCTGGTAACGTCTGGCGGCTTGTCTTAGGGCAGGCCGCAAGGCATTGAGGAGAAGCTCATGGCCGGCGCAAAAGAGATACGTAGTAAGATCGCAAGCGTCCAGAACACGCAGAAGATCACTAAAGCGATGGAGATGGTCGCCGCTTCCAAAATGCGTAAATCGCAGGAAAGAATGGCTGCCAGCCGTCCTTACGCAGATACCATGCGCAAAGTGATTGGTCACCTTGCTCACGGTAATCTGGAATATAAGCACCCTTACCTGGAAGAACGCGACGTTAAACGCGTGGGCTATCTGGTGGTGTCGACGGACCGTGGTCTGTGCGGTGGCTTGAACATTAACCTGTTCAAAAAACTGCTGGCGGAAATGAAGGCATGGTCAGATAAAGGCGTTCAGTGCGATATCGCAATGATCGGCTCTAAAGGCGTGTCATTCTTTAATTCCGTTGGCGGGAACATCGTCGCTCAGGTAACCGGCATGGGAGATAACCCTTCCCTGTCTGAACTGATCGGCCCGGTAAAAGTGATGTTGCAGGCCTATGATGAAGGGCGTCTGGACAAGCTTTACATCGTCAATAACAAATTTATCAATACCATGTCTCAGGTTCCGACCATCACGCAACTGCTGCCATTGCCAGCGGATGATGATGAGGAATTAAAACGTAAGTCCTGGGATTACCTGTACGAACCCGATCCGAAAGCGCTGCTGGATACGCTCCTGCGTCGCTATGTGGAATCTCAGGTTTATCAGGGCGTGGTAGAAAACCTGGCCAGCGAGCAGGCCGCACGTATGGTGGCGATGAAAGCCGCTACCGACAATGGCGGCAGCCTGATTAAAGAGCTGCAGTTGGTATACAACAAAGCTCGTCAGGCCAGCATTACTCAGGAACTCACCGAGATCGTCGGTGGTGCATCCGCGGTATAACCAGGTTAATTCGTAGAGGATTCAAGATGGCTACTGGAAAAATTGTCCAGGTAATCGGCGCCGTAGTTGACGTCGAATTCCCTCAGGATGCCGTACCGCGCGTGTACGATGCTCTTGAGGTGCAAAATGGTGATGAGCGTCTGGTGCTGGAAGTGCAGCAGCAGCTCGGCGGCGGTATCGTGCGTACCATCGCAATGGGTTCTTCCGACGGTCTGCGTCGTGGTCTGACTGTCGTCGACCTCGAGCACCCGATCGAAGTCCCGGTAGGTAAAGCGACCCTGGGCCGTATCATGAACGTGCTGGGTCAGCCGATCGACATGAAAGGCGATATCGGTGAAGAAGAGCGTTGGGCGATTCACCGCGCGGCGCCGTCCTATGAAGAGCTGTCCAGCTCTCAGGAACTGCTGGAAACCGGCATCAAAGTTATCGACCTGATGTGTCCGTTCGCGAAGGGCGGTAAAGTCGGTCTGTTCGGTGGTGCGGGCGTAGGTAAAACCGTAAACATGATGGAGCTGATCCGTAACATCGCGATCGAGCACTCCGGTTACTCTGTGTTTGCGGGCGTGGGTGAACGTACTCGTGAGGGTAACGACTTCTACCATGAAATGACCGACTCCAACGTTCTGGACAAAGTATCCCTGGTTTACGGCCAGATGAACGAGCCGCCGGGAAACCGTCTGCGCGTTGCACTGACCGGCCTGACCATGGCTGAGAAATTCCGTGACGAAGGTCGTGACGTTCTGTTGTTCGTCGACAACATCTACCGTTACACCCTGGCCGGTACTGAAGTATCCGCACTGCTGGGCCGTATGCCTTCTGCGGTAGGTTACCAGCCGACCCTGGCGGAAGAGATGGGCGTTCTGCAGGAGCGTATCACCTCCACCAAAACCGGTTCTATCACCTCCGTACAGGCGGTATACGTACCGGCGGATGACTTGACTGACCCGTCACCAGCCACCACCTTTGCGCACCTTGACGCAACCGTGGTACTGAGCCGTCAGATCGCGTCCCTGGGTATTTACCCTGCGGTTGACCCGCTGGACTCCACCAGCCGTCAGCTGGATCCGCTGGTTGTCGGTCAGGAGCACTACGACACCGCGCGTGGCGTACAGTCTATCCTGCAGCGTTACCAGGAACTGAAAGACATCATCGCCATCCTTGGTATGGACGAACTGTCTGAAGAAGACAAACTGGTGGTAGCTCGCGCACGTAAGATCCAGCGCTTCCTGTCCCAGCCGTTCTTCGTGGCAGAGGTGTTTACCGGTTCTCCGGGCAAATACGTATCGCTGAAAGATACCATCCGTGGCTTTAAAGGCATCATGGAAGGCGAATACGATCACCTGCCGGAGCAGGCGTTCTACATGGTTGGCTCCATCGACGAAGCCGTGGAAAAAGCCAAAAAACTTTA
>OKCK01000259.1_pt1 | contig 11283 bp, 11 predicted proteins | sample 1614961 | NCBI WGS metagenome assembly OKCK01 (sample SAMN04436984, study PRJEB24849) | human gut metagenome | biome: human gut; feature: NICU; material: stool | host: Homo sapiens | place: USA: Saint Louis, MO | collected 2010-07-31
CTTAAGCATCAATATCCTGCCGCCGACGCGGTAATGGATGCAGCGCCTCAGGCTCTGACCCTGAACTTCTCTGAAGGCATCGAACCCGCCTTTAGCGGCATTACCTTAACCGGGCCGGGCGAGCAAAAGCAGACAACCGCCAAAGCTAAACTGGCGCCTGACGATAACAAGCAGTTAATTGTGCCGCTCAGCGCGCCGTTGCCGGCAGGGCAATATCAGGTTGACTGGCATGTAGTTTCCGTCGATGGCCATAAAACTAAAGGTAGCTATCATTTTAGCGTGAAATAAGATGCTGGACGCCACCTGGATTACGCTGCGGTTTGTTCACTTCGCCGCGTTAATACTGGCCCTGGGATGTGCCATCAGCACCAGTTGGCTGGCACCGGATACGGTGAAACATGTGCTGGCGCGTCGCATCTGGCCGTTCTGGCGGTGGGCGCTGATCGCGAATCTGCTCAGCGCCGGTTTCATGCTCGGTATTCAGGGCGGGATGATGGGCAGCGGCTGGGCCGATGCGTTTTCTCCCGCTGTCTGGCAGGCGGTGCTCACCACGCAGTTCGGCGGCGTTTGGTTATGGCAAATCATCCTGAGCGCGGTGTCGCTGGTGGTGTGCCTGCTGAGACCTTACCGCGTTGGCGCGCTGTTGATGATCCTGCTGATTGCCCAGACCGTGCTGCTGGCGGGCGTAGGGCATGCTGTCATGGCCGAAGGGCTGCGCGGCGCGTTTCAACGGGCTAATCATGCGTTGCATCTTCTGTCTGCCGCCTGGTGGATGGGAGGACTGCTTCCGCTGTTGGCCTGCATGCAATTGGCCCGGAAAACACGCTGGCGGGACGGCGCGATTCGCGCCATGATGCGCTTTTCCCGTTACGGCCACCTTGCGGTAGCGCTGGTGATCCTGACCGGAGGAATCAATACGCTGCTAATTGCAGGCGTCCCCTGGCCGGTGCATTCGCGTTATCTGTCCATGCTGTGGGTAAAGGCGTGCCTTGTGGCGGTCATGGTTATCATTGCGCTGTACAACCGTTATTTGCTGGTCCCGCGGTTTAATCAGTCGCAGGGCGCAGCGCAACGTCAGTTCATTACCCTGATTAAGGTAGAATGGATTTTGAGCTTACTGGTGGTGGCGTGCGTCAGCCTGTTCGCGACCTGGGAGCCGGTTTAACCTCATTAAGTTTGCGAGTCTATGATGAAAAAAACAGTACTTTCACTGCTATTACTGGCCTGTGCGGGAACGGCAGCCGCTGCGCCACAGGTGATTACGGTAAGCCGCTTTGAGATGGGTAAAGACAACTGGGCGTTCAACCGTGAAGAGGTGATGCTCACGTGTCGGCCAGGCAATGCGTTATTTGTCATTAACCCGGCGACGCTGATGCAGTATCCCATTAACGATGAAGCCATGGCGCAAGTGAGAGCCGGGAAAACCACGGGGCAGTCGATTGATGTGTTGCTGGTAGACAATCCGGCGAAGCCAGGCGAGAAGAAAAGCCTGGCGCCATTTATCAAAAAAGCGCAAACCCTTTGCTAAACCCACGCTGCCTGTAACGGCCATAAAAAAACCGCAATACCGTGAGCCACGGATTGCGGTTTTTTATTAAGTGATTACGGATGAGAAGCGTTTTTTTGAACCACTTTTGTCGCGGACTGGAAAACCTGACATCGTAATCTATTCTTAAAGGGCAAGGCGATTTCAGCCTGCATTAATGCCAACTTTTAGCGCACGGCTCTCTCCCAAGAGCCATTTCCCTGGACCGAATACAGGAATCGTATTCGGTCTTTTTTTATCTACTCCCTTGTACCAAGGCTTAGACCGCATTTCAAGTAGTTATCGCTTACCAGATTGCACCGTATTGCTTCCAGTTTTATCTCTGTAGTCATTTTGTAGTCACACTCAGACCCGCTGAAAGGGGGTTGAATAATAGAGCGTCCTCTAAATGGTCCGGTGCAAAATGAGCGTAACGCATAGTGACGCGAATATCAGAATGCCCAAGAATTCTTTGAAGAACTAAGATATTGCCGCCTTTCATCATAAAATGACTTGCGAAAGTATGACGAAGCACGTGGCTCATTTGTCCTTCAGGAAGTTCTATTTTCGCCCAGCGCAAGACCCTGTAAAATTGCCGGTAACAGGGTTCAAACGGCTTTCCTTCTCTCTCAATAAGTTCATTGTAAAGATCGTTAGATATCGGAACGGACCGGTTCTTCTTCCCCTTCGTCTTGAAGAAAGTAAGCTTGTTTGGTGACAGATTAATCTTCGTGATGCTTTGCGCTTCGCTCCATCTTGCGCCGGTAGCCAGGCAGATTTTAACGATCATCGTCAGGTCAGGGTTACCATGGCCCCGGCAGGTTCTCAGCAGGCGAGCAACTTCCTCAGTCGTAAGCCAGGCCATCTCCTTTTCTGGTTCATCGAACAAGCGGATGTTCGTAAGTGGGTTAGGGTAAGTAATCTCCCCAAGGCGTATCAATTCGTTAAATACGGCACGTAGAAATGCATGTTCGCAGTTCACCGTTCCGGGAGAAACTTTCAGAGACTTTTGGCTAGTTTTGTAACCATTTTCGATAAAACCGCTTAATCTGTTATTCCGATAATGCGCCCAATCTTTAGCTGTAAGCTGCGAAGCGATAGGGTCATTGAGACCACGACAGATAATTTTTAGCTTGCCTAATCTTCCTTTCTGATCGGCCAGAGAACGCCCGTGGAGTTGATACCACAGGTCGATGATTTCACTTAGCTTCCTTCTGTCTTCTTTTTCCGTAAGCCAGGGTTTTTTGTTGGCTTCTTCTAGCGTGTGGCTTTCAAAGGCTATAGCTTCGCCTTTAGTTGCGAATTTTTTTCTGACCCGTTTTCCATCTCGACCATCAAGATAAACATCACAGAGCCATTTTCCGTCTGATTGCTTGCGTATAGTCATTAATAGCACCTCATTCTATGCCATTAAAACTACTGTACGCATAACCAGTTTTCAATGTTTGATTTTGCAAAATAAAACATGCAATCGAGTATGCGAATCTGATAAAAAAACCCGCATAGCGGGTTCTTTAGAAATTCATATGACTTTGCCCATTAGCGCAAGGGTGGGGTGGGGCAGGATTAACACGGTGCGGTGTAGAAATAGAACGTACAAAAGTTTCATGGGTTATAAATGTATGACCACATTCAATATTTTGGCACTGGTTATAACGCTCTTTTGTATTTACAGATACCTGATAACTGCTGCGCGTGTGCGCAGCATTTCCACATAAAGGGCAATTCATCATTTATTGGGTATCCTTTATTTGCATTTGCAAGAATTATAACTTTTTAAGTTGCATAATTAAACTGTCTCGCTTTAAGTTATATCCAGATCGGTAATCTTTACTTCCAGTTCCAGTGACGTCGTAAAGCCATTGTCGTTAATGGAGTTGGTGACCGTGGTAATAATCCAGTCAGCTTCATCAATCTGCTGTTTGAACCCGCTCACCCTGACCGGCAGCTCCGGGAACAAATCCTCCCTTCCCAGCGCCAGCCCGATAGAAAACGATGCCACGCCACGCTGAAGCCGTTCCCATGTCGCTTTTGCGGCGCGCTCTGCGTTGCGCCGGTTGGCATAGGTGCGACTCAGGACCAGAACGTTTTCATCCGTACCGATGAGGTAATCACCCTGTTTGGCTTCGGGGGTTTTGGTACTGGACGCACTGGACTTCCGACGCCTGCGCTTCACCTTTGCCGGGTCTTTCTTTACCGGCTCGCGGGTGTTCAGCCAGGAAGCGATCACGCCGGTGTAGGCTTCCCGGTCCACCAGGCTGAAGCGGTGCTGATCGCCGGACTGGCGGGTTATTGTGGCTACCGGCAATGCTTTCCCGCTGGCGGTTTTCCCCTGGCCCTGCCGGATGAACAACAGCCTGCCAGATTTAACGGATGCAATCGCGCCATACTGTCTGGCCAACCGCATCAGAAATGACCCGTCTGATTCATTGGTCTGGTCGATGTGGTCCACATCCTGCGCCGCCATGTCCGCACCGATGGCCGTTTCCAGCTTATGCCGGGCGGCAATTTCTTCACACACTTTCCCAACAGTGGTTTTATGCCAGGACTTCTCCCGGCGCGTGTTCAACGTGGCGCGAAAATCCGCGCTACGCGCCCTCACGGTTATGCGGTCCGGCGTTCCGTAATGCTCAATTTCATCAACGGTAAAATCCCCTTTCACGTTTAGCGGTTTTCCCTTCCAGCCTAACGCCAGTGACAGCACAGCACCACGGCGAGGCAGTTCAAGCAGACCGTCCGCGTCGTCCAGCTCCAGATCAAGCCGGTCAGCCTCAAAGCCACGGTTGTCGGTATGGGTCAGGGCAATAAGTCTGGGCGCAAGGTTTTGTGTGATATCCCGGTCTTTTATCATCACCCGGTAAGCGGGGATACATTCGCTACCGGCAAACATGGTCATATCTGTCATGATAGTAAATCCCCCAGACTGCTGACCGCGTTGTCCTTAAGCTGGGCCAGTTGCCCGGACAGGTCGCCCAGCATCTGACTGAGCGACTCATCCATACGCTTCAGCGTCACGGTAAATTCAATTTTTCTCGGTGAACCGTCGCTGAAAAACTCGCTTTCCGTTCGCCCGATATTCTCAATCACAAACATGCCGTAAATGGTCCCGTTGCCTTTCAGCAACGGCCAGCCCTTGCCGGTTTCCGCCATCAGTTCCAGCATCTGCATGGACAGTCGCCCGCCGGTGATGGCGGGCATCAGGATCCCGGACAGGGTTATCACATCGCTGTTCGGCCCCAGAAACTGAAGCGACGGGCGCAGGCCCACGCGGTTGTTGCTGGCGTGTCGCCACTGCTGTTGAAGCTGCAACTGCTGGAATGGCACTGTTTTGAGCATGAAAACAAACAGGCCCAGAGTCATCATCATGGTTAAAAATCCCCTCTGTCACTGAAGCTACTGCGGTGACCAGCGGCGCGCTGGCGCTCCCTTGCGTCAAGCTGTCGTATAACCTCCGCCACGGTGTCCTGCGCACTCTGTCCCGGTAACTGGTGTACGTGAATTTCATATTTCGCCGGACCGGACGAAACAGACACATCACCGCCGCGCAATCCGGCTGACGGCTGAAGATATTCCGCAACCGGCAGGCTTAGCGGATGAAGGGGTTTCGCGGCAACTGGCTGTGAAAGGCTGCCGAACGCCATCGCAGTGGCGGCAGCCAGCGCGGCGGTACGCCGACGGCTCATGATATTGACCGGCCCGTTTATTAACTCCGGGCCATTCTCCCCTACAATGCCCGTTTTACCTGCCGGAAGGTAGCCGCCGGAATCGTACATAGGCAGGTTGTAGCCGCCGCCGTAACCGCTCGCAGCAGTTGTCCCATAGGCGGTATAACTGTTTCCGGTGATAGCTTTTGCATCGGGCAGCTTATGTGATTCTTTGTTTACTACCCCAAGTTTTTCAAGCAACCATGACACGCCGGACTTGAGCGACTCCAGCGGACTCATCACCATAGCAAGCCCGTCAGCAAGCATCTGACCGAAGCGCTTACCCATTTCCGCCGCATGGTTCAGTTCTTCAGCCGAAGATTTCACCGGAGCCAACAGATCCGTGAATCCCTTCCACAGAGCTGACACCTTATCCGCAATCCATGTAAACACCGGGCGCATCGGCTCGAATGCTTCCTTAACTGGCCCGGCTGCCGCCTGAAAGCCTTCCACCATCCCGGATAAAAATGCCGTGATGGGTTGCCAGTATTTCCAGACAACCAGCGCGACGGCAGACAGCGCCATAATGACCAGACCCACGGGACTTAGCAGCGCACCCAGCAATCCGCCGGTTGCCATTAATGCCGTACGCAGAAGCGCCAGCGGGGAGGTGACAAGCGCCAGCAGAATATTACCGAAGCGGCTCAGCGCCGTACCGAGCGCCCCGAAACCTGCCGTTGCCAGCCCGGCCACATGACCCCGCAGGGTAGACAGCGTTGCGACAGGGTTACGGAACGCGGAAACCAGCGCACCGCCTGCGTTCTCTGCCTGCTCTTTCAGATGGTTGAGCACCCCGTTGCGCAGCGCATCCAGTATGCCGCCTTCCTCGTCGTCTTCGCCGAACCCGGACAGCGCCGCCCGGATGCGCTCTATTACGGATGCCGCATCGGTATTCTGAAGGCTTGCCAGAAATGCCTGGATCCCGCCACCGGCACCGGCCAGCCCCGGAGCCAGACGGGTAATAATGGCCGCCAGTCCTCCGAAGCCTGGAAGCAGGCGGGAAAGCGCGCCGCCGCTCAGGAAACTGAACCCAAACCGCATGATCGCCAGCGGCCCAAGAATGGCCGCAGCAGCCAGGCCCAGCGCACCCAGCACCGTAGTGATGGCAGCCACCGCCGCCACTACTTTCATGATTGTGCCAGCCAGCTTCGGGTTGTTCTCCACCCAGCTTCTGATACCGCCGGTAACCTTTTTGATGTACCCCATGATTTCCAGCAGCGGACCGCGCAGCGTTTCGCCCAGACTGCTCATGGCATTGGCCGCCCCGGTTTTTACCAGCATCCACTGTGCGGACAGTGAATCCTTGTTGATGTCGGATTCTTTCTGCATAGAACCCTGCGCGCCCTGGCCCTGCGTCAGTGCAAGCTGGCGGCGCAGTTCCGGCAGATTGTTGGCGAGTTTGGTCGCATCGTCTCCAAACTCCTTACCAAACAGCATGGTTAACAGTGGCGTCTGGTCTTCCGGCTTCAGTTTGTTGACCTGGTCCAGCACACGCATAATCGTGCCCATGGAATCGGTCACCATGGCCTTTTGCAGTTCGAACGGATCGAGATTCAGCCGCTTAAGACCTTCTTGATAACGGTCGCTCTGGATGGAAGCGATGGAAAGTTCACGCACCATGGCTTTGGCGGCACTGGCGGCCACTTCCGGTGCCGAACCGAGCGACAGGAAGGTGGAACCCAGCGCAGCGGCTTTTTTATAGTCCAGCCGGTTGGCGGTGTCGCCCATACGCTTCATCACATCAATGATATCGGCACCCTTGGACATGGCGTTATCGTCCAGGTAGTTAAGCGCATCGCCTAACTGCTCGATATTCTTTGTTGGAACCTTGTAGAGCTGGGCGATTTTCCCCAGGTCTTCCGCCAGGGTATCGGCGGGCAGTTCAAAAGCCGTAGCCGCTTTGGCGGACACCGCCGCAAACCTCAGCAAATCCGCTTTCTGTTCTTCCCATGTTTTGGCATCGCCCCCGATCCCCATGCGCGCGCCACCTTCCACCAGGGCGGCGTAGTCAATCGCACCGTTTGCCATGGGTAACTGCTCACCCGCCTGCTTGATGGCCGCCTGCATTTCATAAAACTGTGCGGTGCGGTTGCCGCTGTCGTCGCGCAGGCCGTTAACCTGCTTGGCGACACCCTTCATGGCATCTTCCAGGCTGGAATAACTTTTCACGGCGGTCAGCACCGGCGCGGACATTCCCACGCCCGCCGCCGTCATAGCGGCACCGGCTCCGGCCACCCGGTCACGGATTTCCAGCGAGCGGGTGTACTGCGCGCGCGCAGTTGCTGCGCGGCGCTGTTGTTCCCCGACGCGCTTCAGCCTTGCTTCCTGTTCCCGAAGTTCATCGTTATAGCGGGCCGTTTCCCGGCGGATTTTTTCCGTTGCGCCGGTGCCGTCTTTGGCAGAAATTCCCAGCCGGTACAGCTCCGCCCGGACCCGGCTTAACTGCCCGGTTTCTTCCTGCTGTTTTTTCTCCAGACGTGACACGGCCCGCCACTGGTCTTCCAGGGCTTTGGTCTGTTTCTTTGTCGGGTTTTCCATCCCCGCCATTTCGCGGGTCATCATCTGGGCGCGCAGGCGGGCCTGCGCCAGATCGGCACCGGTCTGTTTCACGGACTGTTGCAGGGTGCGGAACCCGTCGAGCTTCGCGCCAGCCTGGTCGAGCTGTTTCAGGGCATCACGGGATATTTTGATGGCGGCGGCCAGTTCCTGAGAACCGGCACGCGCATCCTTAAACGGGCGGGTGAGCTTATCAACGGCATTTAATACAACCTGCAAACGCAGGTTACGGTCACTCATCGGCGGCCCCACTTCGTAAAATGGCTTTGTGCCGCCACTCCAGCAGTTCTGTCAGCGACATATCGCCGGTTACATCGGGCGGCCAGTGAAAGATCGTGGCGATATCGGCAATTAAATCATCAACAGTTAATTTGTCGGGAAAGCGGCAGAGGCCGACTTCGGCAACAAAAAACTGACCAGCTCCACGGATAACTGCAACAGATCGCCCGGCTCAAGGGTAAGCACTTCCTCGCGGGTCAGTGACGGCGTGGTGACGCGCGGCAGTACAACCACCATGCTGTCCACGTCCATTTCCATCAGCGACTGCAAACGGGTGCCGCGCAGCGCGCCGGACTGTGGCTTGCGCACGGTGATGGTTTCAATGGTCTGTTTACCGCGCTGGATCGGGCAGTCCAGGGTGACGGTTGCGGTGGTGCGTGGTTCAGTGCCGGTGGTTTCGGTTTCTTTGGTCATGATGTGTTCCGTTCAGAAAAGAGAAGTAAAGACGGACGCGGCAGGCGCGCCCGTTTTAATTAAAGGCCCAGCGCGGTGCGGTGCGCTTCAAGCATATCCACGCCACCGACTTTCCAGACCATATTCACCGTGTCCACTTCATACAGCTCCTCACCATTGATGGTGAGTTTCACGTAAGTGTTGGTGCAGGACACTTTGGTGGTTGAACTGTCGCCCTGCTTGTGTTCACCGGAATCCAGTTCCTTGTAGCGGCCACGGGTAACCAGCTCCAGCGCGTAAACTTCTGCGGTGTCGTCACGTTGCAGGGATTCAGTAAAACGCAACTGAACACCGTCCACAGTGGGCGTCGCCATCTGCTTGAATAGCTGGATTTCAGTACCACCGATAGTGAATTCCGTATCCAGCGCGCCATCGTCCAGGCCCAGACTGATATCCACCGAACCCGGCATACCGCCGCCCCGGTACTTCTCCATTTTCTCCGTCAGTTTTGGCAGGGTGACGGACTCAACCAGGCCGATCCAGTTCTGACCGGCATTAAACAGATTCAGGTATTTAACCTTGCGTGGCAGTGCCATAACGTCCCCTTAGGATTTAAGCTGGCTGGCAAAATCGACCAGATAACGGTCAGTGATACGCTGGCGGAACATCAGGTTTTCCAGCGGCGGGACCGGGGTGTAGTCATAGTCCAGCCACAGTTTCCCGGCCTTGATGGTGTCCTTATTGTTCACGCTGTCGTCAAACCAGCAGTCCCCGCCCAGCAGATAACCCTGGCTGACCAGTGAGCGCATTTTGGCTTTTACGCCTTCGATAATGTCGCGGGCCAGTGACGGAGTCAGCGTCATGTCATTCGCCCACATGTGAGCCTCTGCCATGGTATCTGCCAGAACCTGCGCGGTGCGGGTGTAGCATTCGAACTGGAAAAGCGGGTCATCACTCAGGGAACGGGAACCCCAGAAGCGAAAACCATCAGAGCGGATAAGCGTGGTGATATCGTTTTTATTCAGCAGGCCCGCGTCGGTTGCCGGATCCTGCAAGTCCCAAAATACATCAGCGGAAATCCCGGTGACGCCATTTACTGCGACGTTGGAAAGCGACTTGTGCCAGCCGGTGTCACTGTCAATTTTGGCGCGCAGGCCCAGCGCACGGGCGGTGGCGTACATCGTCTGTTCGGCATTTGTCACCGTGTCCCAGCCGGTAAAATCAGGCCAGATCAACATACCTTCACGCTGGCCGAAGTTGGCACGGTAATCGATACATTCCTGCACGGTTTTACAGCCATAGGCAGCCAGATACGCAAAGCCGCGCAGGGACTGCGCCACGCTCAACAGCTCAGACGCCACCGCCTGTGTGTCATGACCGGGAACACCCAGAATGCGCGGTTTTACTCCAAGCTGGTTGTTGGCGGTCAGCAGCGCTTTCATGCCAGTGCGTTTACCCTGGGCTGTCACGCCGCCGATGATATTCGACGTGGTTTCCGCTTCGGTTTCGCCCTGTTCAACGCGCACCACTACGGTAACGGGTTTGGACTGATCGGCAATCGCATCCAGAGAACGGGCAAGGGTGCCGGTTTCGCCTGCTTTCCCGGACGCTGTGACCACGTCAGTAATAAGCACCGGCGTGTTAAGCGGAAATGCTGCCGCGTCGGCGTCGTCTGCCGTGCAGACCATCCCGACAACAGCGGTACTGACGGTACGAATGGTGCGCGTTCCTTCATTGACTTCCAGAACGCGGACACCGTGGTGATAATCTTCAGCCATCTGGCGGACCTCCTGAGTGGATTCCGCCCTATGGTGAATTGATTATGTCGCGCGCACAGCTTCGCGCCGTTGTGCTGTTACTGGCACAATATGCCAGTTTCGAGCGCTGCCAGTTCCTTTTCTATTCGCTCGCATGAAATATCGAAGTATTGCTGGCTCATTTCGATACCGGTGAACCTGCAACCCCGGCGCAGTGCAGCGACTCCCGTCGAAGCGCTTCCCATAAATGGATCCAGAATATTTCCCCCCGGCATCACCGGCGCGATAAGTTTTTCCATCAGCTCAACCGGTTTTCCTGTCATGTGTAGTTTCTGAGACGGAATAATCCGCTGGGTAAAAAGCCCCGGCCATGGGCCACCATGCTGACATTTCGGAAGCTGTCCGTTACTTCCCCAGACCACATATTCGCACTGATGGCGAAAATATCCGGTATGCGACGCACGGCTTGAAAGCGTCTTATCCCACGGAACAAGCCCACGCCACACAAAGCCCCCTGCCTGAAACACATCGGTCAGGGTCGGGAGCTGCCGCCAGTCGGTGAACACCATGGCGTAACCTCCCGGAACGACAAGCCGGTTTACCTGACTTAACCACTGCGTCATCCAGAACGCCCATGACCGCGTATCACGGTTATCACCAAAAAATTCATGATAATGTGTGCTGTTAACGTATTTTTCTGAAGGCTTTGCCACGCGATCACTTCGGGTCATGCCACCACTTGAATAGGGCGGGTCAGTCACCACCGCATCAAATTGTTCGCCGATACCACTCAGAATTTCCAGACTATCTCCGCAATATAACGTCGCCGGACCAATAACCGCCTTCTGCATAATCATTTCTCATTTATGTGCCTGTTTTCAGGTTACAAAAACAATAATTACTGGTCATTTATACAGACATGTTTCATGACTCAGACAATGCGTAATTTGCGGGAAACTTCCGGTAAAGACTGGAAAGACCAACATCAAAAATCAGGGCGACACGCTGACGAGATTCACCGGCAGCAATAAGCCGCCCGGCCTGCGCCCATTGCTCCGCTGTTAATTTC
>OKCK01000261.1_pt1 | contig 11113 bp, 9 predicted proteins | sample 1614961 | NCBI WGS metagenome assembly OKCK01 (sample SAMN04436984, study PRJEB24849) | human gut metagenome | biome: human gut; feature: NICU; material: stool | host: Homo sapiens | place: USA: Saint Louis, MO | collected 2010-07-31
TAAATAATGATATAATACAAGTAGTAAATGAAAGAGAGAAAAATATGATTATTATTAGAAATATAAAATTAAAAAATGACGACGAAAACGAATTGAAGAAAAAAATCTCTAAAATGATTGGAATGAAAAACTTCAATTATGAAATCTACAGAAAATCAATTGATGCTAGAAGGGGAATTCTGTTTAATTACCAAGTTATCGTGGATGTTGATTTGTCTGATAAAAAAATAAAATCAATCAAAAATTGCGAGAAATATTTTGAGGAAGATTTTAACTTAGAAGATGTCGATAATTCGAAGAGCGTCACAGTTGTTGGAAGTGGTCCTGCGGGATTGTTTTGTGCGTATTTGTTAGCGAAAAACGGAGCAAAGGTGAAAGTTATTGAACGAGGAAGTGAAGTATCTAAAAGAGTTGACGATATCAACAAATTCTTGGAAACTGGTAAGCTTAACACAAACAGTAACGTTCAATTTGGAGAAGGTGGAGCTGGAACTTTTTCTGATGGCAAATTAACTGCACGTTCTAAAGACAAAAGAGTAAGAGAAGTTTTGAAGACATTTGTGGACTACGGCGCTCCTAGTGAAATTATGTATGACTCCAAGCCACACATCGGAACCGATGAATTGCAAAAAGTAATTGTGAACATGAGAAATGACCTTATCAAAATGGGTTGTGAATTTGAATTCGATACGTTGATCGACGATGTCGAAATTGAAAATGAAAAATGTGTGGGAATAAAATCACATAATAGAAAATTTCAATCTGACTGTTACGTTTTGGCTCTTGGCAATAGTTCAAGAGACACTGTGATGATGTTAGCCGACAAAATCAAAATGACGAACAAACCTTTTGCGGTTGGATTTAGGATTGAACACCCACAAAAAATGATAGATTTTGCACAATATAAATGCGACAGAGATCTTCCGAGTGCGACTTATCAGCTTTCTTATTCTGAAGAAAACAAAAGAGGAGTGTACACTTTCTGTATGTGTCCAGGTGGATATGTAATCAATGCTTCTAGTGAAGAAAATGAATTGTGCGTCAATGGTATGAGTTTTCACAAAAGAGACGGCAAAAACGCAAATAGTGCGATTGTGTGTGGTATAGATGAAGATACTTATGGACATAATTTATTAGACGGGATTAGATTTCAACAAGAAATCGAACGCAAGGCTTTTGAATTGGGAGGAGCGAATTACAATGCACCAGTTCAATTGGTAAAAGATTTTATGGATGATAAAAAATCTGAAAAGATCGGAGAAGTTGAACCGACTGTGAAACCTGGATATGTTTTAAGCAATTTGAATGATATTTACCCAGAGCATGTTACAAATTACATTAAAACTGCGATTAAAATGATGGACAACAAGCTTCACGGATTTTCAATGGAGGATGCTATACTCACAGGAGTTGAAACGAGAACATCGTGTGCAGTGAGAATGGATCGAGATGATTTGTTAAGAAGCGAAAATGTTGATAATTTGTATGTGATTGGCGAAGGTAGTGGATATTCTGGAGGAATCGTGTCAAGTGCGATTGACGGATTGAAGGCTGCTGAAGTTATTCTTACATCAAAGTTATCTAAATAATTTAAAAAACTAAATTATTGGGTATATTTATTAAAGATAAATTTTTAATTAATTTGAAGAGGGGAATAAAATGATACTTTGTATAACTGCGAATCCTGCTATTGATGTGATTTACGAAATGGATGAGCTGGATACTAATGGAGTAAATGTAGTTGATGATGCGTACAAAACGCCTGGAGGAAAAGGGATAAATGTGTCCAAAGTTTTAGATTTGTTGAGGGCAGATTTCATGGTTACAGGCTTTATCGGAGGAAGTAATGGAGATTATGTAATCGACAAGTTAGACGATGTGAATATCAAGCACGATTTTATTTTTACAAATGTCGACACAAGAAACTGCATTAGAGTGATTCATGGCGATAAGCAATTTGAAATCTTTGAAAAAACTAACAAAATTGATTCTAGATTTGAAAGAACTTTTATGTCACTTATTAAAGAAATCGGAAAAAATTACAATATAGCAGTAATCAGCGGAAGTTTGATGAACGGTTTATCCGAAGATTTTGTCGAAGAAACTATGGATATTCTAAAAGCTAACAGCAAGATTATTTTGGATACAAATGGACAAGTGACTAAAAAAGTTTTGGAAAATAATTATAAACCATTTGCTATCAAGCCTAATTTCTACGAATTTAAGGAAATCATTGGTTTAACAGAAGATATTTCTTCAAAAGATTTCATAAACAAAGATTCTGAGTATTTGAAGCACATCTTTGAAAACGAGTTGTTAGATGATATTGAAATAGTTTTGGTTACCAATGGAAAATATGGAGCGATTTTAAAATACAAAGATAATTTGTACAAGATTTCTGTTCCTCAATATAAAATACAAAGAACTGTCGGAAGTGGAGATGCTACTGTGGCAGGCCTCGCGAAATTCTTGGATGAGGGAGAAGGCGTAATGGAAACTGTTTTGAAGGCTTTATCTCTTGGCGTATTAAATGCCAGAGTTTCAGAAGTTGAAAAATTGGACGCAGATAAAATAAACGAAGTAGCAGAACAAATAAATGTTGAATTATTATAGAAGATATACGCACCAAAAGTTTTTTTGGTGCTTTTTTCTTGCTCAAAAATTTGTATTTCTGATATAATAGCTGTAAAGAAAATAAAAGGAATAAATTTGCTTGACTTGTGATCATTTGTATGGTAAATTTATTCTCAACATTAAAAATTTTTAACAAAGTTTTTATTTATTTTATGAGGAGGGTATTATGCAATTTATCGGCGAAGGATTAACATTTGATGACGTACTTCTAGTACCAGGTCCATCAGAAGTGTTACCTAATGAAACTATCTTGAAAACAAGATTAACTAAAAAAATTGAATTGAACATTCCTATGATGTCAGCAGGAATGGACACTGTAACTGAGTCAAAAATGGCTATCGCTATGGCGAGACAAGGCGGGATCGGAATTATTCACAAGAACATGACTATTGAAGAACAAGCAAGAGAAGTAGATAGAGTTAAACGTTCAGAAAATGGAATAATTACTGATCCTTTTTACTTATCTGCAGATGACAAAATCGTTGATGCTTTGAAATTGATGAGTCATTACAGAATTAGCGGTGTACCTATAGTTAATGATGATATGACTTTAGTCGGAATCCTAACTAACAGAGATGTTAGATTCGTAAAGGACGAACAACTTCCAATTGGAGATGTTATGACTAAGGACAATTTAATAACAGGTCACGAAAACATATCAATGGATGAAGCCTTGGAAAAAATGATGAATGCTAAGATTGAAAAACTTCCAATTGTAGATGAAAACTTCAAATTAAAAGGTCTTATCACTACAAAAGATGTTGAAAAAACAATCCAATATCCAAATTCAGCAAGAGATTCACAAGGAAGATTATTAGTTGGTGCAGCTGTTGGTATCACTAATGATATGATTGAAAGATGTCAAGCTTTAGTAGATGCAAAAGTTGATGTCGTAACTATTGATACAGCTCACGGTCATTCAAGAGGAGTTTTGAATGCTGTCAGAAAATTAAAAGAAGCTTTCCCAGATCTTCAAATTATCGCAGGTAATGTTGCAACAGCAGATGCTACAAGGGATTTGATAGAAGCTGGGGCAGATTGTGTTAAAGTTGGTATCGGACCTGGATCTATTTGTACGACAAGAGTTGTAACAGGTATAGGTGTTCCTCAAATGACAGCTATAATCGAATGTGCGAAAGAAGCTGATAAACACGGTATTCCAATCATCGCCGATGGTGGTATTAAATACTCAGGAGATATTACAAAAGCATTAGCAGCAGGTGCATCTGTTATCATGGCAGGTAGCTTGTTCGCTGGTACTGAAGAAAGTCCTGGAGAATTAGTTGTATTAGAAGGTAGACAATACAAAGAATACAGAGGAATGGGTTCGCTTGGAGCTATGAAAGCTGGAAGTGGAGACAGATATTTCCAAAATAACACTAAAAAATACGTTCCAGAAGGAGTAGAAGGTAGAGTTGCTTACAAAGGATCTGTTGCAGAAGTTGTTTATCAATTAGTTGGTGGACTTCGTTCAGGTATGGGTTATGTAGGAAGTAAAGACTTAGTTGAATTAAAAGAAAAATCAAAATTCGTGAAGATTTCTCCAGCAACACTTGTAGAAAATCATCCACATGATATTACAATTACTAGAGAATCTCCAAACTATACAAAAAAATAGGAGCAAACAATGGATATTAGATTAATAATGGGAAGCAGTTCAGATATTGAAGTTGCAAAAAAAGTTACTAAAATGTTGAAAAAATTTGATCTATCTTATGAAGTATCAGTTATTTCAGCACACAGAGCATTGGATGTTTTAAAAGAAACTGTTGAAAAAGACGACTGCAAAGTTTACATCACAATCGCTGGCAAAGCAGCACACTTAGGTGGAGTAACAGCAGGAATGACAACAAAACCAGTTATAGGAATTCCTGTAAAAGGATCTGCACTTGCTGGAATGGATGCTTTGTATTCAATAGTTCAAATGCCTAAAGGAGTTCCAGTTGCAACTGTAGCAATCGATGGTGGAGAAAATGCAGCTATCTTAGCAGCTCAAATGATTGCTTTGTCTGACGAAAAACTAGCTCAAAAATTAAAAGATTACAAAGAAGAAATGAAACAAGGTGTCATTGATTCTGACAGGGAGTTAGAAGAAATATAATGGGATTAACTTACAAAGATTCTGGTGTAGATAAAGAAAAAGGCTACGAAGAAGTTCAAATTATAAAAGAAATCGTAAAGAAAACTCATGGAAAAGAAGTTCTAACAGGTATCGGTGGATTTGCTGGTTTATTTAAACCAGAAATCTCCGATATGAAAGAACCTGTATTGGTTAGTGGAACTGATGGCGTTGGAACAAAAATCAAATTAGCCATGGAACTAGACAAACACGATACAGTTGGTATTGATTTGGTTGCAATGTGTGTTAATGATGTTTTGTGCCAAGGGGCAAAGCCATTGTTTTTCTTGGATTACATCGCTACTGGAAGTTTAAAACCAGAAAAAATGGCGGATTTGGTTCGTGGTGTAGCGGAAGGTTGCACTCAATCAGAATGTGCATTAATTGGCGGAGAAACTGCTGAAATGCCAGGATTGTACAAAGAAAATGATTATGATTTGGCGGGATTTGCAGTTGGAATCGTAGACCGCGAAAAAATAATTGACGGAAGCAGCATCAAAGAAGGAGACGTTGCAATATCTTTGTCTTCAAGCGGAGTTCACAGCAATGGATTTTCACTTGTAAGAGCGGCATTGGATATGGCAAATGTGAAATTATCCGACAAATTTGAAGATACTACAGTTGGAGAAAGACTTTTGGTTCCTACGAGAATTTACGAAAAAGAAATCTCAGCTTTATTAAAAGAAGTTCAAATCAAAGGAATTGCTCACATCACAGGTGGTGGATTGTACGAAAACGTGCCTAGAATGTTGCCTGAAAATATAGGAATAGAATTTGACTTAAAAGAATCAGAAATTGATCCTGTGTTCAAAGCTATTCAAGAATGGGGAAATGTCGAAACAAAAGAAATGTTCTCCACATTTAATATGGGAATTGGAATGGTAGTTGTAGTAGATGCAAAAGATGTGGATAAATCTCTTGAAATATTACAAGAAATAGATCCAAAAGCAAAAAAATGCGGAGTTTGCAAACAAACAGAAACAAAAGTTGTGATTAATCTAGACTAATGTAGGAATTAATCAAAATTTTCAAAAATAATTGTGGGTCAATAAAGTGAGGGAGAATATGTCGAAAAAATTTATTTCATTTGTTGATGAAGGTCTTTTGAATATGACTTATACTTCCAGGTTACAATCATATTTGGAAGGAAATGTCGTGGATGTAAATCCTTTCGATCTTTTTGATGTGGAGACTCCACTGGCTATCAACTCCGGATATTCCAAAAAAGATATTTTAAATGATTTTGGGTTGTACACTGATATGGTTCATTTGAAAAAATCGTTGTATGGAATTGATTACATGTATATAGGAATGGATCAAAAAGGAATTGGAAGCATTTTGGGAAGTGAAACCAAGATGACTGAAAAAGGCGATTCATTGACATCAGTGTATGCGCTTGATGATTACAAAGATTTTTCTAAAATGGAAAATATCGATATAAAATCTAGCGAAACTGTTGTAAATTTTATTGAAAAAGCTAAGAAAACAAAAGAAGCAATGAGAGGAATCACTATATTTGGTGCTGTGACAGGACCTCTTACGACAGCATCAGGAGTTAGACCTGTGGAAAAGCTTCTTCGTGATACTCGAAAAAACAAGGAAGATATCAAAAGACTGTTGGAAATGTGCACAGATTATACTATAGAATTTGTAAAGATTTTTACAGAAGAAGTAGGAGGATGTTTTTTCAAAATTGCTGATCCAGTTTCTTCGTTGAATGTCATAAGCAAGAAACAATACGATGAATTTACTCAACCTTACATGGAAAAATTATCAGATAGTGTGTACGAAATCACTGGAATTAAGCCTATGGTTCATATCTGCGGCAAAACAGATAAAGTGTGGGAAAATTTTAGGGACAGTAGTTTTTCAAGATTTTCTGTTGACAATATCGAAGATATCGGAGAATTGAAAAATAGTTTGGGCGACAATATGATAATCGAAGGAAATATTGCGCCTATGGATATACTATTGAATTCGAATCCAGAGACTGTGAGAAACGAAGTCAAAACACTTTTGCAAAAGGCGTCAGACAGTCCAAAAGGTTTTATCCTAAATGCAGGATGTACTGTTTGTGATAACACTCCAATTGAAAACATCGAAAGTTACATCAGAGCTGTGTGTGAATTCGGAAAAGATGCTTCGATTGGAAATTTGCCAAAAGGATTGACCAATATATAAATTTATAAAATTAACAACCATTTATTTTTCAAAATTAAATGGTTGTTTTTGAATTGAAAAATTTATCCAAATATTGTGATATCAAGACTTGATAATACTTTTATGGTATAATATGTGAGTATTGGAGGGATTTAGATGTTAACAGTTAACAATTTAAGTGTCATATTCCCCGATAAAAAATTATTTGAGGATGTTAACCTAATTTTTAATCCAGGTAACTGTTACGGAGTTATTGGTGCGAATGGTGCTGGGAAATCTACATTCCTCAAAATTTTATCCGGAGAAAAAGAGCCTACAAAAGGCAATGTCACGATAGATAAGAACACAAGGTTATCAAAACTTAACCAAGATCACTACGCATTTGAAGAAAACAGCGTAATGGATACAGTTTTGATGGGAAACAAAAAGCTTTACGATATCCAAAAAGAAAAAGATGCTATATACATGAAGCCAGATTTCAGTGATGAAGATGGAATGAGAGCAGCGGAATTAGAAGCAGAATTCCAAGAACTTGGAGGATATGAAGCAGAAGCGGAAAGTTCATCTTTGCTGCAAGGTTTGGGAATAACGACACAACAACATTTTATGTTGATGAAAGATTTGAAAGAATCTGACAAGGTAAAGGTGTTATTGGCACAAGCTTTGTTCGGAAATCCAGGAATATTGCTACTAGACGAACCTACAAATGGTTTGGATTTGAAAGCAATATTGTGGCTACAAGATTTTCTGATGGATTTTCCAGGAATTGTAATCATAGTATCTCACGATAGATATTTCTTAAACGAAGTGTGCACTCATATGGTCGATGTCGACTACGGAAAGATTAATATGTTCGTTGGTAACTACGATTTCTGGTATGAATCAAGCCAACTTGCACTTCGAATGCAAAAAGAGCAAAACAAGAAAAAAGAAGACAAAATCAAAGAACTTCAAGATTTCATTCAAAGATTTTCTGCCAATAAATCAAAATCCAAGCAAGCTACAAGTAGGAAGAAACTTCTCGATAAAATCACATTAGATGACATTAAACCATCTAGTAGACGTTATCCATTCGTTGGATTCGAGCTTTCAAGAGAAGTTGGTAATGAAATTTTGAATGTAGAAAACTTGACTGTAGAACAAAATGGCAACAAGCTTATCGATAATTTGAGCTTCAGAGTAAACAAAGGAGATAAGATTGGATTCATCGGAAACGAAATCGCCATCACGAAATTCTTCGAAATAATCAACGGAAACGATGATGATTATACAGGAGAATACAAATGGGGACAAACTATAACTCACACGTATTTTCCAAAAGATAATACTAGGTTCTTCGAAGATTGCGATTTGAATCTGATTGATTGGTTGAGACAATTCAGCGAAGAAAAATCTGAAATTCACATCAGAGGATTTTTGGGAAAGATGCTTTTTTCAGGTGATGAAGCTTTGAAGAAAGCCAACGTTCTTAGCGGGGGCGAAAAAGTCAGAATGATGTTTTCCAAAATGATGGTAAAACCGGCGAATGTCTTGGTGTTCGACCAACCTACAAACCATTTGGATTTGGAAAGTATCGAATCTGTAAATAACGGTTTGATTACATTCAAATCAAACATTTTGTTCACATCACTCGATCACCAATTTGTATCTTCTGTTGCAAATAGAATTATTGAAATATTTGATGACGGAACTTATCGTGACGTATCAATGAATTACGAAGACTATATAGAAAAATATTTAACTAATAATTAGGAGTAGAAATGAAACATCAATTAGTTATTGTAGTAGATTTTGGAGGACAATATAATCAACTAATCGCTCGCCGCGTTAGAGATTTGAACGTGTACTGCGAAGTTGTTCCTTACAAAAAAGCATTGGATGTTATCAAAGAAAAACAACCAATCGGGATAATCTTTACAGGTGGACCAAACAGCGTTTACGAAGAAAATTCTCCACAAATCGACAAAGAAATTTTTGAATTAAATATTCCTATTTTGGGAATGTGCTACGGAATGCAACTTATCTCCAAAGATTTTGGTGGAGTTGTTGAAAAGGCAAAAAATCGTGAATTTGGTAAAACTAATGCCAAAATTGCAAACCAAAGCCCTATATTAAAGGACATGAGTGATGAAAGCATCGTGTGGATGAGTCACACTGATTTCGTATCAAAAAAACCAGAAGGATTTGACATCATTCAAACAACGGATTCTTGCCCAGTAGCAGCAATTGCAAATGAAGACAAGAAAATCTACGCTGTTCAATATCACCCAGAAGTTAATCATACAGTTGAAGGTAAAATACTTATCAAAAACTTCCTTTATGAAATCTGTAAAGCAGACGGAGATTGGACAATGGAAAACTTCTTGGAAGAACAAATCCAAAAAATCAGAAAAACTGTAGGCGACAAAAAAGTTTTGTTGGCATTATCAGGTGGGGTAGACAGTTCCGTATGTGCATCACTTCTATCAAAAGCTATCGGCAAAAACTTGACATGTGTCTTCGTTGACCATGGATTAATGAGAAAAAATGAAGGCGACGAAGTTGAAGCTGCATTCAAAAATGACGAATTGAACTTCGTAAGAGTAGATGCAAAAGACAGATTCCTAGATAAATTAAAAGGCGTATCAGATCCAGAACAAAAGAGAAAAATCATCGGAGAAGAATTCATCAGAGTATTTGAAGATGAAGCAAAGAAAATCGGATCTGTGGATTTCCTAGCGCAAGGAACAATCTATCCCGATGTAATAGAATCTGGACAGGGCGATGCTTCAGTAATCAAATCTCACCACAACGTTGGAGGACTTCCTGATGTAGTTGATTTCAAAGATTTAATCGAACCACTTCGCGATTTATTCAAAGACGAAGTCAGAAGATTGGGATTAGAATTAGAAATGCCAGAATATTTGGTATATCGTCAACCATTCCCAGGACCAGGACTTGGAATCAGAGTTATGGGAGAAATCACTGAAGAAAAATTAGAAGTGTTGCGTGAAGCAGACTTCATATTCAGAGACGAAGTCGCAAAAGCAGGAATCGACAAAGACATCAACCAATACTTCGCAGTAATCACTAACAACAGAACAGTAGGAGTAATGGGAGATTTCAGAACTTACGATTACACATTGGCATTAAGAGCTGTAACAACAACAGACTTCATGACAGCCGATTGGGCAAGAATCCCATACGAAGTATTAGACAAAACTTCAGTAAGAATAATTAACGAAGTAGACCACATCAATAGAATAGTCTACGATATCACAAGTAAACCACCAGCAACAATTGAATGGGAATAATCGCAAATTTTTCTAAAATGGCTTAATTACAAGCTATATAGAGAATAAAATATGGCTACTGGTACTCAAATGGTACTGGAAGTAAAAAAGAATAAATTAAATAATAGTTCCAAGTGGTTTACATTTGGACAAAAAAAGACCGTAGTTTTAAGCTACGGTCTTTTTAAAAATAATAATTACGTTATACATACTACTTGATACGTAGTAAGTTTGGTGATATACTTTAGATAATCAGATACGGGGGTGTTGATAATGGGTGATGATTTAGAGAAAAATATTCCTTTGACGGAAACGATGTTTCTAGTTTTACTAACAATGCTAGAAGAAAACTATGGCTATAAAGTTTCACAAGAAGTCGAAGAAATAACAGGAGGAAGAATTGTTTTAGGGCCAGGTACACTGTATGGTGCGATAAACAATCTTAGCAAAAAAGGCTGGATCAAGTTAGTTGATAAAGATAAGGAGAGTGGAAAAAAAGTCTATATAGCAACTGACATTGGAAAAAAATTAGTCTTATTAGAGATTGATAGGATGAGAACTTTAGTCTTAGAGGGGGAAAAGAAATTAAAGAAGGAGGGAAATTATGAATAAAATAAGAGTTTTTATGAATCCAATAGAAGGCAGAGAAAAATACATTAATCAAATTGCAAGTGAAGGGTATCGTCTCGTAAAAAGTGGATCAATTTTACATGAATTTGAAAAAACTAATTCAGATCACAAATATTCAGTACAGTATGTCGGATATATGAGTAATACAGAAAGAAAAAAATACTTTGATTTTTTAAAGGAAATGAATTTTAAAGTTTTTACTGCTCCACTTAATATTGGAAAGTTTAGTTTAGGCAACGTGAAATTAAGACCTTATAACTCACCTAAAGGTATGATAGCGACTTATCCTGGAATGATT
>OKCK01000262.1_pt1 | contig 11112 bp, 10 predicted proteins | sample 1614961 | NCBI WGS metagenome assembly OKCK01 (sample SAMN04436984, study PRJEB24849) | human gut metagenome | biome: human gut; feature: NICU; material: stool | host: Homo sapiens | place: USA: Saint Louis, MO | collected 2010-07-31
AATATCGGCTACCCGACCCCCGCGGGCTACAACCAGCAAGCGCCCACCGCCGCAAGCACACCGAAGAAGAACGGCACTGTGCTCGCCATCATTGGTCTTGTGCTGGCCCTGATCGGTATCGGGCTCTCGTTCGTGCCGCTCATGTTCGTGTATGCCCTTGCACTCCCGCTCGGCCTCGTGGGGCTCGTGCTCGGTGCTTGGGGCGCCGCGCGCGGCTTCAAGGGCGGTAGTGGCAAGGCGCTCGGCATCATCGCGTCGGTGCTCTCGGTTATCACGATCATCATCGGCGTCGTGTCCATCATCATTGGCCTCATCGCGATGCTGTCGTAGCACACCTCTGCTCAATGCGATTTCGCCTCGTGCCATCTCCTTCGAGGAGCGTGGTGCGGGGCGATTTCTTTATTCGCACCGGGAGGGTGTGACCTGTCATACCTTTGTGGCCGGCCGGCGTCTATGATGGCCGCATGAGCGCACCGTCCCTCGGTCCCGGAATGAATCAGCCGCAACCCACGCCCGCACCTCTTCAGACCGGAACGCCCGGCACTCCCGTCGATGCGGGCCAGGTTCAGGTCACCGCGAAGAGCAACGGGAGCAATGCGAACGCGAGGCAATTTTGGCTCACGAGCAGCGCACACCAGGGGGTACGGGCCTACGAGGATGACGATGGCGTGGAGCATAACGTGCAGTGGCGTGTTAATTGAATGGCATAGCGAACGAATCCCATTGAAACTTGAGGCCAGGTGACACCGTGACCATGCACGCCCCCGCCCCTTCGCGCTCTCCGCTCCTTTTGCCCGCTCTTGCCATTGGCGCTCTATTTCTCGCAATCGTGGGCGGCGCACTCGGGCTCCTCAAGTGGGCGATTGTTATAGGCATCGGCATCGGACTCGCAGTGGCGGGGCTCGCCCTAGCCGCGTGGGTTCTCGCGCGCGCAGTCCGGGACGGGGATACCGCCGGCATGTTCGTCGGTTCCGTTGCGGCGATTGCGGCGTTTTTTGCCTCGACGGCAGGAGTGCTCACGCTACTCGCGAGGATCGTGGCACACGACGTGTAGTGCGAGGCGCTTTGTGCGTCTCGGTCGAGGCGGGGGAGCGCAAGCAATGTGGGGTCCGACGCTTGCCGGGCTGCCGTCGGAACCTCACTTATAGAATCGAGCAGCGCCCCCATATTTAGCGCCCCATATTTTCTGCGCCCCGTGCGCCCCACTCGAAGGAGCATCGTGACTGACCTGATCGATACGACAGAGATGTACTTGAAAACGGTGTTCGAGCTGCTCGAACTCGGGATTACGCCGATGCGGGCGCGGATCGCGGAGCGACTGCATCAGTCTGGACCCACCGTTTCGCAGACGGTTGCGCGCATGGAGCGCGATGGCTTGCTCTTCCTTGACGATGAGCGCGTCATTCACTTGAGTATCGAGGGAGAGCGGATTGCCACGGGCGTGATGCGCAAGCATCGCCTCGCCGAGCGCCACCTCATCGACGTCATCGGCCTCGAGTACTCGAAAGTGCACGAAGAGGCGTGCCGCTGGGAGCACGTGATGAGCCTCGACGTTGAGCGTAAGATCGCGTCGCTCCTCACCCCTCCGTATCGCGATCCCTACGGAAATCCGATCCCGGGCCTCGCCGAACTCGAGGGCGGCCTTGAAGATATCCACCCCGGTGTAGCCGAGGGGGTCAACGGCTCGGGAGTTCGGCAAAGTGCGGGTCAAAGACTCGTGGATTGTGACCTGAGCGCAGGGCCGTGCACTGTGCGGGTTGCGTCGATCGGGGAGGTCATTCAGTCGGACGTGTCATTCCTGGCGGATCTCGAGGCCCACGGGGTCGTTCCCGGTGCTGACGTGCGCGTTTATGCCGACGCGGATGCGATCGTTCTCGAGACCGAGGGCGGCGAACCGATCTCGCTTACTCCTTCCGATGCGGGCCACATCGGGGTCGATCCAGTGTGACCTGATTCCGTCTAGGTAAAGGACTGTCAAAGACTTGGAACAGCCTCCGTCAGATCCCACTGACGGAGGCGTTTTGTTTCGTAGAGTCGTACTCGGTTGCGGAAGAGCCGCGCCCTAGCTCCTGGATTTTCATACCTGCTCCGGGAAGCTCGAACTCTTAGGCAGGAGCCGCAAGGTCGAGAACATGGAAGGTCCCCACGTGTCGAATCGTTTCGCGAACACCCATCGCCGCCAGATGCGCCCCGTTACCCCCGTGGCGCGCGCTACCCGTGGCACCGCTGGCGTTGCTTTCGCTGCGACCTTCGTGCTCACCGGCTCCACCGGCGCACTCGCTGACGGCACGACTCAGGCCGATGCCGCTGCCGAGTCGACGAATGTCATCGCCCCCGTCACCGCCCCGGCTGTGACCATCCCCGTCGCTCAGAAGCACGACGACTCAGCTTTCGGCGTGTTCGCCGCTTCGGCCGCGACCCTCAAGCCCAAAGCTCCCGTGGTTGAGGTTGAAGAGCCCGAGGCTCTTAATGACCGCGACGAAGACGAATCCGACAACCGCGAAGAGGATTCGCGCGAGACCGAAGAGAATTCGCGCGAGACCAACGAGACCGAAGAGCGTCGCTCGGACCGCCGCGAAGAGCGCGCAAACGACGAGTCGGAGGACACCGACAACTCCGAGGACACCTCCGATCGCAAGAAGCGCGAAAAGAAGAGCGAGGAGCGCGACAACGAGACCGAAGAAGCCCCGAGCTCGTCGGCTGCTACTGGTTCGATCTTCTCGACTGCTAAGCGAGGCATCGGCGTTCGCTACGTGTTCGGTGGCAGCTCGCCCTCGGGCTGGGATTGCTCCGGCTTCACGTCGTGGGTGTACCGCCAGCACGGTATCCACCTCCCGCACAGCGCGGGCGCCCAGGCACGTATGGGCAAGCGCATCTCCCGCTCTGAGGCTCGCCCCGGCGATCTCGCCTACTACCCCGGCCACGTCGGCATCTACGCCGGCAACGGCATGATCCTCGACGCGGGCAACAGCGCAAAGAACACGAGCATCCGCAAGCTCTGGAACGCGAACTGGTCCTTCTACCGCATCGCTGACTGATCACGACTTTGAGAACGCCACCCCGGATCGTGCCGGGGTGGCGTTTCCTTTTAAGAGGTATGGCCGGTTCGGTAAGGTGAGCCTATGACTATCGTGCGTGAAATCGGGGCCGTGCTCCTGGTGCTTGTCTCGTTCGTGGCAACAACCGTGAGCGTGCCCGCCGCGTGGGTGCGCGACCGCATCGTGAACCGCGAGGGCTTCTTGACGCTCACGAGCCCCCTCGCGCGCGACCTCGACCTGCAAAAGACTCTCGCGAATGAGGCGATGAACCAGGTCGGTGCGGGGCTCCCCATCCCCGAGAGCCTACGGGCAGGGGTGCAGGACATGCTCTTGTCCCAAGTCGGTGCGGTCACAGGCACCGAGGCCTACGGGACGATGTGGTCGGGAACGATGGGGGACATCCACGACCAGCTCACGAGCGGCGCCACGACCGTGACGGTGCACGCCGATCTCACGCCAATCTGGGATGCGCTCCTCGCGCCCGTGAAATCAATTCTCCCGTTCGACATCCCCGATGTCGGACCGACCGTCGTCAACCTCGGTACGTTCGATGCCGGCTGGTTTGAGATTCTTGAGGCCATCGCCGTAAACGCAACCCTCCTTACCGTCGTCGGTATTGCTGCGGGCATCGGCGCGCTTCTCGTGTCGAGCGTTCGGCTGCGCACGCTCATGCTCCTGGGCGTCGCCGTACTGGTGACGGCCCTGACTTGGATCGGCGTGCTCTACGGCCACGCGCTGTGGGTGCCCGAGACTCTGACCGATTCGACCGTTGCCGGGCCCGTGGTCCAGCGCGTTCTCGACGTTGCTGCCCACGACGTTTTCGTTCCGGCGGTCCTGTGCGCTCTCGCGGGTCTCGGCCTCATCATCGCTGCCGTCACAGGCATGTCGATCGTTGCGGCGCGACGGTCGGCCGCGCAGCGCCAGGCGATTCCCGCGACACAGGGCGGATATCCCGAGCGCTGGTAGCCTCGCCCGCATTCGGGGCTTCTTGCTGCCACGAGCGGTTGATAGTGCGCTGACCTACTGGAAACGGCGTGAGGTCGGCGCGAATCTTAATTGTCGATGAACAGGTTCCGACATTTCGATGCTTGTCTTGCCGAAAACTCCCGGCATTGATTTATTTAAAGCGGCTTTAAAAACTACTGGCCCGAACGCGGCAGTCGCTGAGGTGGGGAGGTTCGCACATGGCGCGCACGCGAAATGTGAGTGCAGCATCGCGCTCGGTTCAACCCGAACTGCGCGCAACCGGTCTTCACGTTTCCCCCGAAGAACAGTGCCTCCTCCTGCTGCGCGACCACCGCTCGCTCACGGCAAGCGCTATCGCGAGCCGCACCGATCTTTCGCGGCCCACGATTGACGCTGCTCTGCGTTCTCTTGAGACGGCAAAAATCGTAACCTCGGATCTACGTCCCACAGGAAAAGCCGGTCGACCAGGGCGAACATACACCTTCGTTCCTAGCGACAGGATGGTGGGCGTCGATATTGGTGAGCACGCGATCAGGGCGATCGCCACCGATCGCGCGGGCCGCATTCTTGCGCGCTACGAGGCGGATCGCGTGCGCGAACCCTCGCGCGACACGTTCCTGCGAGACCTCGACGACGTGGTTCGGATCGTGGGCGAAGGCGCCTCGATCGCGGGGGTTGGCCTCGCAGTTCCGGGTATCGTCAAAGCGCAGAAGGTCAAGCTTTCGCGTGTTCTGCCGTACCTTAATGATTGGGATTTTCATCGCGAAATTGAATCCCTCATAAACGTGCCGCTTTTTGTGAGTAACGACGTCAAGGCTGCAGCGCTCGGCGAGGCCCGCCTCGGGGCCGGCACGGTCGACTCATCCCAGGTGACGGTGTGGCTCGGGCGCCGCGTCTCGAGCGCGGTCACCTTCAATGGCGAGCTCTTCGAAGGCGCCAACGGCGTCGCCGGCGAAATGACGACAGCCGTCGGAACTCAATGGACCCCCGGATCGGTATGCGGTGACTGGCAGTGGCCATCTGGCAGAAGCCCCCTCCAGACCGCCGAGCGGGCCCACGCGGGGGATGCCGAATGCCTCGCGAGCCTGCACGACTATCTCAAAGCACTCGCCGACCCCCTTTCGCGCCTCGTCGCGATCCTCGACCCGGAGGTTCTCGTTCTCGCGGGCGCGCTGAGCGAGACATCCGCACCGCTCGCGGATTTCCTCGCCCCCTACCTGAAGGAACGCCTCACCGTCCCCTTCCTGCCGCGGATCAGGCGCTCGGCACACGGGCGCTATTCGACAGCCGTCGGAGCCCTCTACACCGCGTTCACGAACCCGAACGCACCCGCGCTCGCACACTGGCAACTGCCCGCCCCCACGACCCTGACCGAAAACGACCCCGCAACCGAGCGGGCTGACCACCCGAGCCACGCGCTCGCCAGCTGACCCCTACCCCTATACCCGCTATCCAAGGAGCACACCATGTCTAAATCCACCATCGCCCGCCGTTCCCTCCTCGCCGCGGGTGGCGCTGCGTTCGCAGCCGCCGCCGCTGGCTGTGGCGGTTCCGGCACCGGAGGCACTTCGAGTAAGGGCACGAAGAACGAAATCGGCGACGACCCCGCAAAGATCGAGGGCAGCATTTCCTACGCCTTTTGGGACGTTAACCAGCAGGAAATGCTGGAGGAAATGATCAAGGCGTTCAACGAGAAGTACCCGAACGTGAAGGTTAGCCTCCAGATGACCCCGTGGAAGGAATACTTCGGGAAGCTGCGCACTCAGGTGTCCTCGAAAGCTCTTCCCGACGTGTTCTGGATGACGGGCCCGCACTTCCGCTCCTACGCCGAGAACGGCCAGCTCGCCTCGCTCAAGGGGCTCCAGGATGCGGGTCTGTTCGATCCGAAGAACTACCCGGAAGCGCTCGCCAACATGTACAGCGTCGACGGTGAGCCTTTCGCCGCGCCGAAAGACTTCGACACCGTCGCCATCTGGTACAACAAGAAGCTCTTTGATCAGGCCGGCGTCGCCTACCCCGACGAGACCTGGACGCTCGACACCTACAAGGAGAAGGCCGTCGAACTCGGCGAGAAGCTGCCCGACGGTGTGTGGGGGTGCGCGGAGGTGTTCTCGCGCACCGCGTCTTACTACCACTCGATCGCCATTACGGGCGGCTATGTGATCTCCGACGACAAGAAGAAGTCGGGGTACGACGATCCCAAGACCATTGAAGGCGTGAAGTTCTGGCGCGATCTCATCGAGATCGGCGCATCCCCCGACCTTGACTACCTAGCCGAGAACTCCGCCTACGCCATGTTCGAGAGCGGTAAATGCGCGATGCAGTGGTCGGGCAACTGGCGCGTGCCGGCCATGCTCAAGGCCTCGACCAAGGACGACGTGACCGTCGCGACGCTGCCCGGTGGCGATATCCCGAAGACCGTCGTGCACGGCATCGGCAACTGCATCTCCGCATTCACCAAGAACATGCCGGCGGCTCAGGCTCTCGTTGCCTTCCTCGCCGGTGAAGAGGCCGCAAAGATCAGCGCCGAATCCGGCGCGGCGAACCCCGCCCTCAACGGCACTCAGGATGGCTACGTCGACGCTCACCCGGAGCTCAACCTCCAGGTGTTTATCGACCAGGCCGAGAAGAACGGCGTGGCGTTCCCCATTTCAAAGAGCTGCCCGGACTGGCAGGAGCTCGAAGGGGAGTACCTCACGAAGGTCTTCACCGGTGAACTCACTGCCGAGGAAGGCTGCACCGAGCTCGCGAAGGCCATGAACGAGGTGCTCGCGAAGGAGAAGGGCGAGTGAGCTCGCTCGACGTTTCGAACGCTGCCGCTGGCGCCGCCTCTGAAGAGATTCATGAGGCGGGCCAGCAGGCCCCGCGGAAGAAGAAACGCCGCGGAAGCATGAGCGACGGCATCTGGCCGTGGCTCTTCATCGCCCCGACCGTGATCGGCATTGGCCTCATGTATTTCGTGCCGATGATCATGAGCTTCGGCATGTCGCTCACGTCGTGGTCAACCTTCGAGCCCGCCCACTTCGTGGGGCTCGACAACTTCAAACGCCTCGCCGAGGATCCGCAACTACCGCGTGCGTTCCTCAACACGGTGATCTACACGGTCATCATTCTGCTCGCGATTCCGATCTCCGTTCTTTTCGCGGCGCTGCTCGAGCGCCCGGGCCTCAAGGGTGCCGGGATCTACCGAGCCCTGTTCTTCCTGCCGTACATCGCGATGCCCACAGCGATCTCGATGGTGTGGCGCATGATTTTCCACAGCGAAGCCGGCATCGTGAACGTCATCTTGCGCTTCTTCGGTATCGAAGGCCCTCGGTGGATCACAACCGAATGGGTCGCCCTAATCGTCGTCGCGATTGTGGGGCTCTGGATGAGCATCGGTTTCAAGATCATCGTGCTCGGTGCGGGTCTGAAAACGATTCCGCCCGAAGTGTACGAGGCGGCGCAGCTCGATGGCGCGGGAACGTGGCGTCAGTTCTTCTCGATCACGATTCCACTGCTGACTCCGAGCATCTTCTTCCTCACGGTCACGAGCATCATCGGCGGCTTCCAGCTCTTCGACCTCATCTTCGCGGTTCTTGGCGACGCCAACCCCGTCACGAAGAAGACGCTCTCGCTCGTGTACCTGTTCTACCGCGCGGCGTTCCCGGGCGACGATAAGGGCTACGCCTCCGCGATCGCCCTGCTCATCCTCGTGATCGTCGGCATTCTCACGATCGTCCAGTTCCGGGTCCAGAAGAAGTGGGTGAACTATGACTGATTCCCTCGCTCCCGATCTTCCCTTCGACGACACCAAGGCGAAGAAAAAGAAGAAGCAAAAGCGCAGCAAAGGCCTGCACGGGCACACGTGGGACGCGCACCTGATCCTCGCGATCGGCGCCCTCACGATGCTGTTCCCGTTCCTGTGGCAGATCAAGCTCGCGCTCAGCACCCGCGCCGAGGTCGTCGAAATCCCAATGAACCTCTGGCCCGAGAAACTCCGGTGGGAGAACTTCGCGCGTGTCTTCGAGTTCGTGCCGTTTACCGAGCAGATGACCGTCACCGTCAGTTACGCGATTCTGAGGGTCCTTGCCGAACTCGTGACGTGTTCACTCGCCGGCTACGCGTTTGCGCGGATGCGCTTTCGTGGTCGCAAGGTCATCTTCTTCCTCCTGCTCACGGTGCTCATGGTTCCCGGGCAAATCTTCCTCATCCCGCAGTACCAGATGGTCGACGCGGCGGGGCTTCTCGATAACTTCTTCGCGATCCTCGCCCCGGGCCTCGTGAGTGCATTCGGCGTGTTCTTCATGATGCAGTACTTCCGCCGCATCCCCGAGGAACTCGTGGACGCCGCGAAGCTCGATGGCTGCAACCCGTGGCAAATGTTCTGGAAGATCATGCTTCCGCTCGCGCGACCGGCGCTGTTCTCCTTCGGCGTGATCACGCTGCTCTCGGCATGGAACAGCCTCCTGTGGCCGCTCGTCGTCATCAACTCGACCGAGAAATACCCGGTGGCGGTGGGCCTCGCGATGCTCCAGGGCGACCACTTGGTGGGGCCCGACTACCCGATGATTATGGCGGCGAGCCTCATGGCGATGGCCCCGGTGTTTCTCGCGTTCGCCATCATGCAAAAGAAGGTTATTGAAGGCTTTGCCCTCTCGAGCTTCCGCTAAAACCTTCGGTTCAGTGTCACGTGAAAGAGTTAATGAATGATCCTCCAATCTGAGCCGCGCCCGCGCGTGGGCATCGTGGGCACGGGCGGCATTTCCCGTTCTCACGCCCGCGGCTGGCGGGCCCTCGACGCAGACATCCACGTGTTTAGCAACCAGGGAGCGGAAGACTTCGCCGCCCAGTTCGCGCCCGTCACGATCCACGGCTCGTTCGACAGCCTCCTCGGGGCGGTCGACGTCATTGACGTGTGTACCCCGACCCCTTCGCATCCCGAGTACGTGCACGCCGCCCTCGATCACGGCATGCACGTGCTATGCGAGAAGCCGCTCGCCCTCTCATCGCGCGAGGCGACACGCATGGCCGAGCACGCTCGCGAGGCAGGCCTGCTTCTTTTCCCCGCACACGTCGTGCGGTTCTTCCCCCAATACGAGGCGCTTCGCCGTGCCGTCGACTCCGGCCGCCTCGGCGAGCTCGCCGTGCTTCGCTTCGAGCGCTCCGGTTCGATGCCCGTGCAGCCCTGGTTCGCCGACGAGGCCGTCAGCGGCGGCATCATCATGGACCAGATGATCCACGACATCGACCAGGCGCTGTGGCTCGCGGGCGAGGTGAAAAGCGTCTTTGCCACACAGAACATCTCGAGTGGTGATCAGAGCGTGCGCGCCGCTCACGTGATCCTCACCCACACAAACGGCGCACTCACGTTCTGCCGCGGCCTGTGGGGTGCGAAAGGCACCGTCTTCCACTACTCCTTCGACGTCGCCGGAAGCGGCGGCAAACTCACGTATGACTCCGCGAAAAACACCGGGATCGAATTTGACGCGGTTGCTTCGTCGAGCGAAAGCAAGAGCTACCTGCCGAGCGTCGCCGGGATGCGCGACCCCTACGGGGCCGAGATCGAGGATTTCTGGAACTGCGTGAAGCAGGCGAGCGTCGGAAACCCCGGGCCCACCCCGCGCGTGAACGGTTCCGACGCCACCCGCGCCATCGCCGTAGCCGAGGCCGCCCGCGAATCCATCCGTACCGGCGAAAGGATCGTGCTGTGAACGCGACCGACCCCACCCTTGCGGGCCGCGCCCTCCGCGTGGCCGTGCTGAGCGCCGCCCACGTCCACGCTGCTTCCTACGTGCGCCTGCTGGAAAGCCGCGCCGACATCGAGGTGGTCCTCGCCGATCCGGACGGCTTCGGCGACGTTCCCGCCGAGCGCACCGTCGCGACGATCGACGAGGCATGGACGGCGTTCGACGGCGAGGCTCCTGATGCCGTCGTCGTCTGTAGCGACAATGCCGGCCACAAAGCTCTCGTGCTCGAGGCGGCGCGTCGTGGCATCCATGTCCTGTGCGAGAAGCCGCTCGCGACGACGGTGGAGGACGCCGAGGCGATGGTCGACGCCTGCGCGAACGCCTCAGTCGTGCTCATGACGGCCTTCCCCGTGCATTTTTCGCCCCAGGTTGCCGCGCTGCGCCAAGCCGTTGACAACGGCAGCCTCGGCGAGATCATCGCGCTCGCGGGCGCGAACAACGGCAAGCTTCCCGCCGGTCGTGATTGGTTCACCGACCCGGAAGCTGCCGGTGGCGGGGCGCTCGTCGACCACGTGGTGCACCTCGCCGAAATTCTCGATTCGCTCTTCGGCGAACCCGAGACGGTCCACGCGGTCGCGAACGGCGTGCTGTACGGCCACACGAACGACGGCGATGCCGAGACCGGCGGTCTCGTGACGCTTCGCTACGCGAACGGGTTAATCGCGACGATCGACTGCTCGTGGTCGCAGCCCGCCGAAGCTCCCACGTGGGGAGGCCTGAAACTGCACGTGGCCGGCACGGGCGGCCAGCTCGAGATCGATGCGTTCTCGCAACGCGTCGATGGTCCCGGGCAGTGGCACCCCTTCGGCCTCAACCTCGATGCGCTCCTTCTCGATGCCTTCCTTGAGGCCGTGCGCAGCGGCGAGGGGCAGGAGCCGTCGGGCGCCGTTGGGGCGCGCACAGTGCGGGTCGTGAACGCCGCGCAGGAGTCGGTGCGCACGAGAAGGCCGGTGCCACTGCGCTGACGCGGCGGCCGCCTGGCGGTAGAAGCTACTGCGTATCCGCTGCGTACCGGAAGATTCGAACAGCGAGGCCCAGGCCTTATGACCTGGGCTTTCGTTGTGCCCCCGAGACGATTCGAACGTCCGACACCCGCTTTTGGAGTCCCGGGCAGGCTGTCAACTGCGTCGTTGCAGGTGGTGCACGGGGTGTGCGAAAGGAGCTGATCGCTGCCGATTGCGTCGTCGGCGGTCACCTCATCGGGGTCACCAGGGGCTCACGTACCGACGTGCCCAGCATGGTCCCGAAGGTAAGAAGGCGGAGCGTTTGCGGCAGCTCGAAGTTCCCGTGTCGGAGCGTGACACTACGCTCGCGACAACCCGGAGAGAGGCCCTTGTGGATCGCACGCAATGGTGCCTATCGCGTACCGACGACTGAGA
>OKCK01000268.1_pt1 | contig 10532 bp, 7 predicted proteins | sample 1614961 | NCBI WGS metagenome assembly OKCK01 (sample SAMN04436984, study PRJEB24849) | human gut metagenome | biome: human gut; feature: NICU; material: stool | host: Homo sapiens | place: USA: Saint Louis, MO | collected 2010-07-31
ATGAGGAACGCGGTTCCGTCACGGGGAGACCCGCGACACGAACAACATCACGAATATATAACAGTCGCTGGTCAAGCGCTATTCAGAGACATTGTTTTGGGAAATTGGGGCATGTGCGCTCCGCCACTTTGGCGCTAGCTGCCGTGTTTTGGCTGCGCTGAGCCGGGGCTATGAGGCTCGCGCCGCGGCGTGTGCGTGGATCCTTACCTCACCGTAAACCCTCAGCGTTTTCGGGGTGCCGTTTTCAGGGAGCACCTCGATGATCGAGCGGTCGACCGCGACGGCTCCCGGGCCTTCGAGTCGTGCCACATCCCGCTCGTTGCCTGAGGGGTCCACGATGCTGATGCGGCAACCGTCGGATCCAAATTCGTGCACCCCGGCCTCTTGTGCGTGGGCAAGAATTTCTTCGGGGAAATGCGAAGTGAGGACGTTGCCGTTCAAGTGGAGCTCGCGTGGAAGCGTGAGGCACCCTGCCCAACCCTGCGCGTCTGTTTGCTCTTGCGTGCGCGAAGCGTTCTCCCATGACCAGCCCCACAGGAGAACGCGGTCGCCATCGACATACGCTTGCGGCGCATAAAAGTCCGGACCCTGATCCACGAGACCCTGAGACGTCACGTCGTGAAAGCGCAGGCCGCACGGCGTATCGCCGTCAAACTGCACCTCGAGCGAGCCGAGCGCGTAACCGGAACCCTGAAGAACGGGCTTGCCCTCCGCCTCATTTTCGCCGTGCCACAGCCCCACGATGAGCACCCAGCGCCCATCGACACGCACGAGCTGCGGGCACTCCCATAGGGTTGAACGGGTCATGTCCCGAAGGCCCGGGTCGGCGCTCGAGGCGACCTCGCCGAGGTACACCCAGCGCTCGAGATCGTCGGCAAGCCAGGCGAGGAGGACGGCATCGTGCGAGCCGTCCTCGCGTTTCATCCCCGCCCCCTGAATCACGAAACGGTGACCCTCGGCTTCGAGCACGAACGGGTCGCGAATGCCGGTGAGGCCCTCGATGTCGGGTGCGGGGGCGGCGACGGTAAAGCGATCAAAGAGTGATTCGTCGGGGTTGCCGCGCGCAACGATCGCGCTCGCGAACTGAGGATTTGTTTCCTCAACCCCCGAATACACGAGCGTCGGAGTGCCGCCCTCGGCCGCGCCGGGGCCGTGATCTACGAGCCCCACGCCGCTCCAACAACCAGCTGAATCCGCCTCACCCTTGCGCGGAACAAGCGCCGCGGGACGCTCCTCCCAGTGCACGAGATCTCGCGAGACCACGTGACCCCAGTGAATGCGGTCGTGCCGCGCCGAATGCGGATTCCACTGGAAATACACATGCCACGTGTCGCCATTCTTGTGGATGCCGTTCGGGTCATTAATCCACCCGCGCGCGTGCACGCGGTGGCGCTGCGGGAAGAACGAGGTAGGGTCCGACGCTTGCTGGGCCGTCATCGACGGTCTCCTTTCGAAAAGGGTGGCTGGCTTGCTGGGGCGGGCGGCTACTTCGAAACGCCAGCGGTGAGGCCCTCTTGGAGAGCACGCTGACCGAAGAAGAACACGACAACCGCGGGAATCATGGAGAGAATCACGCCGGCGAGCACGATCGAAATCGAGCCGGTGCCGAGGTTACCTTGCAGCGTGACGAGGCCGAGCGGGAGCGTGTAGTTCTGTTCGCTAAGCATGAAGATGAGGGGACGGAAGAACTCGTTCCAGTGAAAGTTGAACGCGAGGACTCCCACGATAGCCATGCCGGGAATAGCGAGAGGCGCATAGATGGAGAAGAACGTGCGCCACGGAGAGGCACCGTCCACAGCGGCAGCCTCAGCCAAATCCGGAGGGAGGCCCATGAAGAACTGCCTCATGAGGAAGGTGCCGAATGCTGTGGGAATAGCCGGGAGAATGAGCGCCCACAGGGTATCCGAGAGGTTAAGACCACGAATAATCATGAACACGGGCACGATCGTGATCTGTACGGGCACCATCATCGTTGAGAGGATGATGCCGAACAGGATGTTTTTACCGCGGAACTGCATGCGAGCAAAAACGTAGCCTGCCATGGCTGCACTCAGCATTTGACCGAGCGCAATAATGCCCGTTACGAGCGCGCTGTTGAGGACGAGCAGGGGCATTTTGAGTTGCTCAAAAACCGCCGTGTAGCTCGAGAAATCAGGGTTGAGGGGAAAGAAGCTCGGCGGGTTCGAGAAAGACTCTGCCGCTGGTCGAAGGGACGTCGTGAACGTCCACCACACGGGGCCGAGAGTGAGGATCACGGCCACTGCGAGAATCACGTACTTTGCGATAGAAGCAAATTTGGACTGCATTGTTGTTCTCCGATGCTGCGTGGGGCGTGATCACTGGTAGAAGACCAGGGCGCGCGAAAGACGGAACTGGATAAAGGTGACAAGCATGATCGCGAGCATCAGAATGAGGCCGATCGCGCTTGCGTAACCGAAGTCGAGCTGGCGGAACGCGGTTTCGTAGATCACCATGACGACCGTGCGGGTCGAATCGCCGGGGCCACCTTTCGTGAGCACGTAGGGCTGGTCGAAAATCTGCATAGCCGAGATCATCGCCATGACAGTCGCGACGAGGATCGTGGGGCTCACGAGCGGCAGGGTGATCGAGCGGAACTGTTTCCACCCTGTTGCACCGTCGATCGAGGAAGCTTCGTAGACGTCTCGCGGAATCGAGGCGAGGCCACCGATGAAGAGCAGGAAGCTGAAGCCGAACTGCTGCCACACGTACACGGCGATCACGACGACCATTGCCCACTGTCCGCTCGTGAGCCACGGGACGGCGGGGATGTTGACGAGGCTCAGGAACCAATTCACGACACCGAACTGCTCGTTGAAGAGGTACTTCATGAGGATCGAGACGCTTGCGGCCGAGAGGATGAGCGGGAAGAAGAACGTCGAGCGAAGAATCCCGCGAAGCCAGCTCGGCATCTTTGACTGCACGAGCACCGCGAGCAGCATCGCGACGATGAGCTGGAGGGCAACGGCAAATACCACGAAGATGGCTGTGTTCATGAAGCTCACGCGCACGGTCTCGTCACCGAGGAGCCTGCCGAAGTTGTCGAGACCCACGAACTGGGGATCCGAGATGATGTCCCAGCGAAAGAACGCGAGAACGAGCGAACCGACGATCGGCAGGAGTGTGAAGACCCCGATGCCTATGAGGGTGGGCGCAAGGAAAAGCCAAGTGAGGAGCTTCGCGCCTTTCTGGTGAGCCATCACTGCTCTCCTTCCGAGTTCGAGGTGAGTGCTGCTTTGAGGTCACGGTCGAGGTTTTTGAGAGAACGGGCAACGCCATCGGCGTTGCCACTCACGGCAACCGAGACGTTCTTAATGAGTGCAGTTTCAATGGCGGCTTGTTGCGGAGGCGCGGGAATCGGTCCCGTGGTGGGGAAGCGATCGAGCGTGTCGTAGAAGCGCTGCCAGTGGGCTGGTCCGATTTTGCTGTACAGGTTGTCGTTCACCATCGAGCGGCGCGTGGGTGTCGTGGCAGGCGTAGGGAACTGAAGCTGCATGGCTTCCTTCGAAGCGGAGTATTTGATCCACTCCCACGCGAGATCCTTCTTCTTCGAGGACTTCATGATTGCGTAGCCCGCGGCGCCGAACTGGTGGCGCTGGGTGCGCCACTTGGGGAAGAAGGCCACGTCGTACTGGTCGGGGCTCATCCCACCTTCGTGGAGGCCTTGAACCCAATAGCCGCCTGCGGGGGTTGAGCCGATCCGTCCCGATGCGAAGAGACCAACGAGCGTATTGCCGCCGCCCTCCTCGGGGCGTACCGCAAGGCGGTCCTCAATCATCTGACGCATAAACTCGAAGGATTCGTGTACGCGCTCGTCCAGGGCGTTGGAGTTGTTCCATAGGTAGCCGCCGGAACGGTCAGTTTCTGCGGGGTAGAACGTTTCCCATATCGACTCGCCACCTGCAACGCGCTCTTCGGTGAGGAAACTCGTGTCATTGACGTAGAGCCAAGGGACGACCCCGCCGAAGAGTCGGTTGGTCCAGAAATATGGAGTTGCGTCGCCCTTAATTTCGGAAAGCATCGAGATGTAATCGTCTTTCGTCCAGTCATCGGCGGGCATTTCGAGACCGTTGCGCTCGAGGACGTCGAGATTGAGGTACATGTTTGCGGCGTTGAAGTCGAGCGGGAGCTGGTAAAGACTCCCCTTGTACATGAACGCTTCGATGAGGCTCGGGTGGACGTCGGAGAAGTATTCCTGCATCACGTCGGCGTCGCGCTCAAGGTACTTGTCGAGTGGTTCGCCAAGACGCTCCGCGAATAGTTGCGCACCTTCTGTCGCGACGTAGACGACATCGGGGGCGACCCCTGCGGCAACCATCGTGAGGACTTTCGCGAAAAAGTCGCCCCAGTCGGTCGCCTGGACGGCCATGACGCGCACCCGTGCGCCCGGGTGAGTGTCCATGAATGCGTTGGCGATCTGTTGGCGCCCCTCGGCATCCGAACTGTTGCCGATGATGAGGATGGTAAGAGCATCGTCACCGCGACCTGGAATATCCATAGCTGAAAGCCTTGGCCAGGCGGCGACGAGGCCTGCGAGGCCTGCGAGTGCGCCTCCGCCGAGAAGGGTGCGTCGCCCAAAATCTGAGGATAGAGCCATGATTCCCCTTGTCTCTTCTTTGAGGAGTGAGCGGGTTAGTGTGCGCGAAAATCCCTTGTTCAAGATGGATTTACACGTGTCAAAGTAGTTTCAGTATGCCTGCTGCCTTGACACGTGTCAAGGCTGGGGAGGATTTTTCACGCAGCCAGGGCTAGTGGTTTGAGACGTTTTCTGCCGGACGAGCAACGGTGCCGCGCTCGACGAGCGGGCACCTGAAGACTGCGCGGTCCGGGACCGTCGACTTCGGCTGTTCAATCTCGTCGATGAGTGCGCTCATCGCTGCCCGTCCCATCTCAATGTGTGGCAGTGCAATCGTCGTGAGCGGAGGGGTGAGACACTCTGCGAAGTAATCCTCATCGTCGAAGCCGATGATGCTCATCTCGTGAGGCACATCGACTCCGGCGAGCGCGGCTGCCTGCAGGAGCCCGGCTGCCACGCGATCGCGGATACAGAAAATCCCCGTTGGGCGGCGTTCCACTGGCTCCGCTAGCACTTGCGTGCCGGCCCGGAACCCGTCATCAAGATTCCACCCTGCTGTAACAAACCTAGGTTTGATGCCCGCCTCTTGGCAGGCAGCAAAGAAACCCGCATCTCGTGCCTGCTTCGCAATCACGGTTTCGTCGCCGGTAAACACCGCTATTCGCTCATGCCCAACGTCGATCAACCGACGCGCGGCGCGGAAACCGCCTTCGTAGTCGTCCGGGACAAACTCTGGGAAAAGCGTCGGCCCGGTGACAGAAACCGTCGGATTTTCCTCACGCATAAAACGTTCCGCAGTCATGAAATCGGGGGGTGGGACGGAGCCTTCAGGGGCGTGCGTGTTGAAACAGTTGAGAAGCGCGATCGGCACGGGCGCGGATTCTCGATCAACAGCAACATGGACCGCTCCCATGGTGGCGATGAGGAGCCCGTCGACCTCCCGTTCGAGGAGTGTATGGATCGCGCTCTCCTGCGTGATTCCAGCAATTGACCGATCCATGCTGAGCGTGAAGTATCCGCGCTCGTGTGCTGTCTGATTAGCAGCGCGCAGCATACGCCCCGCCCACGGTGAGGTCATGATCTCGTCAGAAATGATGCCAATTGTCCGCGTTTGTTTCTCACGAAGTGTGAGGGCTGCGCGGGAGCGCGTGTATTGAAGGGTTTTTGCCGCTTCAAGCACCTTCTTGCGCGTATCCGTTGAAACGGTGCCCTCCGTGCGATCGTTGAGCACCATCGACACGGTCGCGCGTGAAACACCCGCAAGGTTGGCGACATCCTGCGAGGTGGCGCGTTTGCGGGGCGTAGGCATGGCGCTTCTCCATGGTTTGTGACAAGGCGTGACGGTAACGCGTGCGAGTCTATCTTCCCATTCACCAGGGTGGAGGGAGCCGGTAGGGCAGCGCTGGAGTTGGGTTCCTCGGGTCGCCTTCGGCGTGCGGTTGAGGGCGGGTCCGACGGTTGCCGGTTTAAATGTCTCACCCCCGGGATACCGTTGTGAGCGTAACGGGAAACGGTCGAGAGGGGCCCTCGTGAAGATTCGATTTGGCTGGCTTGCCGATGGCGCCGCGTGGGCGTCGCGCGGCGGCGCGGAGCGTGCGTGGGACATGGTCGCGGGGCCGCGCGAGCTCGTGGGGGTGCTGCTCACGCGCCTGGGGCTGCGCCATCCGGAAACGTCGCACGCGGTGAGGGTCGCGCGCATGCACCGCCTTCTCGGCGAGGTGGATCACTCGTGGTATCGGCGCTCGCGAGAGCTGGATCCGTGGAACACGGCGCGCGTGCTGCTTCGGCTACGCGATGAGGCACTCGAGTTGGGTTGGCGTGCGCCGGAGCCTCGCCGGGTTGATGGAGTACGCCAGCCTCGGCTTCAGGCGCTCGCGGCTCTCGAACAGGCCATTGTCGTGGGCGTCGAAGGAGTTGCCGGTGCGAATCTGCCACCGGGGTTTGCCGATGATCTCGCGAGTGTTCACGCCGAGCTCGAAGAGCTTGCGGCTTCGAGCGAGGTGTGGCCACTGGGGATCGAGGCCATCGAGTGCGCCGAGGATCCTCGCAGTCTCCCCGGCCGCTGGCCGGCGATTTTTACGCTCCTCTCGCGCTGCGGTGTCGAGGTGACGGTTCGCGAGGAAGAGGCACGCGTGCCCAGTTCACTGTCGATCGTGCGTGCGCCGCAGGAACTTTCGGCCGGAGAAGTCGCCGCGCAGATTCTCGAAGACGCATGCGCGGGCGAAGGCGCCGTGACCGTGCTTGCAAGTAGGGGAACACTCCCGCTTGACCTGTCGCTGACGCGGCGCGGCCTCCCGCCCGTCGCGCATGCGCCGTCGGAATTGCCACGGCTTGCCGCACAGATCGTGCCGCTCTTTCTCGAGGCGAGTAGCGCGCCCGTGAACGTGCAGGCGCTCGTGGAGTTCCTCAGTGTCGAGGTTCCGTGCGAGAAGAGGCGGGAATCTGCGGGAGAGAGGCAAGCGTCGGCCCCCGTGCTGCCGTGGAAGGTGACCCGCGCGCTCCTTCGCGCCCTCGGAGAGGAAGCGGGGATCGACGCGAGCGATCCGCATTCGGCCTTCTCACGGGCGCTCGAGGAAATAGCTGCGGATCCCGAAGTCGGCACGCAGAATGTCGCGATCGTGCGTGAGCTGTGCGCGTTCACCGCCGAACCTCCAGGGAAGGGCGTGGCGGTCGGTGCTCTCGGCAGGCGCCTTGAGTTTCTCGAGGCACGAGTGGAATCGATGCCGAGAGCGGCCGGGCCCGCGAAGAGAATCATTCGCCAGCACCTCACGACCCTTCGCGATCTCGTGGATCTCGTGGGCGGGCAGCTGCTCAGTGAGCGCGAGCTGCGTGACCTTGTCTCGGCATCCGCGCCCTCGGCACGGTCGGTGCTTGCACGTCCATCCGTCGCCCCGTGGGAAACGGGGATCAGCGAGGCGCACGTGGATGGAGGGACGGTTGTGTGGTGGGGCGCCGCCGGAGTCCAAGGAAGGCGCAGTGCCACGTGGGACCGCTCGGAAGCTGACCTGCTCGAAGAGGGCGGGGCGCGCGTCATTGAACCGGAGGCACTCGAGGCGCTCGAGATGGGCACGAAACTGCGTGCTTTGAGTCGTGCCTCAACGATCATCGCCGTCGTTGCCGATGTCGTGGATGGCGAGCGTGCGAGCCTCAACCCTGCACTCGCGCCACTCGCAGGAGCATGGCTTAACGCCCACCCCGAGATCAAGGCTCTGGACGCGAAGCAATCGGATCCCACGCAGCACCGGGCGCTCACTATCGATGCGCGTCAATGGGCAGCGCGACGGCTCGAGGCGGGGTTGCTCGAAACAGTGCCCGAGCTTCGATTCATACCGCCATCAACCCTCGCGCGCGACGTGACGCCCGGTATGCACCTCATGCCAGAACGCCTGTCGTTTACGCAGCTCGAAAAGCTTCACCGTGACGCCCTTGAATGGGTGCTCCGCTATCCGTTCGGCATCAAACCGGGCAGCGCCGCGAGCGTCCCGAGCGGCAACCGCGCGATAGGCACGCTCGTGCACGCCGTTATCGAAACTCTCGTCAATGACAAGCCCGTGCCGCCAAGCTACGAGGTTCCCGAAAGCACCGTCGAGGAACTCGCGGCGCGGCTCATCCCCCGGTACGCGAGCCACCTCGACCTCCCCGGCAACGAGGCTCTGCGCGCGTACGTCCTACGGCGGGCGAAAACAAGCATCGGCATGCTGTTTCGGACGCTCCGCAGCGCGGGCATCAGCGTGCTTCAGATCGAGCATGCACTCGAAGGCGTGCCCCTCGCCCTCGCGGTGGAAGCCACCGGCGCAGCCCAACAGTTCACCGCGCCCCTCTTCGGTTCGATCGACTTCACGGGAATCGACGAGAACGGGAGCCCCGTTCTCCTCGACTTCAAATGGACGAACAGCACGTCGCGATACGCGAACTACGTCGCCACACACGAAGCGCTCCAGCTTGCGACCTACGCGTGGGCGTACGGCGCACAGAGGGGTGAGATGCGCGAGCCGCGCTCCGGATACTTCATGCTGCGCCACGCGGAGTTCGTGACCCTCGACCGGGGCCTCGGCGGGCGAGGGGAAAGCGGCGAAACGTCCGACGGAAGCCTCGCCCTTTTCGAGCGGCTTCGCGCCACGATCGAGGATGAACTGAGCGCGATCGCCCAGGGCCGCGTGACGAGTGCACTGGGGGACATCGCCCTCGCGAGCGGCCTTTCGCCTCTCGACACCGCCCACAGAAAAGCCGCGGCGGAACTGGCCGAGGAGCGTGCGCAAGCGGGGCGCGTATTCGTCGACGCTAACGCCGCCTACAGCGACTACTGCCTGCTCACGGGACTCACGGGAGACTACTCATGACCTTCACCGTCATCACCGCGTCGGCGGGATCCGGCAAAACCTACACCCTCACCACGCGACTGGCTGATGCGCTCGCGGGCGGCGTGCGCACGAGCGAAATCATCGCGACGACCTTCACGGTGAAGGCCGCGGCCGAGCTCCGCGAGCGCCTCCAAGTACGCCTTCTCGAGCTCGGGCACGTGGAGCAGGCGAACGAGATCGGATCGGCACTCATTGGCACGGTCAACTCGATCGCGGGGAGCATCGTTCAGGACTACGCGATCGACATGGGGCTTAGCCCCGAGCTGCGAGTGCTGAGCGAAGAGGAAAGCGAACTCATTTTTACGGCGTCGATCAACCACACCATCGCCGAGATCGAAGAGCGCGAGCATGCGCTCCTCGCTCGACTCGGGTACGAAGGGGCACCAGACCAAGGCGCGAACTCGTTTGAGCGCGATGAATCGTGGGCGAGCGCCGTTACGAGCATGACGAGGCTCGCTCGCACAAACGGCATCACACCCGCCGCCCTCGAGCACAGCGCCGAGGAATCGATCACCGCTTTCCGCTCGATGATCGATGAGGCAGGCTACGAGAGTGGACCCGATCAGCGCGGAGCCTGGCTGCGCACCTTCGAACGTTGCCTCGCAGAACTCACGGCGGATCGCGACGCGGCGCGTGCGGCCGAAGCCCAGGGTGAGGAACTTACGCATTGGCCGAGCGACGGCGAGCCCGCGAAACGGGTCTCGTCGACACTCGGAAACATCGAGGGATCGATCGTCACGCTCGAGTCGCTCTACCGTCGCATGAGCCGCGGTATCGAGAACGTGCCGTGGACGCAGTGGATGGCACTCGCCGACGTGACGAAAGTGCGCCCGGCCCACGGAGGCAAAAAGCCCGGTGCGCGACCTCAGGCAGTCTTCGCACCGCTTGCCGACCTCATCCTTGGCGCGAGCGACGGCGTGGGGGTTCTCGGCAACGAAGCGTTCCTCGCGGATGTCGAGAAATTGATTCGCCTCGCGTTCTCGACTGCGGCGCACGCGCTCGAAGCGTATACCGAGCACAAGGCAGCACTGGGGGTCATGGATTTCGCCGATCAAGAGACCCTCGCGCTCGATCTCGTCACGAACAACGAGCGCGTGCGCTCCTCGCTCAAGAGCCGCTTCCGATTCCTCGCCGTTGACGAATTTCAGGACACGTCTCCGATTCAGCTCGAGCTTTTCATGCGCCTTGGCGACCTTGTTGAGGATGTCGTGTGGGTGGGTGATCAAAAGCAGTCGATCTACGGCTTTCGCGACGCAGCCCCCGAGCTCATGTCGGGCGTCGTCGATGCCGTGCGTGAGGGCCGCGGAGGGTTCGCCGGCGGAAACGTCGAGGCGCTTACCGATTCCTATCGAAGCTCTGAGCCGCCGCTCGCCCTCACCAACGCCCTGTTCACGGCAATCTTTCGAGACATGAAGCCGTCGACTGTCGCGCTTGACGTGCCCGGTGCCCGCGAGAACACGCGGCACGAGGGCGGCGTGGAGCTGTGGAAAGGCCCCGAGAACCTGCCACGCGCGAAGGACGCATGCTTTGAGGGTGCACTTCAATGCTGCCCGTGACAACGATCCCGATTCGGATCA
>OKCK01000269.1_pt1 | contig 10417 bp, 6 predicted proteins | sample 1614961 | NCBI WGS metagenome assembly OKCK01 (sample SAMN04436984, study PRJEB24849) | human gut metagenome | biome: human gut; feature: NICU; material: stool | host: Homo sapiens | place: USA: Saint Louis, MO | collected 2010-07-31
AGTAGCTGCGATTTTAATTACAAAATTTCTAATTTTCAGTAATCTGTTGTAATTTGTTTAACACATCGTTGACATTTTGTAAACATTTTCCACGTTGCAAATCAATATAAGGGGTATAATAGGTTTAAGGAGGACAATATCATGAAGAGGAAATTATTAGTAGTATTGTTGACATGCGCTATGCTAAGTTCCTGTGGAGTGAAAAACGTTGGAAATACTGGCGTAAAAACTTCTGGAGAAGACGGCATACATATCAAAAATGGCGATTCAGAAGTAAGTATCGGAAAAGATGGAATCATCGCAAAAAACGGCGACTCAGAAGCAAATATAGGAAAAGACGGAATAGTCGCAAAAAACGGTGACTCAGAAGCAAATGTCAGCACAGATGGAGTAAAAGTGCAAAACGGATTGGACCTTGAAGGAGAAGATCCAGTAACAAAAGAAAAAAGAAAGAACAATGTATTCTTGGACGAAGACAAAATAAAAGAAATGGAACTAAAAGAAAATTATCTTGAAAAAGAAGACATCAAAGATTGGGAAATCAAATTGGATAAACAATCCCAAACATACACAATAAAATACAACGCACTACATCAAAGACACGAAAATGAAAGAGACGCCGTCACTGGTCAATTGCTCAAAGGAATGACATCGCCAGCTTCAAGATAGTGTATAAAATAGTAAAACAAAGAAATAGCGTTCAGGTAGAGATTTATGGAAATCAAGTTTAACTGATATCCTTTAAGTGATACAAAAAAGAAACGACCATACAAGAGTAGATACACCTGTGTGGTCGTTTTTTTGTGCCGAATTTTATCAACTACCAAAAAGTATGCTCTAATCATACTTTGCGGTATCTTCAGCTACCTTCTGCAATGGCTCATTTGAAACAATATCAGCATAATTCACAATATTCGGTTCATTAGTGGTAAATGAGCCACCAACACCAAAGAACTTCTCAAAGAATGATTTAAACTTTTCAATGACACCTTGCTTCTTAGTAGTTCTGTCGCCACCACCGAAACGAGATATAGGAGGCATAAGTCTATCTATATCCGTACCTGTTGTTTTGATTTCGCCATCACAAAAGGCATTCTCAATGAACTTCCTTGTTTCAAGCTCTTTAAGTTTTTCTTCCTTAATAATCTGAACAAGTTCCTCTTCTCGTTTTTCAGCCACATAATTGTGCCATTCAGTCATAACATCCTCAACATCATTGATACCAGAAATAAAGGTTTCAATAAGTGCTTTCTTACTACGAAGTTCTGGACTGGCATCAATAGCCTTTTTGATTGTAATAAGCACATCTTTATCTTCGCAGTGGCTGTCATGATACTTCTTAACAAGCATAAGGATATAGTCGATATTGATTTCTATCTGCTTAATAAGTTCAACTTCAAATACAACATCATCTGTAATATCTTTGCTTTCACCACGCTTAATTCTCTCTTTCCATTCTTCACGCAAATCTTGATACTTGCCAAGATAATCCTGTAAATCACGTTCAGAAATCATCTCTCGCCCTTCAAATTCATCAAATGCAACCAATAGATTTCTCATACGTAAAATTGCACCAAATAACGAGATGAAGTCCTTCTGATTCTGTTCACCTATAATCTGTGGTTCTGAAAGTGGGAATTTGGAAGTTAAGTCATCCATCATATCCATATATCCTGGATACTTTTTTCCATCAATACCTTCATAACCATAGTAGTAATCTTTGAAACTCTTCATCAGAACAATACCACCTGCATTCTTATCACCGAAAAGGGAAATAGCAGCGTCTACTCGTTTCTGAAGGTTTCTAAAACATACAATATTACCAAAAGTCTTAATGGAATTAAGAATTCGGTTTGTTCTTGAAAATGCCTGAATAAGCCCATGCATCTTGAGCTTCTTATCTACCCACAGTGTATTTAATGTAGTAGCATCAAAACCTGTTAAGAACATATTTACAACGATGAGCAAATCAAGTTCCTTATTTTTCATACGAAGCGATACATCTTTATAATAATTTTGGAACTTATCGCTATCTGTCGAATAATTAGTATGGAACATCTCGTTATAATCTTTGATTGCCATGTCAAGAAAATCTCTCGATGACTGGTCAAGTGCTGATGTATCTTCCGAGTTTTCCTCATCAAGGATACCATTTGTACCTTCGTCATTTTCGGGCTCATTTGCACCATAACTATAGATGGTTGCGATACGAAGTTTCTTCGTAGGATCATTCTCCATCTGCTTTTTAAATTCCTGATAATATAACTTTGCCATAGTAACAGAGCTAACTGCAAAGATTGAGTTAAATCCACTTACACGTTGTTTCTGTTTAATTTCTTCTATAACACCATTCTTGCCGGATGCAACTTCTGAAATATTGGTAAGCGTGTTGTAAATATATGATTTATCACCACGATAAGTTTTTCTATCAAAGTTGTTAAGAATATATTCCGTCACAAGCTTGATACGTTCAGGAGCCATCATAGCCTTTTCGCGAGCAATATCCCATACCTGTTCATCATCGATATCATCATCCATACCCATTGTCTTGACATAGTCGACTCTGAATGGCAGTACATTCTTATCATTGATGGCATCAACAATAGTATATGTATGCAACTGGTCGCCAAAAGTCTGCTCTGTAGTAAAAAACTGAGTCTTACTTGAGCTTGCTGTATTTGCAGGAAAGATTGGTGTTCCTGTGAAACCGAATAAATGATATTTCTTAAAACTTCTTACAATAGCGGCGTGCATATCACCGAACTGACTTCTATGACATTCATCAAAGATGATTACAACGTGTTTGTTGTATACTTCATGTTCTTTATTTTTCTTTATAAATGTTGCAAGTTTCTGAATAGTCGTGATGATAATGTGACAATTGGTGTCTTCCAACTGCTTTTTAAGAACGGCAGTAGAAGTATTACTGTTAGCTGCACCTTTTTCAAAACGATCATATTCTTTCATAGTCTGATAGTCCAAATCCTTACGGTCAACTACAAATAGAACCTTATCAATGTACGGAATAAGTGACGCCTGTCTTGCAGTTTTAAATGATGTAAGAGTCTTACCCGATCCTGTAGTATGCCAGATATACCCACCACCAGCAACATCACCATATTTTTTATAGTTATTAGCAATTTCAATACGATTCAAAATACGCTCCGTTGCAGTAATCTGATATGGTCTCATAACCATAAGCATATTTTCAGAAGTGAAAATACAATACTTGGTGATTATATTAAGAATAGTATGTTTTGCAAAAAATGTCCTTGTGAAGTCAATCAAATCAGGAATAACACGATTGTTTGCATCCGCCCAAAAGCAAGTAAATTCAAAACTATTGCTTGTTTTGCCTTTCTTTGCAGTAGATACAGCATTTACATCTTTTATAGCATTGAAACGGGTACTGTTAGAATAGTACTTTGTGTTAGTTCCATTTGAGATAACAAAAATCTGCGTATATTCAAACAGACCACTTCCTGCCCAAAAAGAATCACGCTGATATCTATTGATTTGGTTGAAGGCCTCACGAATAGCCACACCTCTGCGTTTTAATTCAATATGCACAAGAGGAAACCCATTTACGAGAATTGTAACATCATACCTGTTGTCGTGCCTTGATCCGTCAGCCTTTCCAATAACATACTGATTGATTACCTGCAAAAAGTTATTGTGAATATTTTTCTTATCAATAAGCGTGATGTTTTTGGTACTACCATCATCTCTTTTTAATACTTGAACATTATCCTCTTGAATTTTTCTAGTTTTTTCCACAATTCCTTCATTCTGATTGGCGATAGAATTCTTGAAAAACCTATCCCATTCAGAGTCAGAAAACTGGTAAGCATTCAACCTTTCAAGCTGATTACGAAGATTGGTGATCAAATCTTTTTCTGTGTGTATATGAAGATACTCGTATCCTTGTTCTGTCAGCATACGAATAAACTCTCTTTCCAGTTCAGCTTCTGACTGATAGTTGTTAGAACGTGCCTTCACAGGCTCGTATTCAGTAACAACTGTATTTTCACTTGTAGCTGCCACAATATTAAAATATGACATACATACACCTCCTTTTGAGATTATAACTGTTTAAAGGAAAGCAGCTTATCTCTATAAAATTCATATTGTTTTTGTCTTGCTTCTATTTCAGCAGGAAGACCGATTGAAATATCGTTGCAAAGTTCGTTAAATTTTTCCAACATTTCAACAATATGTTTTTGTTCATCTATTGTTGGAACTGGTACTTCAAGTGCATAAAATTTTTTATGCGGTAAATCTGGAACAGTTCCACCCGAAGCAGCAGTAAGCATTTTTTTATACATATATTTGCTTCTTAATAAAAAATACATGTATTTCTTATGAATTAGCTCATTTGGTGTTACCTTAAAGAAATTATTATGAAAACATCCTTCTACTCCATAAACAATAACTCCAGTACTACCAGTTCTTGTTACTAAAATATCATCTTCTTTACAAATAACATTTTTGTCGGGATTTTCAATATAATATTGTTCATCCTCATTATTTTTCAAAAACTGAACTGTTATATATCGATAGCAATTTTCTCTTGGCTCTTTTAATCTCTTACTAATAGGTATTTGTAATCCTTGATTAACAGTACATAAATCAGATAATTTCATTCTCTTATATTTATCATCAAAAAGCAGATTGTGTTCATAATATTCATACTGTTTCTTACGAGCTGTAAGCTCCGCTGTAAGCTCCGCTGTAAGTAACGTGAAAGAGTCCAATATACGGACTATTTCACGTTGTACCTCCAACGGAGGTACGGGGATGCTCACTTTTTCCATCATCTTTTTAGAAATATTATAACGAGTAACACCGTTGGCTGTTTTGCCAATCTGGTATCTCAATTCATTTGAACGAAACAAATGTTTTGCGAAACCAGGTAGCATGATATTCATGTCATCAAAACGGAAAAAGAAGCAGAAGCTATTCAAGTACAGATTTCCCTCTGTTTTCACGGTTACAACGGAAGACATACCACATTCGTCCGGGGTTTCGGAAGAACCTGTGAAAATGACATCTCCGTACTGCAGTGTACGCTGCTTCTCCCCATCAGCGATTTTAACTCTTTCCTCTACATCGATCTGCAATGAAGGGTTATCGTAAACATTCTTATAGGTAATGAACTTTGCGTTGCCATCGGTAAAATCGTCTTTCGATTTGCCTGTTATCCCACCAAAGAACTTCCCCAACTCGCCAAGTTTCCTATATTCCACCCCATTAGGACACAATTTTTGAATCAATTCATCTAATCTACTCATGCGTCTACCTCGATTTCTTCGATGATCATATCAATCTCATCACGAAGAACCTGCTCACGAGCGACAATTTCTTTGATTTCTGCATTTAGCTTGACGATATCAATTTTTTCTCTTGTGTCCTCTGCTTCAACATAAGTTGATACAGAAAGGTTGTAGTCATTTTCTTCAACTTCATCATACGTTGCAAGATGTGAGAAATGTTCGATTTCACTGCGATTTGCAAAGCAGTTCACAATTTTATCCATATTGTCAGCAGTAAGTTTATTATTGTTTGTAACCTTGATGCACTCTTTTGTCGCATCGATAAACAGCGTTTTATTATCTGTCTTGTTCTTTTTCATTACCATAATGCAGGTTGCAATTGAAGTTCCAAAGAAAAGGTTAGGCGGCAACTGAATTACACAATCAACAAAGTTGTTATCAATAAGATATTTTCGTATTTTCTTTTCAGCTCCGCCACGGTACATAATACCAGGAAAACATACAATCGCAGCTGTTCCGTTACTCGCAAGCCAAGAAAGTGAATGCATGATAAAGGCAAGGTCAGCTTTGCTTTTTGGTGCAAGAACACCTGCAGGAGAAAAACGAGAATCATTAATAAGTAATGGATTATCATTACCAGCCCACTTGATTGAATAAGGCGGATTTGAAACGATAAGCTCAAAAGGTTCATCATCCCAATGTGCTGGAGCTATAAGAGTATCTTCACAAGCAATATTAAATTTATCAAATCCAATATCGTGTAAAAACATATTGATACGACAAAGGTTGTAGGTTGTTATATTGATTTCTTGTCCATAAAAACCATTACGAATCTTATCTCTACCAAGTAATTTTTCCGCCTTTAAAAGTAGCGAACCTGAACCACAGGCTGGATCATACACCTTGTTAATTTCTGTTTTTCCAACTGTACCAAGTCTTGTAAGAAGCTCTGATACATCAGCAGGAGTGAAGAACTCTCCACCTGATTTACCAGCATTTGATGCATACATTGTCATAAGATATTCATAGGCATCTCCAAACGCATCAATATCGTGATCCTTAACATCTCCAAGATTCATATCAGCCACACCATCAAGGAGTTTACAAAGTTTTTCGTTTCTCTTTGCAACAGTAGATCCAAGTTTGTTACTGTTTACATCAAAATCATCAAATAGACCTGCAAAGTCGGATTCTGATTCACTGCCCTTTGCGGATTCCTCTATGTGGCGGAATGCCCTTTCAAGTGTTTCATTAAGGTTCTCATCATCCTTGGCTTTTGCCCTTACATTACAAAATAGTTCAGATGGAAGAATGAAAAAGCCTTTTTCTTGTACAAGACCTTCTCTTGCCTGTTCAGCCATCTCATCAGACATCTGTGCAAAATCAAAATCAACGTTCCCTGCTTCAATTTCGCCGGTGTTTATGTAGTTAGTAATATTTTCAGAAATATATCTATAGAACATAGTACCAAGTATGTAGTTTTTGAAATCCCATCCATCTACAGCACCACGAAGTTCATCTGCAATTGCCCATATTGCTCTGTGAAGTTCATCACGTTCCTGTTCTTTTTTATTATCAATAGACATTATTTTTTTCCCTCCACTTCAAAATCAAGCCATGCCTCTTCGACATCTGAATAATCAACATCATGTACTAGGCAGAACTCTTTTATATTTTTCATAGCATTAAGATTAGGCTTTGCCTTGCCACCTTCCCATCTATTCACAGTAGAAAATGCCACTTTAATTTCTTTGGCAAAGTCTTGCTGTGTCAGAAAGCATCGTTGTCTAATTCTTTTAATTTCATCTGGAAATCTCATTATGCATCTCCTTGCGTAAATGTTTCAATAATATAGCGTTATTATACCATGTAACCATAGTTTTTACTATCTCCTAAGGCTACCTAGTAGTGTGTACTTCAATCACCCCTGTCATCCGTGTGTCTGTTAAAGCAAACTATCGAAGCTCGCGAATATCACCATAGAAAATTTAATGTTTCTTATGAGCGACGCTTCGAACGATGAAATCTTCATTTCATATTCTAAAAAGAAGATTTCTGAAGTGAGGCTGAGCGAATAAGATTATTAAATTTTCACCAAGATATTCGGGTGAGATGTTTGCTTGTATTCTGACCTACGTTTGTACTGCAACTCTCAATCCCTGTGTCCGCCACACACAATTTTTCTCCGCTCTCTCCCACTAAAAAAGACGTATCACACGATACGCCTTTATTGTTGTCTATTATTTTTTGCTTTTTACTGCTTTTAATATTTCTCCTGCTGCGAATGGCAATAATGCGCATGGCAAGATTACTTTGTAGTGTTCAAGGTGAAGTGGTATTGTTTCAAATACATCATTTACTCCAGGAATGTAGATTACTGCTAGCATTAATAATAATGAAAGTGATGTTCCCATTACTAATGCTTTGTTAGTGAATAATCCGATTTGGAATACTGATTTGTGTTCACTTCTTACTGAATAACTTCTTAGTAATTCTGATAATATCAATGTTGCAAATGCAACTGTTCTTGCAGATTCAATATGGCCATCAAAATGGTTCAATCCGTAGTTGTAAGCGAACAATGTTGCAACTGTGATTGCCAATGATTGAACGATAATACTTAGTCTCATGTTTTTGTCTATGATTGGTTCTTTTGGTGAACGAGGAGCTCTGTTCATGATGTCAGCTTCTCCTTTTTCAACTCCTAGTGCCATTGCTGGGAATGAATCTGTTACTAGGTTTAACCACAATAATTGGATTGGGATAAATGGTGTGTCCCATTTGAACATGATTGCTAAGAATACGATAAGAATTTCTGCGATGTTACAGCTTAATAGGAAGGATACAAATTTTTTGATATTGGAGTAAATTATTCTTCCTTCTTCTACTGCGTTGACAATTGTCGCAAAGTTGTCGTCTGTAAGGATAACTTCTGATGTGTTCTTCGCAACGTCTGTTCCAGTGATTCCCATCGCAATTCCGATGTCTGCTTTTTTGATTGCAGGTGCATCGTTGACTCCGTCACCTGTCATGGCTGCGATGTGTCCGTTTTCTTTTAATGCTTTAACGATTTGTACTTTATTTTGTGGAGAAACTCTCGCATAAACTCTCTTTTCTTTGACGATTTCACGGATTTGTTCGTCTGACATATTGTTAAGTTCAGCTCCCATGATTGCTTGTGAATCGTCCGTACAAATCCCCAAATCTTTTGCGATTGCAACTGCAGTTTCCAAGTAGTCTCCAGTAATCATAACTGGTGTGATTCCCGCAGTTTTACATTCTTTGATTGCATCTTTTACTTCTAGTCTTGGTGGATCTATCATTCCAGATAATCCTACAAATACCATGTCTTTTTCGATGTTTTCAGATGTAATTTCATTTGGTAATTCTTCGTGTTCACGAAGTGCATAGGCTAGTACACGAAGTGCTTGCTTAGCGTATTCGCTGTTTTTTGCCAATAATTTTTGTTTCAATTCTTCTGTTAGTGGTTTGATTTCGTTGTCGATTAAAATCTTGCTACATTTTTCGATAATTATATCTGGTGCACCTTTTGTGAAGGATACAACTTTGTCAGTTAAGAATTTGTCGTGGAATGTAGTCATCATTTTTCTATCTGAATCGAATGGAATTTCTTCTATTCTAGGATAGTTTTGATTGGATTCATCTTTTGTGATGTCTTGTTTTCCTGCTGCTGTGTGAAGTGCTCCTTCTGTAGGGTCTCCAACGATTTTGTAAGTTCCGTCTTCTTCGATTAGTTTTGAATCATTTGTAAGACTCATTATGTGAAGCAAAGTGTTAAGAGATTTGATGTCATCTTCTTGCATTTTGCGGTCTTCAATCAAATAATCTCCAACAGGTTTGTAGCCTGTTCCTGTGACATCGACATCAGTTCCATCGACGTAGATTTTCTTCACAGTCATTTCGTTTTGAGTCAATGTACCAGTCTTGTCGGAGCAAATTACAGTTGTTGTTCCCAATGTTTCAACTGCCAAAAGTTTCTTGACGATGGCGTTTTTCTCTGCCATTCTTCCCATTCCCAAACTAAGCACGATTGTAACTATAGCTGGAAGTCCTTCTGGAATCGCCGCAACGGCAAGTGATACCGCAGTCATAAGCATATTCAATGCATCAAAATCATACAAGAAATATCCAACTACAAACACAATTGCGCATACAACAACTGTTACGATACCCAATTGCTTAGACAATTGTGCAAGCTTTCTTTGAAGAGGAGTTTCTTCGTCTTCAACCTGTGATAAACTCGTTGCGATTTTACCGATTTCTGTGTTTTGTGCAGTTTCTACAACGACACCCTTAGCTCTACCGTAACTTACGATAGAAGAGCTATACGCCATGTTTGTTCTGTCGCCAATTCCTGCATCTGTCGTAATCTCATCCTTAGCGTTCTTTTCTACAGCAACCGATTCACCAGTCAACGATGATTCGTCGATTTTCAAGTTAGTAGATTCCAATAATTTCAAATCGGCAGGGATAATATCTCCCGTTTCCAATTCAACGATATCTCCTGGAACCAAATTTTGTGAATCCACTTCCATAATCTTGCCGTTTCTTATAACCTTGGCTTTAGGACTTGCCATTTTTTGCAAAGCTTCTATTGCTTGTTCTGCTTTACCTTCTTGATAAATCGAAAGCACCGCATTCACAATAACGATAGCGATGATAATAATACTATCTGTAATTTCTCCAATAGCCATCGATAAAATAGATGCCAATAGCAAAATAATTATCATTGGATCCAAAAATTGATCCTTTAATTTGGCTGCCATGGACTTTTTCTTCTTTTCTTTTAATACGTTCTTACCGTATTTTTCTAACAAACTCGTTACCTTACTGTCGGATAGACCGTTATTTTGATCAGTATCCAAACTTTTGATAACACTCTCATTAGATTCCTTGTACCAATCCAATCTCTTACCTCCTGTTAATTTCATAATAAAAAAAACTTTCACCATTTCTGGCAAAAGTCTTGCTAACCAAAGTGGCTTTGTGCCGGGTTTTAACCGTAATGACGACACAATATTTTTAAGCTACTCCCTCTTGTATATTAATTTTACCAAAAATATTATATTCGCCGGTGTCGTCGGTTTCGATGTAATAGAGGCCGGGCAGACGGTTTTCCATGC
>OKCK01000271.1_pt1 | contig 10399 bp, 9 predicted proteins | sample 1614961 | NCBI WGS metagenome assembly OKCK01 (sample SAMN04436984, study PRJEB24849) | human gut metagenome | biome: human gut; feature: NICU; material: stool | host: Homo sapiens | place: USA: Saint Louis, MO | collected 2010-07-31
AGTCATCGGGCATTATCTGAACATAAAACACTATCAATAAGTTGGAGTCATTACCCAGTCACAAACGTGATAATTCCTGCTGTATTTTTAACGTAAAGATATATTTTTTCCCGTTTAAGAATACTCCTGAAACAGAAACAAAACGGTGTCAACGAGGATGAAACGGGCGCTGGCGTCTATTCTTATCCAGGCCAGAGTTAAAAACCTGGCACGACGAAAGTACTCATTTTTTTATTTAAAAACGATGGGTTGCGGTCTGAGAATACAACCGTGAAATCGAAGAACTGATATTTATCCGTGACTTGTTCTGCAACGTTTGAACGATACGGAGAGTAAGCCGACCGTTATTTTCGACCCTGAAATGTTGTGTCGCAAACGCGCCGGTAGATTTTCGATAACGTGTTTAATCAAAGAGGAATAATCATGGCAACGACTTACGAAGAAAACTATCTGAGCTGGGTAAGAGATGCGCATGCGATGGAGAAACAGGCTGAATCCATGCTGGAAAAAATGGCCGGGCGCCTGGAACACTACCCTGATTTGAAAGCCCGCATTGAGCAGCACATTGAAGAAACACGTCAACAGCAAACCCTTATCCAGTCGGTTATCGACCGCCATAACACGTCCAACTCTACGTTCAAAGACGTCATGGGCAAGATGGCAGCCACCGGCCAGGCGCTGGGCGGCATGTTCGCCGATGATGAAGTGGTGAAAGGCGCTATCAGCAGCTTTACCTTCGAAAACTTTGAAATCGGCTGCTACACCTCGCTCATCGCTGCAGCGGAACTGGTGGGCGACCATGAAGGCGCACGCATTTTTGAACAAATCCGTGAGCAGGAAATCGCCATGGCTGAATGGGCGCTTAACCATCTGCCGGATGTGACCGAGCAGTTCCTGGTTCGTGACGCCGCACCAGGCGTAGAAGCAAAAAAATAACCGATTACATCGCAACCTGCCCGTCCCCGTGACGGGCTTTTCTGTGCATTTAATTTTGCGGAGTGAGCTATGTTCAGACATGTGAAAAAATTACAGTACACCGTTCGTGTTTCAGAACCGAACCCAGGCCTGGCGAATTTACTGCTTGAGCAATTCGGCGGCCCGCAGGGCGAACTGGCGGCAGCCTGCCGTTACTTTACCCAGGGGCTGGGCGATGACGATCCGGGCCGTAAAGATATGCTGATGGATATCGCTACCGAAGAGTTGAGCCACCTTGAAATCATCGGCTCGCTGGTCGGTATGCTTAACAAAGGCGCGAAAGGCGATCTGGCGGAAGGCACCGAAAAAGAGGGTGAGCTTTACCGCACCATCACCGGCAACGGTAATGACAGCCACCTGACCTCGCTGCTGTATGGCGGCGGCCCTGCGCTGGTCAACTCAGCAGGCGTACCGTGGACTGCGGCCTATATCGATACCATCGGCGAAGTTACCGCTGACCTGCGCTCTAACATCGCGGCCGAAGCCCGCGCTAAAATCATCTACGAGCGCTTGATTAATTTAACTGACGATGTCGGCGTGAAAGATGCGTTAGGCTTCCTGATGACCCGTGAAGTGGCTCACCAGATCTCGTTTGAGAAAGCGCTGTATTCAATCCGCAATAACTTCCCTGCCGGGAAATTACCGCCGATTGAACAGTACTCCACGGTCTACTTCAATATGTCCGAAGGCGATGACATGCGCGGTAGCTGGAACTCCGACGAAAACTTCACCTACGTGGCGGACCCGCAACCTGCGGTGGACGGCGGCGATGGCCTTGCCAGCGTGCAGTTACCATCTTCGCAGAAAGCCAATCTGGACAGCATGATCGCGCGCACCGCATCCGATCCTTCGGTGAACCCGGTAACCGGCACCGATCTCGGTTCAGTTCCGCCGATCGAAAATGAAACGGTGTCCGGCAACACGCCGAACCAGAAACCGATAAAATAACGCTCTCCGTGACGGCTCCTGCAGCCGTCACATTCTCTCTCCCCGCCCCTGTCAGAATTCGCTAATTCAGCGAGAGATCAACAAAACCCTTTATTCAGTGTGTCTATAATGCGAGGCCAATTTTGCTGTCGCCCGTGTAACGGGGAAGGAAAAATATGTCTCTTATCACTGAACTACCCGCCATCTTCGATCAGTTTTCACAAGCCCGCCAGAAAGGTTTTGTCACCGTCATGGATCTCAAAGAGCAAGGGATACCGCTGGTCGGCACCTATTGCACTTTCATGCCGCAGGAAATTCCCATGGCTGCGGGCGCGGTTGTCGTTTCGCTGTGCTCTACATCTGATGAAACCATTGAAGAAGCCGAAAAAGATCTGCCGCGCAACCTGTGCCCGCTGATAAAAAGCAGTTACGGCTTCGGGAAAACCGATAAATGCCCCTACTTCTATTTCTCCGATCTGGTGGTGGGCGAAACCACCTGCGACGGTAAGAAAAAGATGTACGAATACATGGCCGACTTTAAACCCGTCCATGTCATGCAACTCCCTAACAGCACCGCCGACGCGGCGTCCCGTGCGCTCTGGAAAGCCGAAATCCACCGCCTGAAAGAGGCCGTGGAACAACAGTTTGGCGTCCCTGTCACCGAACAGGCGCTACGGGAAGCCATCGTGCTGAAAAACCAGGAGCGCCGCGCCACCGCTAACTTCTACCGCGTCGGACAGCTTAATCCGCCTGCGCTCAGCGGTATGGATATTCTCAAGGTGGTTTACGGCGCAACCTTCCGCTTCGATAAAAAGGCCTTAATTAATGAGCTTAACGACATGGCGGAACGCGCACGTCAGGACTGGCAGGACGGTAAGCGCCTGGAAGCCCGTCCGCGTATTCTGATCACCGGTTGCCCTATCGGCGGCGCGGCGGAAAAAGTCGTCCGAGCGATTGAAGAGAACGGCGGTTGGGTGGTGGGTTTTGAAAACTGCACCGGCGCGAAGGCCACTGAACGTTGCGTGGAGGAAACCGGCGATATGTACGACGCGCTTACCGACAAATACCTCGCTATCGGTTGTTCCTGCATCTCCCCTAACGACCAGCGCCTGAAGCTGCTTAGCGAGATGGTGGAAGAGTACCAGGCCGATGGCGTGGTGGATGTGATATTACAGGCCTGCCATACCTACGCCGTGGAGTCGCTGGCCATTAAGCGCCACGTGCGCGACAACCACCATATCCCGTATATCGCTATTGAAACCGACTACTCCACTTCGGATCTCGGTCAGCTCAGCACCCGCGTGGCGGCGTTTATCGAAATGCTTTAAGGAGTGGTTGTGGCTGTATCAGTAGGCATTGACTCCGGTTCGACCACCACCAAAGGCGTGTTATTACAGGACGGCGTGGTTGCGCGCCGCTTCCTGTGCGCGACTTCGTTTCGTCCGGAAACGGCAATTAATGACGCCTGGCAAAATCTCAGCGCCGGGCTGAATGAACGCCCTTTCCTCACGCTCACCGGCTATGGACGGCAACTGGTGGATTACGCCGATAAACAGGTTACGGAGATTTCCTGTCACGGCCTCGGCGCACGTTTGCTGGCGCCGGATACCCGCACCGTTATCGATATCGGCGGGCAGGACAGCAAAGTTATTCAACTGGACGAGCAGGGCAACCTGACGGACTTCCTGATGAACGACAAATGCGCGGCCGGTACCGGGCGGTTTCTGGAGGTCATTTCCCGCACGCTCGGCGCGAGCGTCGATCAACTGGATGCCATAACCCGCGGCGTGGAGCCGCATGCCATCACCAGCATGTGTACGGTATTCGCCGAATCAGAAGCGATCAGTCTGCGTTCAGCGGGGGTTGCCCCGGAAGCGATTCTGGCCGGGATTATCAACGCCATGGCGCGGCGCAGCGCCAATTTTATCGGACGGTTAGCGGCGCAGGGGCCGGTGCTGTTTACCGGCGGCGTCAGCCATTGCGCCGTGTTTGTCGACAAGCTGGCGCAACACGCGGGTATGGCGGTGCAAACCCACCCGGATGCGCAGTATGCGGGCGCAATCGGCGCAGCGCTTATCGGTCAGCAATCCGGGAGACGACGGTGACGGAATACCTTTTCTTGTTTCACAGTACGCTCGGCGTGGTAAAAACACGCCGCGCCTTACAGGCGGCAGGCATGACGTTTCGCGTTACCGATATTCCACGCCATCTGCGCGGGGGCTGCGGGTTGTGTATCTGGATCGTTTGCCCTGAACAGGCTTATCAACAGTGGGTGATCCCGGGGCTCACCGAATCGGTGTATCGGGTTGAAGGGGAGCAATGGGTTTGTGAATTAACGCTCCCCTCATCCTGAGGCATTGTCTCCGGCAGGCGTGAGGCCCTGAAGCCATGCTTTAAAGCCCGATCCCAGTCTCTTTTTTATTGAGCATCGGTGACACGGGGATATAAAAAAACTGGCCTTTGTGACCAGTTTTTTACGGTGTTACGACCTGAACGGAATGACCGATCAACGCATCGTGACAAACTCTTCTGCGGCTGTCGGGTGGATCGCCACGGTGTTATCAAAGTCTTTCTTGGTCGCGCCCATTTTCAGTGCGACCGCGAAGCCTTGCAGGATTTCATCCATGCCGAAACCAATCCCGTGAATGCCGACGATTTTCTCGTCCGGGCCAACACACACTAACTTCATGCGGCACGGCTGACGGTGAGCGGTCACGGCGGTATACATCGCGGTGAAAGACGATTTGTACACTTTTACCTGCTCGTCGCCGTACTGCTCGCGGGCCTGCGGTTCTGTCAGGCCAACGGTGCCAATCGGCGGGTGACTGAATACCACGGTCGGGACGTTGGTATAATCCAGGTGCTCGTCCGGCTTGTTGTTAAACAGGCGTTCGGAGAGGCGACGGCCCGCCGCAACGGCTACCGGCGTCAATTCCACCGCACCGGTGTTATCGCCAACCGCGTAAATCCTTTCAACGCTGGTGTTTTGAAACTTATCGACGACGATATAACCTTTTTCGTTGGTTTTAACGCCGGTCACTTCCAGGTTGAACGTGTCGTTCGCCGGTTCACGGCCAATTGCCCAAATCAGGCAGTCGACGGTTTCGCTGCGCCCGTCTTCCAGTTGCAGCGTCAGGCTGCCGTCAGCGTTTTTGACCACGGCTTTCGGGATCGCCTGGGTATGCAGCGTCGGGCCTTCGGTATTGATCACTTCCACCAGCGTTTCCACGATCATCGGATCAAATGTACGCAGCGGCGCATGTTTACGGACGAACAGATGCGTATCCGCACCCAGCGCGTTAACCACGCCGGCGATTTCCACGGCGATGTAACCTGCGCCTACCACCGCGACGCGTTTCGGCATCTCATCCAGTTCAAAGAACCCATCGGAATCAATACCGTACTCCGCACCCGGAATCGACGGAATAGACGGACGGCCGCCGGTGGCGATCAGAATATGGTCGGCGGTAATGGTTTCACCATTCACTTCCACGGTGTGGGCATCAACAAAACGCGCAAAACCACGGATCACATCGACAATGTTTTTCTTCAGCACCGTCTCGTAAGAGGTGTGAATGCGGTCGATATACGCAGTACGGCTGGCGACTAGTTTCTTCCAGTCGAAATGATTAACGGTGGTATCGAAGCCGTAATCCGGGCCATACAGATGGATAGCCTCAGCGATTTGCGCCGCGTGCCACATCACTTTCTTCGGCACGCAACCGACGTTGACGCAGGTGCCGCCAAGCTCTTTCGCTTCAATCAGCGCACATTTTTTGCCGTACATGGCAGCCCGGTTAATCGAGGCGATACCGCCGCTGCCGCCGCCAATGGCGAGGTAATCGTAATGTTTGCTCATGAGTCTTATCCTTAATGTCTGATTGCCGGGATTGTATACCTGAAATCAATCGGTTCCACCGATGGCTGCGATTATTCCGGCACGATCCAGTTAACGGAGACGTGGCCGGTCCCAGTCGGTACCAGCTTCTTGTGCAGCCACGGCAGCACGGTATTCATCTGCTGCTCCAGCTTCCACGGCGGGTTAATCACAATCATGCCCGAGGCGGTCATGCCACGACGATCGCTGTCCGGCAGGACCGCCAGCTCAGTTTGCAGAATACGGCGAATGCCGGTTTCCTGAAGCGCGTGCACCATACGTTTGATTTGCTGGCGTAACACCACCGGATACCACAGGGCGTATACGCCGGTCGCAAAGCGGCTGTAGCCTTCTTTAATGCCCGTCACCACCGCCTGATAGTCGGTTTTCATTTCATAAGGCGGATCGATAAGAATCAGGCCACGGCGCGATACCGGCGGCAGTTTGGCTTTGAGCTGCTGGTAACCATCGGAGCGGCTGACAGTCGCCCGATCGTCTTTCTGAAATTCAGCGCGCAACAGCGGGAAGTCGCTGGGGTGCAGTTCGGTAAGCTGCATGCTGTCCTGCGGGCGCAAAAGCTGGCGCGCAATCAGCGGCGAACCGGGATAGTAGCGTAACTGTCCACCCCGATTAAAATGCGCCACCGCGTTGATGTAGGGCTCCAGCTCCGCAGGCAAATCGTCCTGCTGCCAGATACGTGCGATGCCGTCCAGATACTCACCGGTACGCTCCGCGTGCTCGCCGCTTAACTGATAGCGCCCCGCCCCGGCATGGGTATCCAGATAGAGAAACGGTTTCTCTTTTTCTTTAAGGGATTCAATGATGAGGCTTTGTACTGTGTGCTTCAGCACATCGGCGTGGTTACCGGCGTGGAAGCTGTGGCGATAGCTAAGCATGAAAAACGTTTCCAGGTGGGATCTCAAGTGTATGGGCACAGTATACCGGAAAGTTAACCCAACCGGGGATTGCCAACGGCGACCATTGAAATCCACTACACTAAACCCCATGCTACATCACTATAAACACTGCGCCGCTCGATGCGCTTCACTTACTTTTAATCAGGAACGCGCTTATGACCAATCCGTTACTCGTCCCTTTCGAGTTGCCGCCCTTCTCCGCCATTAAACCTGAACACGTTGTTCCTGCTGTCACGCAAGCTCTGGATGCCTGCCGTCAGCGCGTTGAAGAGGTGGTGGCGAACGGCGCGCCGTACCGTTGGGAAACGCTGTGTCAGCCGCTGGCGGAAGCGGACGATCGTTTAGGGCGTATTTTCTCGCCGGTCAGCCACCTTAATTCGGTGCAGAACAGCCCGGAACTGCGCGAAGCCTATGAACAGACGCTGCCGCTGCTGTCCGAATACAGCACCTGGGTGGGTCAACATGAAGGGCTGTATAACGCCTACCGCGATCTGCATGACGGTGAGCACTACGCCGCCCTCGATACCGCCCAGAAAAAAGCGGTGGATAACGCGCTGCGTGATTTTGAACTCTCCGGCATCGGCCTGCCGAAAGACAAACAGCAGCGCTATGGCGAAATCGCCGCGCGACTGTCCGAACTGGGTTCGACTTACAGCAACAACGTGCTCGACGCCACCATGGGCTGGAGCAAGCTGGTTACCGATGAATCTGAACTTTCCGGCATGCCGGAAAGCGCGCTGGCTGCCGCAAAAGCGCAGGCCGAAGCCAAAGAACAACAGGGCTATTTGCTGACGCTGGATATTCCGAGCTACCTGCCGGTGATGACCTACTGCGACAATCAGGCGCTGCGTGAAGAGATGTACCGCGCCTACAGCACCCGCGCCTCTGACCAGGGGCCGAATGCTGGCAAGTGGGATAACAGCCCGATTATGGAAGAGATCCTCGCGTTGCGTCATGAACTGGCGGAACTGCTGGGTTTTGAAAACTACGCCCATAAATCTCTCGCCACCAAAATGGCGGAAAACCCGCAGCAGGTGCTGGATTTCCTGACCGATCTGGCAAAACGCGCTCGTCCGCAGGGTGAAAAAGAGCTGGCCCAACTGCGCGCTTTCGCCAAGGCGGAGCATGGCGTTGATGACCTGCAACCCTGGGATATTGCTTACTATAGCGAGAAACAAAAACAGCATCTCTACAGCATCAGCGACGAGCAGCTGCGCCCGTACTTCCCGGAAAACAAAGCGGTTAACGGCCTGTTTGAAGTAGTGAAACGCATTTACGGCATCACCGCCAAAGAGCGCAAAGACGTCGATGTCTGGCATCCGGACGTGCGCTTCTTCGAACTGTATGACGACAGCGGTGAACTGCGTGGCAGCTTCTACCTTGACCTGTACGCCCGCGAAAACAAACGCGGCGGCGCATGGATGGACGACTGCGTTGGTCAGATGCGCAAAGCTGACGGCTCGCTGCAAAAACCGGTTGCCTACCTGACCTGCAACTTCAACCGTCCGCTCAACGGCAAACCGGCGCTGTTTACGCACGATGAAGTGATTACCCTGTTCCACGAGTTCGGTCATGGCCTGCACCATATGCTGACCCGTATCGAAACCCCGGGGGTCGCGGGCATTAGCGGTGTACCGTGGGATGCGGTGGAGTTGCCGAGCCAGTTTATGGAAAACTGGTGCTGGGAGCCGGACGCGCTGGCGTTTATCTCCGGTCATTATGAGACGGGCGAACCGCTGCCGAAGGAACTGCTGGATAAAATGCTGGCAGCGAAGAACTACCAGGCGGCGATGTTTATTCTGCGTCAGCTGGAGTTCGGCCTGTTCGATTTCCGCCTGCATGCGGAATTCACCCCGGAACAGGGCGCGAAAATCCTCGAAACGCTGGCTGAAATCAAAAGCCAGGTGGCACTCATTCCTGGTCCATCGTGGGGTCGATTCCCGCACGCCTTTAGCCACATTTTCGCAGGTGGTTACGCGGCAGGCTATTACAGCTACCTGTGGGCCGACGTGCTGGCGGCGGACGCGTATTCCCGCTTTGAAGAGGAAGGGATTTTCAACCGTGAAACCGGCCAGGCGTTCCTTGATAACATCCTGACCCGCGGCGGCTCGGAAGAACCCATGGAGCTGTTCAAGCGCTTCCGTGGCCGTGAGCCGCAGTTGGACGCGATGCTGGAACACTACGGTATCAAGGGCTAATCCCACTCGTGAACATCTGTTTAATTGATGAAACAGGCGCCGGAGACGGCGCCTTATCACTTCTGGCGCAACGCTGGACGCTGGAACACGATGCGGATAACCCGATGGCGCTGGTGCTGACCGCAGACCATCTGGAACTGCGCAAGCGCGATGAACCAAAACTCGGCGGGATTTTTGTCGATTTTGTTTCCGGTGCCATGGCGCATCGCCGTAAATTCGGCGGCGGTCGCGGTGAAGCGGTCGCCAAAGCTGTCGGTATTAAAGGTGATTACCTGCCGGATGTGGTGGACGCCACAGCAGGGCTGGGTCGCGATGCGTTTGTTCTGGCGGCGGTGGGTTGTCATGTACGGATGCTGGAGCGCAACCCGGTGGTGGCTGCCCTGTTGGATGACGGTCTGGCGCGCGGCTATCAGGACCCGGAAATCGGTCCGTGGCTGCGTGAGCGGCTGCACCTTATCCACGCTTCCAGCCTGACGGCGCTTGAGAGCATTACGCCGCGCCCGCAGGTGGTGTATCTGGATCCGATGTTTCCCCACAAGCAAAAAAGCGCGCTGGTGAAAAAAGAGATGCGGGTGTTTCAGTCGCTGGTGGGGCCGGATATCGACGCGGACGGATTGCTGGAACCCGCCCGACGTCTGGCGACAAAGCGTATCGTGGTGAAACGCCCCGATTATGCACCGCCGCTGGCGGGCGTCGCCACCCAGTCGGCGGTGACCACCAAAAGCCACCGGTTCGATATTTATCCGCCGCTGGCGGGAACGTCTCTTAACGCGTAACACCCGGTGATGTCACCGGGTATCACACCAACCGTTACTGCGGCATCGCCTCACGCGGAATGATCGCACCACGATACTGGATCACGGTGCTGGCAGTGAGGTGGCCGCGTTTCGCTGCCGCTTCAGCATCGCCGCCGGTCAGACGCACCGCCAGATAGCCGGCACTGAACGAGTCGCCTGCCGCTGTAGTGTCGATGACTTTCTCTTTCGGCAGTTTCACCGCAGGCACGTCCAGCAACGGTTCACCGGCAATCGCCACCAGGCAGGACTCCGCGCCGCGCTTAATCACCACTTCGTTGACGCCTGCCGCATGAGTGCGGGCCACCACGTCCTCAACGGGTTTTTCGCCCCACAGCGCGTCTTCATCATCCAGCGTCAGGAACGCGATATCGGTGCAGGTCAGCATTTGCTGATAGACCTGCTGCGTGACCTCTTTGCTGGCCCACAGACGCGGACGGTAGTTGTTGTCGAAAATCACTTTTCCGCCGTTGGCGCGGCATTCGCGCAGCAGCGCCAGCAGCTTCTCGCGGCTTTCCGGGCTGAGGATCGCCAGACTGATACCGCTTAAATAGAGGTAGTCAAATTTCGCCAGCTCAGCGCAAATGGCCGGTGCCTGTTCGCTTTCCAGCCAGAAACGGGCGGCGGCTTCGTTACGCCAGTAGTAGAACGTGCGCTCGCCGGTGTCGTCGGTTTCGATGTAATAGAGGCCGGGCAGACGGTTTTCCATGC
>OKCK01000275.1_pt1 | contig 10311 bp, 8 predicted proteins | sample 1614961 | NCBI WGS metagenome assembly OKCK01 (sample SAMN04436984, study PRJEB24849) | human gut metagenome | biome: human gut; feature: NICU; material: stool | host: Homo sapiens | place: USA: Saint Louis, MO | collected 2010-07-31
GAGCGCCCTGCCCGGGCGATGCAATGACGAGCACGCCACTGTCCTTTCACACTGTCGAACGAGAGGAGGCCGCTTCCGTGCGGAGCGCGGCCTCGAACATCGCGAGGGAGGCGTCGGCCCCCACCCCCGATGAAACTGCCAGGCGCGCGGCATGCGCAAGAGCCTCTTGAAGCGAGCGTTCCACCTCGCCCCAGGGTTTTATGCGCGTGCCCCGGCGCCCATCGGTTTCCACAATACCTGCCGCCCCAAGTGACTTAATGGCCTTCGCCGCCGTGTTCGGTGCGACGTGGCAGGCTTCCGCGAGTGCACGGACGGAGGGCAACTTCTCACCCGGGGCGAGAGTGCCCTCCGCCGCGGCATTCGCGATTGAATCATGGAGCTGCGCGGCGGCGTTCGGCGCGGACGCGTCGACTTTGAGCCACGGCAGTTCAGCGGCCATGATGCTCAGGCGTCCCCGCCTGCGCCACCGGACGAACCGGCGTTGACGTTCAGCAGGTCGTACTTGTCGATGGCCTGCTTGACGATCGACCGGTCAATCGTGCCTTGATCCGCGAGCGACTTGAGAGCGCGCACGACGAGCGACTCGCGGTCAATGTGCAGGTAACGGCGGCCCGCAGCTCGCGTGTCTGAGAACCCCCAGCCTTCGGCGCCAAGAACGGCATAGTCGTTCGGCATCCAGGGGCGGATCATGTCGGGAACGAGGTAGTCGAAGTCCGTGGTCGCCACGAACGGGCCTTCGGCGCCCTTGAGCTTCTCGACCATCCACGGCGTCCTGGGTTCCTCTTCGGGGTGGAGGAAGTTGTGCTTGTCCGCGGCAAGTGCGTCGTTGCGCATCTCGCTCCACGAGGTCACCGACCATACAGCCGAACGAACGCCCCAGTCCCTGTAGAGGAGATCGCGTGCTTCGCGAGTCCACGGGACTGCAACGCCCGAGGCCATGAGCTGGGCAACGGGGCCGTCGCCTTCTTGAATGTCATCGACCTTGTACATGCCCTTGATGATGCCCTCGACATCGACATTCTCGGGTTCGACGGGCTGGTGGATCGGCTCGTTGTACACGGTCAGGTAATAGAAGACTTCCTGGAGGCGCTCTTCGTTTTCCCCGTACATGCGCTGCAGGCCATCGCGCACGATGTGCCCGATCTCGTAGCCGTAGGCGGGGTCGTAAATAACCGCACCGGGGTTCGTGTACGCGAGGAGGGGGGAGTGGCCATCCATGTGCTGGAGTCCTTCACCCGCGAGGGTCGTCTTGCCGGCCGTTGCGCCGATCACGAAGCCCTTGGCCATCTGGTCGCCGGCAGCGTAGAAGAAGTCGCCGGTGCGCTGGAAGCCAAACATCGAGTAGAAGATGTAGAACGGCACGAGAGGCACCTCGTGCGTCGAGTAAGCCGTACCCGCAGCAGTGAAGGCGCTCGTCGAGCTGATCTCGTTAATGCCCATGTGCTTGATCTGACCCTGCGAGGATTCCTTGTACGCAAGGAGGAGATCGCGGTCCACCGAAAGGTAATTCTGGCCCTTCGGGTTGTAGATCTTCGCGGTCGGGAACATCGCGTCAAGGCCGAACGTGCGGGCCTCATCGGGAATGATCGGAACCCAGTACTTGCCGGTTTCCTTGTCACGCATGAGGTCCTTGAGAAGGCGCACGAGTGCCATCGTCGTGGCGACCGCCTGCTTGCCGGAGCCGCGCTTCGCGACGGCCCAAGTCTTCTCGCCGGGAACCGTGAACGTCGCCTTCTTGTGGCGGTTATCGGGAACAACGCCGCCCAGTTCTGCACGGCGCTCTCGCATGTACTGCATTTCCGGCGAGTCTTCGGCCGGCATGTAATACGGCTGGTTGTAGAGATCAGCCTCGAGCTGCTGATCGGTGAACGGAATGTGCAGCGTGTCGCGCAGCTGCTTGAGGTCATCGATCGTGAACTTCTTCATCTGGTGGGTCGCGTTACGGCCCGCGAAGTTCTTGCCGAGCACGTACCCCTTAATGGTGTGCACGAGGATGACTGTCGGCTTGCCGTTCTTCACTGTCGTGGCATGCTTGAACGCCGCATAGATCTTCTTGGGGTCGTGGCCGCCGCGCTTGAGACCCCACCAAATGTCGGCATCGCTCATGTCTTCGACGAGGGCCTTCGTGCGCGGGTCGCGGCCGAAGAAGTTATCGCGAATGAAGCCGCCGGATTCGGCGCGGAACGTTTGGAAGTCGCCGTCGGGGGTCGTGTTCATGAGGTCCACGAGGGCACCGTCGGTGTCTGCGGCGAAGAGCTTGTCCCAGCCCTCGCCCCACACGACCTTCACGACATTCCAGCCCGCGCCGCGGAACTGGGCTTCAAGCTCCTGAATGATCTTGCCGTTGCCACGCACGGGGCCGTCGAGGCGCTGGAGGTTGCAGTTGACGACGAACGTGAGGTTGTCGAGTTGCTCGTTGGCGGCGATGTGGAGGGCGCCACGCGACTCGACCTCGTCCATTTCACCGTCGCCGAGGAACGCCCACACGTGCTGCTCGCTCGTGTCCTTCAGGCCACGGTTGTGGAGGTAGCGGTTAATGGAGGCTTGCTCAATCGCGTTGACGGGCCCGATGCCCATCGAAACGGTGGGGAACTGCCAGAACTCCGGCATCGCGCGCGGGTGCGGGTAGCTGGGGATTCCGTGTGGGTTCGACTTTTCCTGGCGGAAACCGTCGAGATCCTTTTCATTCAGGCGCCCCATGAGGAAGGCTCGCGAGTAGATACCGGGGGAGGCGTGGCCCTGGAAGAACACCTGGTCGCCACCGCCGCGGTGTTCGCGACCGCGGAAGAAGTGGTTGAAGCCAACCTCGTAGACGGTGGAAATGGAGGCGTAGCTCGAGAGGTGGCCACCGACGCCGATTTCGGGACGCTGCGCGCGATGCACCTGCATTGCTGCGTTCCAGCGCACGGCCCGTCGGATCGACTTCTCGATGTCGAGATCGCCCGGGTACTCGGGCTCGTCCTTCGCGGCGATGGTGTTGACGTAGTCGGTGTTTTCCACGCTGGGAACGTCAACATTCTTTTCGCGTGCGCGCGTGAGGAGGTTGCCGACGATGTGGGAGGCACGCTCCGCGCCGCTGTTCGCTACGACCGCGTCGAGCGATTCGATCCACTCCCTCGTTTCTTCGGGATCCACGTCGTTCGCGTGGCTGGGAAGACCGATCCCTTGACGCCCGGTGATGTCGTTCGAGTTCACGCTGTTGTTCTCCCTCATGGTGTGAGTGAAAAGGGCTGTGCCGTAAGGCCCGCCATTGTGCCGTCCTAGCGTATAGCGTGCGCCCGAAAGAGAGGTGAGCGCGGGGCGGTTAAAGGTGCCGCGGGTCTCACACTTCGGGCGTGGCTTCACGTCGTGTTTTTGTGAGTGACACCGCCGGAGTCCTTAGGTACAGTTGGAGCGTCCCGAGATCCTCCATCTCATTTCCGACCTCCGAAGGAGTCGCCCCTTGTCACCGGTTGCAGCTTCGAGCGACAACCTTGCCGAAGTTTTTGAGTTCCACGAAGGCCAGCTCGTTCAGGAATTCGGGTATGACGACGATGTAGATCTCGACCTTCGCGATGCCATCGAAGACCTTATCGACGCCGACCTCGAAGATGAGTACTCCCGCGAGATCGTGGACGGTGTCATTATGTGGTGGCGCGATGGTGACGGTGATCTCACCGATGCGCTCGTCGATTGCCTGTCGAGCCTCGTCGCCGGAGGGCCCGTATGGCTGCTCACGCCGAAACCCGGCCGCCCGGGTCACGTGGATCCCGCGGATATCCAGGAAGCGGCGAACACCGCCGGCTTGCGCGGAATGAATGCGGTTTCGCTTGCGCCGGATTGGTCTGGCACGCGGTTGGCCTCGCGGTCGTAGTTTTCGCGGAAGAGTTTTCCGACGCCTTTCCGCTTCCCGTTTTGCCGAATCCAGCCGCTCGTGCGACGATAGTCCGCGCGGGTCTTTAGCTCAGTTGGTTAGAGCGCCACGTTTACACCGTGGATGTCGGGGGTTCGAGTCCCTCAAGACCCACGTAAGATGAGAAAATCGAAACTTGCCCGCCTGATGGCGGGGCAGTTTTGTTTCTGCGGTGACGTGCACCGGGGCGTCGATGCTGGTGTGGGCAAGGACGGTGGGGTGGTCTGCTCGGGTGTGTAGGTGGCGTTTTCTTCGTCGTCGATGGTGATGCGGGTGAACAGGGCGCGGTTGAGGATGCGTCGTTCGGCTGGGTCGCACTTGTTGTAGAGGTTGTCGAGGAGTTTGGTGAGCCGGTCCAAGCCTGTTCGGGCCGCGGCGTAGGTGTCGGTGACGTTGCCATGCCGGTCTCCTTCCGCGAACCTGTCCACAGGGTCGAAGAACCAACCCGGTGCCCAGCAGTAGGCCAGTCATGACGAGGGGGTACATGTTGATGATCCACAGTGACTCACTTACGCTCGCCGACAACCCGTCCGTCAGAAGAGGCACGACCACGTAGAGAATCGAAGTGTCGACCGTTGCAAGCAGCAAACCGAGAGAGACGGCGGTGAGCACGAACCACCGTGTGCGCTGCGAGGCCGGCGCAGGGGGATCTTGAGTCATCTCAGCCTTGCAATATTCCGATACGTCGTCAGAGCGCGGTAGATTTGGGGACCGTATACAGGGAGCATGAAAGTCAGACTCCTGATCATTGGCGCATGTGCTCGGAGGCAAGTCGCGCGAAGATGAGGGTGTCGGTCCATTCGCCCTTGCTGAACCAGTCCTGGACGTGACGTGCTTCGAGCCGGAGCCCGACACAACGAGCCAGTGCTGCCGAGGCGCTGTTGCGGGCATCCATCTGCGCGGTGATGCGGTGGAGCCGGTAGTGGTCAAACCCGAGGGCGAGTACTGCTCGGACGGCTTCGCTGGCGAAACCTTGCCCACCGTGCGCTGGGTCGAGAACCCACCCGATCTCGCCTTGACGGTGCTCGTGATCGGTGAGCCACAACGCGACGTCTCCGATTGGGACGCCGTCATGCTCGATGACCAGCGCAAGCGCGCCACTCTCGCCATCGATGTCAGTCTTCGCTAGGCGTTCGGTGAGCTTGTCGTGGGTGACTTCCGCGGTCCATGGCTCGTCCAGCAGGTAGCGGGCAACGTCGGGTCGCGAGTACAGCTCGTGAAGCCATTCGGTATCGTCGGCGTTATGCGGACGGAGCCGAAGCCGCTCCGTCGCCAACGGCCACTGGGCGGTGGGCTTGAGATCGCGCCGGTAATGGAAAAGTTCCTCGCGCTGTCCTGCGGGCGTGGTTCCGACGGCTCGCTCGACCTCATGGAACCCTGCGTTCGTCAAGCACCGCTGGGAGGCCTTGTTCTCCAGGAGCGTGCGTGCTGTCAAGGTTCGCAATCCACTGTTGCGTGCGAAGCGCGATGCCAACTCCAGGCCCCGACGAGCGTGCCCTGCTCCCCGCGCATCCGGATGAATCCAGAACCCGACCTCGGCAGCCTCGGAGCTGGCGTCGAAGAGCACCAAGGAGCCCACAAACCGGTCCGTCTCGGCGTCGGCAAGTGCGAGAACTGCCAGCGTGCCGGACGACAGACCCTCAGCAACCTCGTCACGGATCATCCGTCGCACGGACTCGGGGGTGTAGTCGGACTCGGGCAGGTGGCCGAAGCGCCGCACAGCTTCATCCTTGGTGCCGGCTGCATACGCGCCTGCGTCCAGCTCAAAGAGGGGGCGTAGGCGAGTGTTCTCAAAGGTGATCGGGAGGGTGGTGGCATCCAGCATGCGCTAAACCTAACATAGAATGGATAGCTAACGGAAGCGTGTTTGGTTAGGCTGGTGGGGTGAGCTACTGGGAACATCGCAAACCTGTGCGACGCCTCCGCGCAGTAGACCTCGGGGAGGTTGCGAGGGCATCGGTGAGGCTGCTGGACGAAGGCGGGTTGAGGGCCCTCACCCTGCGTTCTGTGGCACAACAGGTGGGTGTTGCTCCAGCCAGCCTGTACTCCCGCGTCGAATCCGTCGACGACCTGTTCGACCTCGCCCTCGACACAGCGCTTGCAGACGATCCCGTGATGTCCGAGTCGATCCGCAACGCCGACCTGTCTGCCCTGATGCACGCCTTCTTCGCGCACCTCACGACCCACCGGTGGGCCGGTCAGGTCATCGGTATGCGCGCTCCCAGGGGCCCGGCGTACCTGGCCCTTTCCGAGCGGATGTGCGTCCTGCTCGAACAAGCGGGTACCCCGGATCCGCTGGGAACTGCCTACCGATTGTCCAACCTGGTGATTGGCGCCTCGCTGACCGCACCCATGGCGCCTGACGAGAAGCGCGTCGCCATTGACCCTGACCAAGCTCCTACCTATGCGCGGCTGCACGCGACGCACCACGTCAGCCCACGCGAGATTCTCTCCGACGGCCTCACGGCACTCCTGTCGTGAGGGGGCCTTTTGATTCGGGGCCGCCCTGCGTCGCTAATGGCCACGGACTGGTCTCCGTGAGAGTGCGCCCCCTTCGCAGTGCGCCGATAGTCGGACGGGCTGATCCCGACATCGTTCGCGATCGCGCGGAGCGCCTCGCTATCGTGATACCGCCGTTCCAGAGAGTCGGCTGCCTCGCTACCGATGCTGCGGTGCGGACTTACCGGTTCTGGCTCACGTTGGGTAGGCCGCCCCGCGCGACTGCGGATCGTTCGGTGCAGTGATCTCATGGAACCCACCGGTGGGGCGAGTTTCTACAAGCTTTCTGCTAGGTCCACCATCGCCACCCTCACTCTTCGCGAAGAGTGAGGGTGTTGTGACGTTGTGTTCTGGTTGCTCAGTCGCGGTGAGCGCACGCCGTGTCGACAATGCGGGCGCAGCCCTTGTATCTTCGCTCCGGACGAAGGGCGGGGCCCGTGGCCCGAACGGCTCGTGTGAGGCTCTGACATATTCCCCACAGATTTGCGCTTTCGGTTTTGCAAAATTCCTATACTGGAGGTCGCACGCTCGAACGGTCGACAAGGAGCATTCATCCATGACACCTGAAGTGTCCGCGCAGCATCCCGGGCTCGACGTCGAGGCTATCCGCCGCGACTTCCCGATTCTCCATCAGAACCTCGCGGATGAAAAACCGCTGGTGTATCTGGACTCGGGGGCGACGAATCAGCGCCCCCAGAGCGTGATCGATGCCGAAGTAGCGTTTCTTACGGCGAGCAACGCGGCGGTTAAGCGCGGCGCCCACCAGCTCGCGGAGGCGGCAACGGATCGTTACGAGGGGGCGCGCGAATCCATCGCTAGTTTTATTGGTGCGACGGACCCTCGAGAACTCGTCTTCACCAAGAACGCGACCGAAGCACTCAACCTCGTGGCGTATGCCCTCGGTAATGCAGACTCGTCAACGCCGGAACACCTACGCGTGCACGAAGGCGATGAAATTCTCGTCACCGAGATGGAGCACCATTCGAACCTCGTCCCGTGGCAGGAGCTTGCCCGCCGCACGGGCGCGACGCTTCGCTACATCCCTCTGACGGACGATTTCGAGCTCGACCTCACCGATATTGATTCGCTGCTGAATGAACGCACGAAGGTTTTCGCTTTCGCGCATCAATCCAATGTGCTTGGCACGATCAATCCGGTTTCCACTCTCGTGGCGCGTGCCCGCGATGTCGGTGCCCTTACAGTGCTCGACGCATGCCAATCCACACCTCACATGCCGGTCGACGTCGCGGACCTCGGCGTCGACTTTCTCGCGTTCTCGGGGCACAAGATGCTCGGGCCCACGGGCATCGGCGCACTGTGGGGGCGCTACGAACTGCTCGCCGAGCTCCCACCCTTCTTGCTCGGAGGGTCCATGATCGAAGTTGTCCACATGGATCACACGACGTTTGCGGAGCCTCCGGCCCGTTTTGAGGCGGGAACCCCGATGATCTCCCAGGCCATTGGGCTTGAGGCGGCCGTCGGATACCTCCGGAACCTGGGCATAGCGAACGTTGCCGCCCACGAAGCTGACCTGACCGCGAGGGCCCTCGACAACCTCTCGCAGATCGACGGCGTACGGATTATCGGCAAGGGGCCGAGCACCGGACGCGTGGGTGCTGTTGCCTTTAGCGTCGAGGGGCGGCACCCGCACGACATCGGCCACGTTCTCGATTCCCTCGGGGTTGAGGTACGCGTGGGGCATCATTGCGCGTGGCCGCTTCATCGTCGATATGGTGTTCACGGAACGACGCGCGCAAGTTTCAGCGTGTACAACACACTCGACGAAGTTGACTGCCTCGCCTCTGCACTCGAGGAAGCCATCTCGTTTTTCAAAGGATTTGATCGATGAACCTCAATGCGATGTACTCCGAGCTCATTTTCGAGCACGACAAACGCCCCCAGAATTTTGGGCTTCGCGTGCCGTTCCAATCCGAAGTTCACCACGTCAACCCGACGTGTGGGGACGAGATCACGCTGCGCCTCCAGCTTGATGGCGACGCGGACAACCCGACGATCACGGATCTGTCCTATGACGCGACGGGGTGCGCCATGAGCCGCGCCTCCGCCTCCATCATGAGCGATCTGCTCATCGGCGAGAGCCTCCAGGATGCACAGAAGACGTTTGACCACTTCGACGAGGTCATGCACTCTCGCGGCAAAAACGAAGGCGACGAAGACATCATTGGTGATGGGATGGCACTCGTGGGCGCAGCAAAGTTTCCCGGCCGCGTGAAGTGCGTACTCATGCCGTGGAAGGCCTATCAGGCGGCCCTCGCCGAAGCTCAAGCCGCGCGTGGATCGCAATCCTGACTCTCGTTCACCGACAACCGCCGAGGTACAACCCATGACGACCATCGACCGCGTGACCGCTCTGCTCGAAAGCCTCTACCCGCTCCAATGGGCGGAAGAGTGGGACCGCGTGGGCCTCGTGCTCGGGGACCCCACCTGGGAGGTCCAGCGGATACGCCTCGCGGTGGATCCGACGGTTGCCGAGGCTCGCGAGGCTGCGAAGCGTGAAGGAACGCTCCTCATCACGCACCACCCGTTGCTGCTACGGGGCGCGAGCTTTCTGCCGGCAACGACGGGTAAGGGGGCGGTGGCGACCGAAATCCTCCGCTCGCGCGGAGGGCTGTGGTGCGGTCACACCAATAGCGACCGTTCGCAAAACGGCACCGTCGGGGCATGGCTTGAGCTGCTGGGCCTTTCCGATGCCAGGGCGCTTGAGCCGGGTAAGCCCGCGGACGATGAGTCCTTCTTTGGCCTAGGTGCCGTGGGAGAGTGTGCCGAGCCTTCGACGGTCGGTGACGTGGCCCGGCTTATCGCGAAGCGGATCGCGAGGTGCGCCGTATTGCGGTGTGCCCGGGCGCCGGGGACTCTTTTCTTGAGGCCGCAACGAACGCGGGGGTGGATCTTTACATCACATCGGATCTTCGCCACCACCCCGCCCTAGAGCACCTCGAATCGCGCGCGGATCACTCTCGCGTGCCCGCACTCATCGACCTTCCGCACTACGCGAGCGAATACCTCTATCTGCCGCATCTCGCCTCGATTGTGCGCGAAGAATTCCCCGAACTTGAGGTTGAGGTTTCAGCTCTCTCAAGCGATCCCTTCACGGAGGCAGTGAGATGAAACGCCTTGTCAAGCCCACGCCGGTCCACGAGGGTGACAAGGTCGCCGTACTCTCGCCCGCGTGGGCGGCTCCCGCGTACTTTCCCGCGATCCACGAGCAGGCGATGAGACGGCTCGAAGAGATTTTCGGGCTCGAGGTCGTCGAATACCCCACGACCCGTGCACTTGGCGCGAGCCCCGAGGAACGTGCCCGCGACGTGAACGCCGCTTTCGCTGATCCCGAGATCCGGGCGCTTATCTCGACTATTGGCGGTAACGATCAGATCCGTATTCTTCGTTACCTCGACCCAGAACTTCCCGTCGCTGATCCAAAGCCGTTCTTCGGTTATAGCGATAACACCAATCTCCACTCGTGGCTTTTCGCGCACGGGCTTGCAAGCTTCTATGGCGGCTCGACCATGGTCCATCTCGGGAGTGGTCCGACGGGGGATTCCGAACATGTCACCTCACTTCGCGCGGCGCTCTTTGGTGAAGGGGACCTGACCTACACTCTTCCCGCCGATAGCCAAGATTACGGGTTCGATTGGAGCGAAGAGCGCGCCCTCACGGAAGCCTCGCCTCGCGAGGCCGCAGTTCCTCTCGAGTTCTACGGATCACGAACGCGCGTGCGCGGTCGCACATGGGGTGGATGCCTCGAGGTGCTCGACCAGCTCGCGTGGGCAAACCGACTTCCGGATCTCGCAGACCTCGAAGGCGCGATACTTATCTTCGAAACATCCGAGTTTCTTCCGGGCCCCGACCTCGTAGGCCGCTGGATCCGTGGAATGGGGGAGCGCGGCTACCTCGAAGCC
>OKCK01000276.1_pt1 | contig 10254 bp, 14 predicted proteins | sample 1614961 | NCBI WGS metagenome assembly OKCK01 (sample SAMN04436984, study PRJEB24849) | human gut metagenome | biome: human gut; feature: NICU; material: stool | host: Homo sapiens | place: USA: Saint Louis, MO | collected 2010-07-31
CACCGAGATCTACACTCTTTCCCTACACGACGCTCTTCCGATCTGTAATCATGTTCGGCATCGTCACTCACTTTGATGTGGCCTTGCCCGTTGCTGGAGAGCATTCCACTTGAGCTTAGTTGCCTGGAGTACCATCCGATGGTACGCATTTCCCCATACCCTGCGTCCAATTCGGTGGTGTGTGCGCCATCGGATTTCCGAATTGCCTGGAGCGCAGCTCTAGCTCGAGTGGTTTGCTCCTCCATTGGGCCGCCGAGCCAAGGATAGCCGCTGTGGCGTACGGCCCAATCGCGCGGGGTGGGCAGCATAGGAGAATCGAGGTTGCTTGAATTTGTATCTGGAAGTGATTCAAGATTATTCATGTTCTCGCCTTGGGTGTTGAGACTGTCATCTTCAGGTTTTAGGTATCGACCGCGCTAGATAAGTCGGCGCGTGTAGCCCTGCTCGACGAGTCGATGGTATACGTTTAGCGTAGCTTCATCGACCGGTTGCGGCGTGGCGAATTCAGCCTCGGCGTACCGCCATATGCGTTGCGTGTCCCCGACGAGCATGTTTAGGACTTTGACTTCGTCGCCAATGTTCGTAATGTAGTCGTTTAGCGCTTGGGGGCGCGAAGTGCAAATGATGTCAAGTTCGGGCCAGCTTTTTCGGGCGGTAGCGTACGCGCGCCGCTGCTGGTACGGGCGACTGATCAGCGTCGCGGAACTTACGAGAATGACTTTGAGTCCAGGAGCTGTCTCGTGAGTGCGAAATTCTCCCCGGTGTTTGTCGCGTCTTTTTCTTGCAGGATTGCTTCGGGCGGACCCCGAGTTCGACGGTGCGCTCGGTGAAATGTGTTGCCTCGCCGCGCGGGAAAACGTCAACTGTCGTGGGTGCATTCGCGCCAGTGAAGACGATCAGCGGGAACAGCCCTTGGTGATAGAGGTCGGCAGTTTGCTCTGCGACGCCGATGTCGTGGCTACCGAGACCGATCGCGATGTCGGTGGGTCGCAGCTCGTGGCCGAGCTGGTGGTAGTCCCACAGCGTCTGAGCGTCAGTCATAATCTGCTCGTTGGTCATGGCGTCAGCCTGGCATCTCGAATGTGTACTGCCAGGAGAAAAGGGATGCCCGGTGGACCCCGATGGCGAACTCAACGGGGTGACCTGTCGCCGTGCGGACGGTGCGCTCCATGACCACCACAGGCTCACCGGCAGGGACCTCGGCAGCGCGATTTCGTCAGCCGTCGGCATGCGAGAGCTGAAGGCCTCCGTGACCTCGTGTGGCTCAAGGCCCTGGAGTGTGAGCACCGCGAATCCGCCTCCCCGCCCAGCCGGGCCTGGGGTCGGGTCGACCAGTGGAGTTCCCGCCACGTCGTCCTGTCGGTAGTAGCTCGTCAGTGAGTGCGTAGGATGCCCCTCCCGCTTCACCAGTCGGCTGCGCGTGCTGCGCTCCCATCCCGAGGGGCACGTGGAGAAGGACGTCAAGAACCACCAGGCACGATTCGTGCCCTTAGCAGGTGCCGTCCGCGCAGACCTCGAACGGCATATCGAGAACTATCCGCCCCGTGTCCGGGTGTTCACCGCGCCCGGGGGAGGTCTGATCGCCTCCCGGAATCTGCGCCGTGATGTGCACTGGGCGAAGATCGCACCGGAGCTGCGGCTGTACGCTCTGCGCCACGTGGCGGCGTCCGAATGGGTGCGCGCCGCGGTCCCGCTCGCGACCGTGCGGACCTGGGCCGGGCACTCCTCGCTCGCCGTCGCATCGCGTTACACCCACGTAGCCGGGAGCGAAAATGCGGCGGCGCTGGAGTTGGTGAACGCCGGGCGGGTGTTACGCGGGGGTCACAGGAGCCCAGGCAGTCGACGGAAGGTGCCAGATGACGTGCAGAGGCGCAGTTCAGATCAGTGCCCCCGAGACGATTCGAACGTCCGACACCCGCTTTAGGAGAGCGTGAGGGCTAAGTCTCCCACCTGGGGTTATATCGGTGTTTGTCCTGGTTAGGGTGCTGTTTTGGGTTGGTGGTAGTTGTGGATACTTGGCTGTTTGTGCTGCTACTGCGTACCCGTTGCGTACCCACTGCGTACCGGGAAGGAGCTTCCAACTTGCGGCGTTGAGGCGTTGAACGGCCTTGCCGTGCTTGGTGCTTCTGGGATGCCTGGCTGGTCTAGGTCGCTGTGCCTAACGAGGGCACCAAAAAGCCGCCCACCTCGCGAAAGGTGAGCGGCCAATGAGAGAAAGAAGCCAGGAAGAATCCCTACCCCTAGGATATCAGGATTGCTCAGCCTCAATTATGGCCTCTATCCAGTCCTGTAGATATTTGGGCAGGTTAACCCACCCGGAGTTCTCTCTAGTTTTACGCCCGTCGAGGAACATTTCCACCTGTTCGATTCGCTTTTCCCTGTACGAAATATCGTCCTTCATTACGTCGAGACTGCTCACCACGTACGAAGTGATGCTGCTTCCCGGGCTGATGTCCGGGTAGTAGGGGCGGTACTCCGCGGCGTCCAAGTCCGTGAGTTGCTTCAGGAGCTTCTGGACGGCCTTCTCGTGGGTGTTTTTCTTTTTGCGTAACTCTGCGAGTGCTCGCTTCTCTTCAGCGGCGTTAGCCTCCGCTACGCCCTTCAATGCGTCGATCACGTGGGCCTTGGCCTGCTTCAAGCCGTTCTGGGCGGCGCGGGTTTTCGCGCTTGCTTCAGCGAGGGCTGTGCCGTAAGCGTCGATTTGGTCGACCTCAGGCGGGGCCGCGGTCTCTGCTTTCGCCTGTGCCGTCTTTGCTGCTTCGAGAGCTTTCTCCCATGAGGTGACGGCCTCTCGTGCGCGGTCGAGTTCAGTTTCTGCCTTCTGAACCTTAATCACTTCGTGTCTCCGTTCTTGGTGGTGATGATTCGGCCGCTGCTTTCTTCGAGCATGACGCGGCGTGGCCCTCGTTTCGAGGTGGACTTCTTGGAGGCTGTGGGCCTGTACCCGCGGGGCCTGGTCTCCGTGGCCGCGTGGCGCTCACGTACCGCGCGGTTTTGCTTTCGCTGCTGTGCGTCCTTCTCGAAGGCGTCGAGAGCTTCGCGGGTGACGTCGAGGGGGAATGACCCTCCGAGGTCCTGCGCGGCGTTCCACGTCTCTCGAAGCTGAGTGACGATCTTTGTTTCCGTTGCCGGGACACTGTCCAGGCCGGGGCCGTGTACGGCTACTTCGTGAGCGACGGCCCTAACGCGGGCGTCGAAAGCGGTCCCGTCTGGGTGGTCGAGCCAGGGGCGTTTCGCTCGTTCTACGCTTTCCGGGGTTGCCCCTTCAGCGAGTTGAGCGCTAAGCACGGGGTCATGTTTCATGGTGTTCTCCTTCGTTATTTTTCTGGTGCCTGTTTTGGGTAGGCGGCCCTCCGTGACGTTTCCCGTTCGGGGTCACGGCTAGTCAATGAGTGCCTTCAGTTCCTGGAGGTTGAGGCGTTCTTTTACGCGGCGTTCGACTTCGGGGCCCGTGGGGTCGAGTTCTTCAGCTTCGAGTTCGGCGGCGACTTCGCGCGTGATTGGCGCAATGACGGGGTAAAGGCGCATAAAGCGGGCGAAATATGCCAGGGATTCTTGTTCGGCTGTGGTGTTCATGGTGTCTCCTTGTGTGTCGAGTGCATGGGGTGAGGGAACGTGAGCGTTATGCATAGGGTGATTCGGCGGCGGCGTTTCGTTCCTCTTCGCCCCATTGCATGAGTTCTTTTCGTACGGCCTCGTTGTACAGTTCGCACTGTTCGGGGGTGAGGTCAGCACTGTCGCGGGCGCGTTCGAGGATGTCGACTACTCTTGTGGCTGTTTCCTCGCTTAGGACGTTTAGCCGTTTGTCTATGTCTAAGCGCGCGAGTTGTTCGAACGCTCGTGAGCACCGTTCCATTGCCCGTTCGAACAATTGGACGGTGACGTCGATTTGTTCCAGGCCTGTGAGCGTGGGGTGTGTGAGGGACTGGAGCTGTTGGACTTGTTCAGCGAGGATGTCCCGCCACGTGATTGTTAGTCGCGCTGTTTCGAGTAGTTCCTCATACACCCATTGCGCGCTTACGTTCTTGCCGCGTTCCGCGGTCAGGTTTTCGGCAAGGTATTGCACGCGCTGTTCGGTGATTCGGCGGCGGGCACCCCGAAGGGCCTGGGGGCTTTTGCCTCCGTGCATTCGGCAAACTGTCGAGCCCTGTAGCGGGTAGTTATTACACGCCTTGCCGTCGCGGTTGTGGGCCTTGCAACGGGGCTTAGTGGTCATTGTTCCCCCTTGGTGTCGAGGTGGTGAAGGACGGCGTTCAGAGCGTCGCGAAGGGCCCGTGCGCCTGTGGTGGTGAGTTCTGTATGACCGACGAAGAACATGGGGCCGTGTTCGGGGTCGAGGGTTGCTTGGAACTGTTCGGGCGGGTTGATGCCGGGGGCCTCCAGGTCGGTCAGGGGCGTGGCGGGGATTCCGTCTGTCAACATGAGGGTGAAGGGAGTGGTGTTCATGGTTCTTTCTCCTTGTTTCCGTGGTGTTTTTCTGGGGTGTGGCCGGGTGGTGCCCCCTTATAGGGGGGCACACCCAGCGGCCACCTTCCACCGTGCGAGGGGTGGCCGGGGGTGGCCGGATAGGGGCGGCCACGCTTTGACCTGCTGTTTTGTTGTGGGTGGCCGGGGTGTTCGGCTACGTGCAGGGTGTGGCCGAAAGCTGTGGCCGCGGGGTATCTGTTTTTGGGGTGTCGCGGCCACCCTCTTCGAGCCGTCTTTGACGCTCTTTTACGGCGGCGCGTAGGTGCTCATTCGAGCACTTGACGCCTTCGTCTGTGAGTGCTTTTCGTGCTTTACGCGCCCCGGTATCGTTCGGGAGTCCTAGCCGGTCGAGTTCGGCTATCGCCCGTTCGGTGGGGGCGTGTTGTGTGCTTTCCGTCGCGGTCATGGCGGCGTGGCGTAGTGGGTCCATGTTGACGGTGAGCACGACTCGTTCGGGGGCGTGGCCGTTCCTGGAATGTTCGCGCTTCAGTGTTCTTGTTCCTTTCCGTGGCTCGTAGGTAAGGCTGAAGGCGGTGTCGACGTCTGCGGCCTTCGCGATGGAGCCGCGGGCCCCTTTCGCTGCGTCCTTGCCCGTGTGGTCTATCCATAGGCCTGCAATACGTTGGCTTTTAAGCCGTAGTGCCGTGTGTTGGTAGAAGCGGGTCCATGTCTTGGACTCGTTTTCGTCTCCTTCAACGAACTTGCTGAGGGTGTCGAGTACCACCAAGTCAGGCCTAAACCGGGCTACGAGTTCCGCGAACTTTTTGCCGCCGTCCGAGGTATCGAGCGGGGGCACTGGTGGGAATGAGAGGTAGGTCAGGTGCTGGAGGTCTCGCGGGCTGTAGCCCATGTCGGTGAGGCGTTCGCGTAAGTCCGTTTCGGTGTTCTCCTGGTCGAGGTAGAGCACGTCTACGGGGTCGTTAGCGCGGCGGCCAAAATAGGGGTTGCCCGCGGCGGCGGCCGCTGCCATCTCTAGGGCTAGGAGTGACTTTCCTTGTTTGGGGGCGCTGTAGAGCGAAGCGAGTTGACCGCGTTCCACGAGCGGCCAAAGAAGCCACTCTGGGGGCTTTATCGGTCCGTTGAGGAGCTTCTCCCAGTCGACCGGCTGGAACTGCCCGGCGGGGCCGTCCTGGACCGTTGGCGGGGCTTCCTCGCGAGACTGCTTCTCCCACTCAGCTGCTTTCATACTGTGGCTGCTCTTTCTAGGCGTTCTACGAGGTCAGAGAGTGCGTCACGGGTTGCCTGTAGGGCGTTCTCCCATTCGTCGCTGGGCACTCTTTCAGCGGCCTGGGAGAGGCGCTCCAGGTGTTCGTGGGCTTTCCTTCGTGATGACGCTTCAATGAGGCTGTAGGCGTACGTGAGTGCCGCGGGGCCCAGTGTTGATTCGGGTGTCACGAGGTCCGAGACGAACACTCCCATGCGGCCGCGGTCTTTCGCGCGGATGTACCCGGCCTTCGTGGCGATATCTGGGATGGTGACCTGGTTCGCGTCTAGGTGGTGTTCTTCTGCGTAAAGGAGGGCACCTACGAGGGCGCGTGACGCGGGTGTCGTGAAGTCCTCTGGCTTTAGTAGGGCAAGGATGGGGTGGCGCTGTTCGCGGGTTGCGAGGATGAGGCCGCCACCTATTTGCCGTTCGAGGTAGTCGACGTCACGGGGGTTCATGACGGTGGGCATGAGAGCGACTGTCATGGGTTCACCTCCGGCGGTAGGGGTTGCAGGGGTGAGTGGTGGTGACGGTCGCGCGTCGAGTTGCTCGCTGTGCGAAACTGGTGGTGTGTTCGCCTTCGTGGTTGAGCATGGGGCCCCTGTCGCTATCGCCGCCAAGCATTCCAGCGACGGGGGCCGTTCTTGTTTGTTTGTGGTGGGTCACAGTTCGTCACCTACCGCGTTCGCTCGCTGTGCGTCCTGCCAGGCGCGCAAGGTGTCGAGGTCGTACCGCACCACGCGGCCGACGTTGTAGCTCTTGGGGCCGCGGCCACAGTGCCTCCAGTAGCGCAAGGTGGCTTCTTGCACGCCTAGAAGTTCTGCTGCTCGTGCCGTGTTTAGCACCTGAGGGAATGCCGGCATGGGGTCAGTGGTGTTCTTGGGAGTTGTCGCCTTGCTCATTTTTCGCCTTTCTGAGGTGGGCTTGACGGTGGCACCTTGCCACGGCTTCAACTCTTGCACCGTGAGGTGGTGTTGTCAAGTCGTGCGCACTTCGGTAGTTTTAGGGTGTGATTGTTGAAGAAGAAGTAGTGCAACTCCCCGACGATGGGGCCGATACCCCCGAAGGGGTCATGCGGTTTCTGTACCGCGACGAAGCGGCCGAACTGGAGATAACGGCCAGGGCTGAGCTTTACCGCGACTTCTTCGTCGAAGGCGCTTTCGAAGTGGACCTGGTAGAAGTCTCCGTAACCGTCAACCCTCGCGGGGCTGAAGCGCAAACACTGACCGCCGAGGTCTTCCGACTCGTTCCCATCGGGGAAATTCGGCAACGGCTGAAGGCTAACTTCGCCACCCTGGTCGATTCGCCCGTCAAGTTCGAAACGCTTTCGCCCGAAGTGTTCGAGGCGGCGCGGAAAGCGGGGCCTACGGACGAGACTCTCAAACTGTTCGCAGATGTCTACCTCAATGCCGAACGCTACGGTGGCGGTCCTATTGTCGAAACGGTGAAGCTTTTCGGAATCTCACGCGCCACCGCTTCGCGATGGGGGCAACTTGCCCGCGGTAAAGGACTGCTTCCCCCGCTCCAGAAAGGCCGTGACGGTGGCTCAAAGACGTAATAAACGATCAGGAGTCGAGGACCTCTGGATAAAGACCGACGGGACGCTCTCAGCCCGCCACGGGCGCGGTAAACGCTGGCGTGCCCGCTACGTCGACGCTGCCGGAAAAGAACACACACGCGCCTTCACCACGAAAGTACGCGCCCAACAATGGGTAGACGGAATCGCTGCCGATATGAAGACGGGAACCTACGTCGACCCAAGCCGTTCCAGTGCCACGTTTGCAACCGTTGCGGCCGGATGGATGGAGAACCCATCATGGACGCCTTCGACCCGCGCCCGCTATGAATCCATTATGGCCGCCCATGTCCTTCCAAAATGGGGTGCATGGAAACTGAACGAAATAGAACATGAGCCGCTTCAGGACTGGGTTAACGAGCTGGTACGCGAGGGAATGGCGGCCGGTACCGTTCGAAAAGTAGTGGGGGTCGTAAACGGGGTCCTGAAGCTTGCCGTGCGGACGAAACGCCTGAGCGTGAATCCCGCTGAGCAACTCGCGTTACCCCGGCAACGGCTCAAGAAGCGGCGCTTCCTATCAGCTACAGAGGTTCGGGCCTTCGCTGAGGCGGCGGGCGATAATGCGGCCATAGTCCAAGTTCTCGCCTTCTGTGGCCTTCGTTTCGGTGAGCTTGCAGCGCTCAGAGTTGGAAGTGTTGACCTCATACGGCGTCGACTCATGATCGAGGAATCTTGTACCGAGGTAAATGGGGTGCTCAGGTTTTCGGAACCGAAGGACCATCAGCGCCGGTCCGTGCCCTACCCCTCGTTCCTCCAAGACGATCTGAAGGAGCGTACGCGAGAGCGGAATCTCGAAGCGCCACTTTTCGAGTCAAGCGGGGGAGCTTTCCTCAGGTACAGAAACGTTCGCCGGGATTGGTTCGACGCGGCCGCGCGAGAGGTGGGCCTTGACGGGCTCACGCCTCACGAGCTTCGCCACACTGCTGCTTCTTTGGCTATTAGCGCGGGTGCGACACCGCTGGGTGTTCAGAGGATGTTGGGCCACGATAAGCCGAGTACGACACTGGACGTGTATTCGGACCTGTTCGACGCCGATTTGGACGATGTCGCGGACCGTCTCTCCGAGCAATGGGCTAAAGCTACTGCGTACCCACTGCGTACCGGGGCGGCCGACAGTCCAGCCGTGACCAAGGCAAAAAGCCGCTGGCCTGGGCTTTTTCAAGTGCCCCCGAGACGATTCGAACGTCCGACACCCGCTTTAGGAGAGCGGTGCTCTATCCCCTGAGCTACGAGGGCAATCGAAAGTCGCATGCTTCGCGCTTTCGAGCCCTTCCACTCTAGCGGCGATCGCCGCAGCCTCAAAGTTCCACGCGGTGCGCGGAAGCGGATGTCACGCGAAGCGGCGCGGGTGGGAGGATGGAGACATGGAAGCTTTCGAGGTTACAGGTGCGGCGATCGTGCTTGCCGGCGGCCGTGGCTCGCGCATGGGCGGCGTCGATAAACCCACTCTCGAGGTCGAGGAGCGGTCCATGCGCGCGAGCGCGCTGTTGGCGGCGCGTTCGGCGCTCGGCGAGGGTGCGCCTCTCGTCCTCGTGGGGGAGCGGGGCGGGGACGTGCAGGGTGTCGGTGCGGTGTGCGTGCGGGAGGACCCGCCCTTTTCCGGCCCTGTTGCGGGTCTCGCGCGTGGACTGGCTGAGCTGGAGCGGCTTGGGAGCACTGATGAGGTGGTGCTTGTGCTCGGCGGCGACATGCCATGGCTCGAGCCGCGCGTGCTCGGCGCTCTCGTATATGAGTGCGCGGAAGCACCCCGAAAGGTTGCGGGTGCCGTGGATGCGGGCGGGCGTCGGCAATTCCTGTGCGCCGCGTGGCCGCGCGCGGTGCTTGCGCGCGCTCTTTCGCACGTTGCGGGGGAGGGCGGCTCTCTCGTTGGGGCGAGCGCGAAATCCCTCTATCGCGCTCTCGGCGAGCTTACGCCCGAGCCCGTTCAGTCGGCGTGGCTTGACGTTGGTACGCTTGCAGGCGCGAGCGGACTAGCGCCGGAGCTAGTGGCCCGCTCGTTGAGCGATATTGATTCACCCGAGCAGCTCGAGCAAGCCCGCTCGCGCCGCTGATTGCCGGTGTTTGTGAAAGGACTTTCATGCACGCGCTATCACGCCCCGCTTCTCGCTTTTTTCCCCTCGTGTGTGCGGCTCTTGCCGCGATGATGATTTTCGCGGCGCCTGCACTCGCGCACGACCGGCTCGTGGGTTCGACGCCGGCGGATGGCGCCGAGATCCTTCAGGGGGAGGCTCGCACCATCACGCTCGAGTTTTCTGCGGAGCCGCTCAAGCTTGGGAACGAGGTGCGCGCGAAGGATTCTGCCGGAACCGTTCTGTTCGAGGGGGAACCCCAGGTTGATGGACACGAGGTCCGTGTCGAGCTCGACCAGCTCCCGGCTCCCGGCGACATGACCCTCGAATGGCGCGTCGTGAGTTCCGACGGCCACCCGATTTCGGGCACGCTCACCTACACCGTCAAGGAAGACCCGAGCAAGCCGTCCGAGGAGGCGGCAAGCTCCGCCACGGAAGAGAGCGCCAGCGAAGGGATCGGCGGCGGTTCGGCCTCCGGTGACTCCGGTAAGAGCGGCGATGCGGTCGGTAAGGGCGACAAGAACGACAAGGCGAGCGCGGAGGCCACTGCGACGTCGATCGAAACACCCGACAAGGTTGTCACCGATGAGAAGAAGTCGTTCAACTGGGCGCTGTGGATCCCGGTGATTGTGGTGGCGCTGCTCGCGATCGCCGTGGCTATCTGGCTTCTGCGAAAGAATGACGACGAGGACTAACCCACTCATAACCGAATTGCATAGGGGTTGTGGGGGTAATGGTCCGGTAAATCCGTGAGGATCCGTGAGGTGGGGCGGCAGGACAGGTCGACTCCCTGAGGTTCCGTGAGCCGGGCGGTGAGGCCTGCCGTTTTAGTGAGGTTTAGGGGGCCGTCGGGCGTCACGAGGTGAGGCGGTGGGGTCGTCCGGCTTCGTGAGGTACCGCCCAAACCCCCACAACAACCCCTATGCAATCGGCGGGGG
>OKCK01000286.1_pt1 | contig 9967 bp, 8 predicted proteins | sample 1614961 | NCBI WGS metagenome assembly OKCK01 (sample SAMN04436984, study PRJEB24849) | human gut metagenome | biome: human gut; feature: NICU; material: stool | host: Homo sapiens | place: USA: Saint Louis, MO | collected 2010-07-31
ATATAACGCTAAAACAAAAACGTTTCATTTATATGATATTGTTCAAAGAAAAGCTAACTATTACATTAAAGCAGGTGTCAATGCTAATAATGTAAAAGTCCAAGAAGACGCTTCTAAATGTTATACCTACATCAGAGGTTATGGTGGTTTTGACGATCAACAAACTTTTAACGAAGCTAGCTTGCAATATGAGTACACACACCCTTTAGCTGACCTTATAGGCAAACGACACGCGCCACCTGTTGTAGATGGACGTATGACAAAGGGAGATACACTCAAAAAAGCTATGGAGCTAGTTATACAAGAAAGTTTAAAAACATCTGTAACCCTAGACTTCATATCTTTACAAAAACATTTTAAAGAAGCAGTACCTAGAGTTGGAGATATTGTGAATGTAGTTGACGATTTAATAGGGTTAAATGAATTTGTTAGAATTATCGAAATTACTACTCATAGAGATATTTACAATAAAATTATCAAGCAAGACGTAGTAATTGGAGAATTTAGATTACAAGATAGATATATGAAAGCAGTAAATACTGCTGCAAATTATGTTAAAGCTATTAAATCTAACAAATCTGATCCTGCGAAAGATTTACGGTCAATGCAAGCACAAACACAAGCTAACACTAAAACGACACAAGATTTACAAAAGAAAACCGATGACATTAAAAAGAGATTAGAAAGCGCACATGCTAAAAGTGTTACAACTGCAAATGGTACGATTGTTCACGACTTTACACCTAAGTCTAAAATTAGGAAAGTTAAAACAATAGGTACTATTGGAGATTCTGTAGCTAAAGGTACTGGTGCTAAAACTAACTTTACGCAAATGTTAGCTAAGAAGATAAAAGCTAAATCAACAAACTTAGCTGTTAGTGGTGCGACAATGAGCACAAACAAAGATAATAGCATTTATGAACAAGCAACTAAAATTAAAGGTGATTTAATCATTGTTCAAGGTACAGATGATGATTGGACAAATGATATTAAGATAGGCACTGATAAAACGGACATTAAAACGTTTTACGGTGCCTTTTATAGTGCCATTTCTAAAATTAAGAGTAATAACCCTAAATCAAAAATAATCGTCATGACACCTACAAAACAGTGTTATATAAAAGACGGTAAGGTTGTCCGAAAAGACACCACTAAGAACGATTTAGGTTACACGTTAGCTGACTATGTAGACATTCAAATAGATGCTTGTAACGAGTTAGATATACCTGTGTATGATGCTTTTCACTCAACACAATTCAAACCCAATATACCTTCATACAGAAAATCGAGTATGCCTGACGGTGTACACCCTAATGAAAAAGGACACGAAGTCATTATGTATGAACTAGTTAAAAACTTTTACGGTTTTTATGGCTAAGGAGGTCAAAAACTTTGAAATTAGACAATTTAATTACGAAACTTCACTCGTACTTTAGTCAAAAGTTTGTAAGTCAACTTGAGAATAACTTCGAACAAATAAAATACTGGACTAATAAAAGTGATGATAGCTTTAACGAACATTTAACCACTCAAAAAAATGCACATACAACTGAACAAATCAAACACAAAACTACAAAAGGCCAAGACGTTGTCTTATCCAATCATGAAAACTTTCAAGATGAACTCATTGAACATCTTGTGTTAGGTCATAATGGCGACGGTAACAATGAATTAAAAGCAAGTCATACATCAATGGACGCTCAAAGTTTCGATTCTTTACATCAACGTCTATATCACGACTTTTTAAGAGAAAGTAATGCTAGAGAAGAACTAAGAGCCGACTTAACTAAGAAAATACAACGTATTGTTAACGTTGATGACTTTGGCGGAGATCCTACAGGTCAAAAGGACAGTACGAAAGCTTTCCAAGACGCATTAGGTAACGGCAATGTACAGGTAACTATGAGTGGTGGTACTTACCTTACAACAGGTATTAAAATGCCTAACAACTCTCGTTTGGTAGGACAAGGTAAAGACATTACTACAATTAAGTTTATGGACGAAACACCTGCAGAAAATATTGGTATCACTAACTTAAAAATGAGTGGTGGAGCTGAAAACATTTCATTAGAAAGTTTTTCGTTCAACGGGAATAAGTTTAGACAAAATAAAACACTTAAAGCTACCGGTGGTTCTCGTTCATCTAACATTAGATTTGCGGGTGTAACTAATGGATATATCTATAACGTTAAATCATATGACGCTTTACTACATTGTATCGATGTAACATATGCAAATGACAATTATTACTACGAGGGCGATGGTAATCGCGTCCCTTATTCGTTAGAAAGCAAACACATATTTATCGATAATTGTGAGGTATATGGTTGCGGAGATGACGGTATCACTACCCACCATTCTCGTTACATCACAATTTCAAATTCCTATGCACACACTCCAACTGGTGGAAGCAATAATAACGGTATAGAAATTGATGATGGCTCACAATATGTATTCTTATCAAACAATAGAACCAAAGGTAACTTCGGTGGTTTAGAAATCAAAGCACACAGTAACGCAAGTGCTGCAAGTGGTGTGTTCGTTAACGGTCACATATCAATCGGAGATACAAGAGCTTACAACATTCGACACATCGGTCACCATAGAGCTAAAACGGACAATAAAAGTTTGACTGCTTATGACGTGGCGCTAAATAATTGCTTAGCTTTAAACCCTAAATACAATGGTGTGTATCCAGGCTCAACACCTAGAGCATTATTAATCAGTGCTTATAAAAATGTATCAGTCAATAATTTCACTGCAATTGGTGATGATGATTTCGGAAAATTAGAAGATGGAAAACTAGACAAAAAACAACCTGCTATTGCTGTTCAATTCATGGCAGAAAACATCTCACTCAACAATATCAATGTTAGAAACTTTAAAAATGCAGATGTTGATATTAGATTGTTCGGCGGAAGTAATAGACCGTCAAGAGTATCACTTAACAATATCAATATTTGGAATTCATCAAATAACATCGGTATTGGCGTAGGTGGAAGTATTAACGATACTAAAATCACTAACTGCAACTTACATGGTAATGGTTCAGGTATCGGATTACGATTAACTAACAACCATGCAATAGTCAATGGTGTTACATCAGACAACTATTCCACACCAGCTTGGATAGCAGGTGAAAAATATGACACTGCACCTACAGTTGGAAAAGGTGGTGCAAGTATCGCAACCACTGGTAGTGCAGGTGTAGCAAATACAAGCGCAGTTATTGCGTCAACAGGTGGTTCAAAAGCATATAGTAGTCGTAGTTTCGTTTTAGGTTCAGGTGCTAAATCTAAAGCTTATGGATCTCGTAGTGGTATTATCAACGCACTTAATTCCGAAACAGATAAGTCAGGACATACGCAACTAATCCTTAATAGTAACAGGGTTAAATCTCCAGGAAACTATCATGTCGTTGGTGGTTATGGCTCAAAAGGTGGTCCTTCAACTTCAAATATTAAGTTTGATTTAAGCACATACTCTGGAAACCTTACTTTAGCAGGTCAACTTAAACAAGATAGCGCCGATATCGCAGAGTTATTTGAGTCACAAAATGGTTTAGCAATTGATTTAGGAACTATCGTTACTTTAGACGGAGATAAAATAAGAAAAGCACAACCTAGCGACGAGCCTATTGGTGTTATTTCTGGCACTGCTGCATTAGTTGCTAATGAAAAAACATTCCACCATAAAGACAGATTCTTAAAGAACGAATACGGTGTAACGATTACAAACAGAAAACAAGTTGAGTTTGTAGACGATGAGGGCAACGTTTCGTTCGAATGGCGTGATGTACCAGTAGAAAACCCTGATTATGACGATAGCATTATTTACGAATCTCGTTCAGAAAGACCTGAATGGAATGTAGTCGGATTATTAGGCCAAATCTACACAAACATTGAAAAAGACGTTATACCAGGTGACTATATCAATGGTAGAGCAGGTGTGGGTTACAAAGATAATGTAAATGGTAAAGGTAGAGTCATGAAGATAACTTCTGAATACACTGAAGAACGTGGCTGTGCAATAGCATTAGTATTGTGGGGTGCTAAATAATGGAATTAGAAAAAGTAGGTAAACTCGATTTAAATGAAGAACCATATTTACAACCGATATCTAATAGAGGTATCGGTTTTTATAATCTCGATAAAAACACCGCTAAATTTCAATTTGTAGTACAAAAAGATAACAAACCTTTGTTAATCAGTGACAAAAACGTTAAGGGTTATGCTTTCTTTAAAGCTACAAACGGAACAGAAGAAAAACGACCTAGTACATCAGGTGTATTAGACGTAGAATTCATTGATCCGATGAAAGGATTGATAGGTGTTACGGTGCCTCAATGGTTTTTAAAAAACGTTGTCGATTCTGAAGTGTTGGGTGAAATTTACTTATCACTCAATGATGTAAACAATGTAGGAAAAGACGACACTGTTGTATTAGGTACTTTTAAATTTACAGTACGTGATAGTCTTATTAATCAAATAGAAAGTGATATCAAAGTATCTTACATTCGTATGTTTGATGACTTACGCACAGAATTAGAAAAGAAAGTGCAACAACTCAAACAAGATATAGGCGATACACAAACGCTGATTGAATCTATTAAGCAAACAGCTGAAGAATATCTCGTTAAAATAAACAAGGCTCAAGCAGACGCTCTTATTGCCATTACAGACGCGTTACTTACTTCTAATCAAAGTATCGATTTAGAAAGAGAAGAAGCTTTAAGACAAATAGATGCTAAACGTGACGCTATCAAGACAGATTATGATTTGGCTTCTGATACGTTCAAAAAAACTTATGATAGCAATGTAGACGCTTTTAATACAAATGTTAATCAGGCTAACACAACAATTGACGAAAAACTACAAACATTCAACGAAACTCTTGAAAGAGATGGTTTTACTACCCCTGAATATGTAGAAAATAAGTTTACAGAAAAGAATTGGCAAAAATTTAAATTAACAAATGATGATGGCACTAATTTTTATGATGCTAACCTACAAATAGATTTCGATAATAACGAACAATTAATGTCTTTACCGATAGGAACTAGATATGTTGTTCTTACTTTGAACAACCCAGCTGGAACAAATAATAATGGGTGGTTAACAAAGTACAAAAGAAATGGAGATGCTATCTTAATACAATACCAACCTTACAATTCAACTGTAATCTACCAAAAAAGATTTTATAAGAGTTGGAGCAAATGGGAACGTGTTGGTTCAGATGTTGTAGATACTGGTTGGATTGATTTACAACTAGTGAACAGTGCGTCACCTCATAACGACTTAGTTTCCAAAGGTGGATTTACTAGTGCGTACAGAACAATCACACAAAATGGAGTTACTAAGAAAATGTTACGCATTAATGCTACAACGATTAAACATGGACAGACCATTGCACTTTTACCTAAAGAATTTGTCAAAAACTTAATGTTTTTCTCAATAAGTGCTCCTAGAAATAAAAATAACGGACGTATTTCGTTGAACACATCAGGAACAGTGAATTTTGACGCTACTGTAGATCCATCAGCGTGGACTGATACAGATTACATTTACGGTCAATATGAATGGACGGAGTGATAAAGTGAAAGTAGTTTATTTGTGGAAAAATGGACAAGCAATTATTGTTCACAAAAATGAAGAAGATGAATATGTTTATCCTGATGAAAAATGGACAGAGAACCAACCTCCTCAAGGTATCATCTTACCTTGCTATTATGACGGTAAACAATGGGTTGGACAAACCCAAGATGAGCTAGAAAAGATGTTGCCTGAAGTAGAAATTCCTGTTGATGACAAAGATATTGCTATAGCTAAATTAACTAGCTTAGTTGTCGATTTACAAGAAGAAGTTATGAGTTTGAAGCAGAACATCGCACTAATAACTGAAGAACAAGCAAATCAAAAATTGGGGGAAGCATAATATGGACAAAGTAGTAATCGATTTATATAAGAAGAAATTATACACTGACGAAACTTTCAAAAAGTTTGTTAGAGTTGGTTGGATTACTCCGGAGCAATTTAAAGAAACTACAGGTAAAGATTACGAACCGCAAGTTAAATAACTTGTGGTTTTTATTTTAAGTGAAGTAGGTGTATTAACCTTGAAGAAAATAAACACATCAGACTTAATGTCCAACCTTTTACTTTTATTGTTAGCTGTTACAGGTGGAATAAGAAGCTTAGAGTGGATTGATAAAACGGTAGATGAACTAGAAAAAATATCTCCTTTGTATACCAAAATAAGTCTTTATTTTGACATTCAGACTATGGGTTGGTTTATGTTAATAGGTTCATTCATTCTTATTGCAGCGATGTTCTTAGATGGTAAAGCATATGCTATATTCATCGTTTTAGGTAATAGTTTAAGTGGTTTCATCCATATACTTTTCGGTTTATTGTCAGTAAGTGGTGCAGAGATGTTCACGACCTATTACATTAATTTGAGTGTTGGTATCATACAAATCATCTTGGTTGCAATTGGAGTTTTGATTTTATGCAAAAAACAATAGAAGAACAAAGAATTACTAGCTTAGAAAAACGTATGGATAAAGCCGAAACTAATATAGATAAAACGACTGAAAAGTTATACAAAGTTGATGAAAAACATGACGATAGATATACGGAAACGATACAAGTTATTACAGAATTAAAAGGTACATCTGCTAACACTGAAAAAAATACGGATAGAATGGCGAATAGCATAGAAGGACTTGTGAAAGAGTTGAGGCAATCAAATTCTAATACAAATAGGCGTTTTGAAGAAGTTAACGAAGAAGTAAGGGATATCAGAAAAACATTAGATAGCAAGATTGAAGATAAGCAATTTATATTGGAAGAAAGGAAATTATCTAATAAAACTTTAGGCGCTATACTTGTAGGTGCATTCGCACTATTAGAAACACTAAGTAAAGTAATTGCCCCTTTGCTATTTGGAAACTAAGTCGGTACTTATGTATCGACTTTTTATTATGCCAGAAATGAGGTGGATATATGGGATTACCTAGCCCTAAAAAAAGAAAACCTACTGCTTCGGAAGTTGCAGCATGGGCAAAAAGGATGATTGGCAGAAGAGTTGATGTAGATGGTTATTATGGCGCCCAGTGTTGGGACCTACCAAACTACATTTTCAATAGATATTGGCATTTTAAAACAACAGGAAATGCGATTGCTATGGCATGGTATAGATACCCTAAAGGCTTCAAATTTTATAGAAACACTAGAAACTTTGTTCCGAAACCTGGTGACATGGCAGTTTGGGGAAAGGGCTCCTTTAATAACGGTGTTGGTCATACTGCTGTTGTCATAGGTCCGTCTACCAAAAGTTACTTTACTAGTGTGGATCAAAATTGGATTGGTGCAAATAGTTATACAGGCTCACCTGGCGCGAAAATTAAACATAGTTATAACGGTATAAGCGGATTTGTCAGACCTCCCTACCACGCAGAAACTAAGAAACCATCGAAACCAAGTAGTACACCGTCCAAACCTTCTAATGACAACACTTCTAAAAACACAAAAGAACAAACAAAACCTATAACTAAAGAGATTACCAAAGTTTCCTATACATCATTCGCATACGATTTAGACGATGATTTGGAATATATTTATCATTATATGGTTGAAGGGCAAAAGTTGATAGGGAAGGTAAAAGGTATATATATCAAAGAGAGTACACATATGCGTTCTGTTGAAGAATTGTATTTACAACGTAATAAATATGTGAATGAAGATGAATACCCTCATGTATATATTGACCGTGAGCGTGTATGGACACCTAGACCTGATTCAGAAGAAGCACCAGAACATCCAGGTTGGCTTGTTATGGAAGTTTGCGGAGGACAAACGGATAGTAAACGCCAATTCATGCTCAATCAAATCAGAGCGTTAATCTACGGCGTTTGGTTACTAAGTTGGAGTAAGGTAAAACTATCTGAATCATCAATCAAAGCAGACCCTAATATATGGCGTTCTATGAAAGATTTAATTAATTACGACTTAATCAAAAACGGTATTCCTGATGAAAGTAAATATAAAGAAGTTGAAAAGAAAATAATAGGTTTATATTTAAAAAGAGATAAATTACTCACAGAAACGATTACCACAACAACTACAAAGACAACCATAAAGATTAAACCTAAAACTTCGGTCGATAACCCTGAACAGAACGACAAACCGACAGACAAAAAAAGCAAAACAACAAACAGAACTTCGAATAAACCTCGTGTAGTTGTAGAGAAAAGTAAATATACTTTCCAACAAGCACTGAACGCGCAAATGGCACATGGTATGCCTCAAAAATCTTACAGTTGGGGTTGGGGCAATGCTTCTAGGTCACAAACAAGTAAGTATATGAACCCTAACACTATATGGAATAGTTCAGTACAAAGGTATCAAATGTTGGATTTAGGTAAGTATCAAGGTATACCAGTAAGTAAGTTGAATAAGATACTTAAAGGTAAAGGTACTTTATCCGGTCAAGGTAAAGCTTTCGCAGACGGTTGTAAGAAATACAACGTAAATGAAATATACTTAATTGCTCACGCATTCTTAGAAAGTGGATATGGCCGTAGTAACTTTGCCAGTGGACGTTATGGTATTTACAATTACTTTGGTATTGCAGCATATGACAATAACCCTAATGCTTCCATAGCTTACGCTAGAAGACAAGGTTGGACGAGTCCACGTAATGGTATTATAGGTGGGGCTAAGTTCGTTAGAAAACAATTCTTTAATCAAGGTAAGAACACTTTGTACCGAATGCGTTGGAACCCTAAAAACCCCGGTCGTATGCAATATGCTACTGCGATTGAGTGGTGTAATTTCCAAGCAACAACAATAAACAGTTTATACAAAAAAGTAGGATTAAAAGGTATGTATTATATCAGAGATAAATATAGATAAAAGGCTACTCACTGACGGTGGGTAGCCTTTAATAATTGAAAGAGGTGTGTATATGTTACAAAAACTTACAGATGTTGCTACTAATATAAATGTTAGTACAGCTGAGAACGGTTTTATTGGCGCTAATTTTTATACAGAAGATGACGGATCAGCTTATATAAGAATCACTATCAGAGATAACAACGAAGTGTTAGATTTTAACAAAACTGATATGACTCCTCGTTTAGATTTGTTTAGTTCAGACGGTTCTATATTCACTAATGAACCGTTAGAGATCATTTTACCTGAATACGGCGTCATTCAATATAAGGTGTCTGACAATGTCATTAAACACGCAGGGAAAGTAGACGCGAAATTATTCTTAGCTAATGAAAAGGATAGTGTTCACGTCGCTAACTTTTATTTCACTATCACAGATAGTGGAATGACTGGACCGATTGGAAAAGAAATACATCTAGATTCATTACAAGATTTAGTTAGAAACGTTATGAAAGAGAATGCTATAGGATTATTAGATGATGATTTCAAAGATAAGTTAGAGAACGATTTGAAAGTATATATGGAAGAAAATGCTGATACATTCAAAGGAGAACAGGGTATACAAGGTGTTCCTGGAAAAGACGGTAAACCATTCACGTATAACGATTTCACACAAGAACAATTAGACCAGTTAAAGGCTAAAGGTACTGACACAGGCTGGCAAACACTTCCTCTTGTGAACGGAATTACACAAGCTGGGACACTTAACAAGCCAATGTATAAATTAATCTCTATTAATGATACAGAAATGCTATTTATAAAAGGTGCAGTAAGTTCCATTAACAGTAAAGAAATGATTTTTGCGAAACTCCCGAAAAACATCTCGGATAAGGTGAAAGATTATAAACAATATACAAAAGCGGGCGTTAATTCATCTCAATTAATCATCTACAACGTGACTATAACTCAAAGTGGAGATTTAGAAATAACATTTGACCCTAAAAGTGAAGCAATGCCTTATGGCGCTTATTACATCGAAGGAATAGTCGTTTTATAGGAGGCGGGAATATGAA
>OKCK01000291.1_pt1 | contig 9623 bp, 9 predicted proteins | sample 1614961 | NCBI WGS metagenome assembly OKCK01 (sample SAMN04436984, study PRJEB24849) | human gut metagenome | biome: human gut; feature: NICU; material: stool | host: Homo sapiens | place: USA: Saint Louis, MO | collected 2010-07-31
ACCGCCGGCTACCTCGCATGGCAGAAGACCCGCCCCGTCGAGGATCCGTGGGCCCCGCCCGCAGACTTCGCCCGCTCGCACTACCCCGCCGCTGGCGTGAGCGAAGAAGATTCGACCGAAGTTTCCGATTCGGTAGCTGCAGCCGAGGCCGGCGACGTCTCCGAGTCCCTCGCCGACGGCGAGAAGGAAAACACCCACAAGGGTGAGTGACACTCCGCCTCTGAGCAGCGAGAGCCCCGTTCCCCACGCACTGCGTGGGAGCGGGGCTCTCTCGCACACCCTCGCGTCTCTCACGCCGGCGGATCTTCCGCAACTGTGGCTCCTCCACTCGGATCCGCGCACGTTCACGCTCGACACGATCGGGCCGCTCGAAACCGTCGACCAGATGCAGCGCGTCCTCGACATTTGGCTCGACTCGCATGAGCGCGACGGCTTCGGGTACTGCGCCATCCGCAAGCCGGGATCGGGCGAGTTCCTCGGTGTCGCGGGCCTTTCCGCGATGCCGCTCGGTAAACGCTGGGTCGCCAACACCTACGTGCGTTTAGCGCCGCAGGCCTGGGGAACCGGGGTCGCCACGGACGCGCTCACGACGTGTCTTCGCGAGGTCGCCGCGCTCGACACCGCGCCGCGCGAGGCCGCGTTTATCACCGCGGAGCACAACCTTCCCGCGCGCCGCCTCGCCGAGCGCCTCGGCTTCACTCTCTCTTCCGAAAGCGACCCGACCGAAACGGGCGCCCACGTCGTCTACCTCCTCGATCTTCATGACCACACCTGATCCCCGCTCCCGCTCGCCCTTCGGTTTCGCGGGCCGCTACGCACCCTCGCCGAGCGGCGATCTGCACCTCGGCAACCTTCGTACGGCCATCCTCGCGTGGGTTTTTGCGCGCCGCACCGGACGTCATTTCCTCATGCGCATGGAGGATCTCAACCGCGTGAAGGAAGGAAGCGCCGAGAGGCAGCTCGAGGACATGGAGGCGCTTGGCCTCGACTGGGACGGTCCCGTCGCCTGGCAGTCGAAGCGACTTGACCTGTATCGACGGATCGTGGCGGCCCTCGTTGAACGCGGGCTCGTCTACGAGTGTTACTGCACCCGCCGCGAAATTCACGAGGCGCCGTCGGCCCCTCACGCTCCACCGGGGGCGTACCCCGGAACCTGCCGGGACCTCACCGAAGTCGAACGGGAGGCCGGGCGCGCGAAGATGCGCGCACTAAACCGGGAGCCGTCGCTGCGACTGCGCGCAGATACGCACTCCTACGAGGTCACCGACCTGTACGCCGGGCACACCGTGGGCGACGTCGACGACTTCGTGCTCGTGCGCGGCGATGGGATGTTCGCCTACAACCTCGTGGCGGTGGTCGACGATATTGAGACGGGCGTCGATCAGGTCGTGCGCGGGGATGATCTCCTCAGTTCGAGCCCGCGCCAGGCCTACCTCACCGACCTGCTTGCGCTTGCCGCGCCCTGGCTTTTCCCGCACCCCGATCGGCTCGGCGCAGGTCCGACGGTCGCCGGGACAGCCTCGCCGCCGCATCCGTCGGCGCATCTCTCCTACATTCACGTCCCGCTCGCCCTCAACACCGATGGGGCGAGGCTCGCCAAACGGGACGGGGCCGTGACGCTCAGGGATCGCCTCGAGAAAGGCGAGAGCCCCGAGGACGTCGCCGAAACGATCGGAGACTCCCTGGGGCTTTCGGGGTGCCGAAGCGCCCGCGACATTCTCGAGGCGTTCGATCCTGAGGCCTTGCCGCGAGCGCCGTGGATCTACACTCCCGGCGAGTGAGCCGGCGGCTAGATGTACTGACCGGGGGCGTTGATCAATCGCGAGAACGGCGGCGGAGTGTCACCAGGTGGGAAGCTCGCCCCGGCCTGGGGTGATGCGTCGTTCCTCCTGGCTGATGGGACGGTCATTGATGCTGGCCTCGCGATGGGTCATGTAGCCGTGCGCGTCGAAGCGCCACAGTTCGTTACCGTAGGAGCGCCACCACTGGCCGTCATGATCGTGCCATTCGTACTGGAATCGCACGGCGATCTGATCATCGGTGAACGCCCACAGGTTCTTGCGAAGCTGGTAGTCGAGTTCCCGATCCCATTTGGCGACGAGGAAGGCGATCACCTGGTCGCGGCCGGTGATCGTCTGGTCACGGTTTCGCCAGACAGTGTCCACACTGTAGGCCTGCGCGACCTTCTCGGGATCGCGCGTGTTCCATGCGTCCTCGGCGGCCTGTACCTTACGGGCGGCGGTTTCAGCGGTGAACGGTGGGATTGGGTTGCGTGTTTCGGTCATGTGATTACTCCTCGATCTGGGAATGTGAACCGCCCCGGCATGTCCGGAGACTTGGCTTGGTGGCTCAATGGGATGTGTCAGTGGTTTAAGGGCGTTGACCAGATGGGCGGCGCCGGGTGGTACTCGATGCCGTCCTGTACTTGTCGGGCGCGTTCGGGGCTGGCGAGTCGTCCGACGAGGAGGAGGGCAATATCGAAGCCCGCCGAAACGCCGGTTGCCGCGACCACCCGCTTGCTCATGGACTCAAACCTACCGGGGCGCCCTGCCCAGTGCGAGTGGCGGGAATGACGTATAACGCGCAGTTCCTGCCATTATTGCTGCATGCCACACCATGTTGTCGCCCTCGCCCTGCCCGGAGTGGTCGCATTCGACCTGTCGACGGTTGCTCAGGTCTTCGGACACCCCGCCGAGGAGGAGTACACCTTTGCGGTGTCGACGCCCGGCGGTGACGACGTGATGACCTCCAGCGGATTCAGCATCGGCACCGTCCATGACCTGGACGCGCTGGCCCACGCCGACACGATCATCATCCCTGGCTACCGGCCCTATCCCCGCCCTCATGAAAGCACGCTGAAGGTGCTCCGTGACGCCCACCAGCGCGGCACACGAGTCGCGTCGGTGTGCACTGGCGCCTTCGCTCTCGCTGCAACCGGACTCCTTGGCGGACTGACGGCCACCACGCACTGGCAGGACGCCATGGAGTTGCAGCGGCTGTACCCCGACATCACGGTGCAGCCCGATGTGCTCTATGTCGACCACGGCCAGGTCGCCACCAGCGCCGGCGTAGCAGCCGGAATCGACTTGTGCCTGCACCTGGTGCGCAGGGACTTTGGGGAGCGGGCCGCTGCCCGGATCGCGCGACGCTTCGTTGCCGAGATGGGACAGACCCCCCTGCAATGGATCCTGCACCAACGAGTCCTTACCGCCCGACACCTGCTGGAGAACAGCCACCTGTCAGTCGACGTCATTGCCCAGCGCACTGGCTTGGGAACAGCTAGCACGCTACGGCGTCACCTGCGTCGTGAGATCGACGTGACTCCCACGAACTACCGGCGCACCTTCCGCGCTGACTAAGGACGGGTCGATCAACCTCTCTGGTCAGCACACCTAGATCACGCTCACGCCGAGCAGCGTGCCGATGCCGTAGGAGACGGCCATCGCTGCCGTTCCGCCGAGAATCGTGCGGATCGTCGCGCGGCCCGCTTTCGCCTGGCCGAGGCGCGCCGAAATAAAGCCGGTGAGGGCGAGTGCGAGCACGACCGATGCCACTACGGCGGGAATCTTCACGGTAACGGGCGTGAAGAGAACAGCGATCACCGGGAGGAGGCCACCGAGGGTGAACGCGACGAGGGAAGCAAACGCAGCACCAAGGGGAGAGGCGATCGACTCTTCTTCAATGCCGTAGCGCACGCGGGCATGAGCGTCGAGCGCGTCGTGCGCGCTCATGCGTTCGGCGGCTTCGCGCGCAAGGTCTTCGGGGATCCCGGTCTCCTCGAGAGAGGCCGCGAGGGCTGCGAGTTCACGTTCCGGATCCGCGGCGAGACGCTGCCGCTCACGCTCGAGGAGCGAACGTTCGGTGTCTCGCTGCGTCGAAACGGACACGTACTCGCCCATCGCCATCGAGAGCGCGCCGGCACTGAGCGCGGCGGCACCCGCGATCGCGAGAGCGCCGAAGGTCGGGGTTGCGGCGGCGACGCCAACGACCATGCCGGCGACGGACACGATGCCATCGTTTGCGCCGAGCACACCGGCACGCAGACGGTTGAGGTTCGCCGATGACGCGGCGCGGTCGTGGGTGTCTTCGGAGGAGGTTTCTGGGGCGGTGCTAGAGCTACTCATAGCTCTCACGCTATGTCGCTAAAAACCTTGCCCGCTAGACCGGGAAGCCTACCCTTAGCGGCCTTCGCCACCCTCGACAGCTGCTGGCTCTCCGTTCGTGGAATTCTTCGGCCCCCACAGAATCGAGGCGACGATCGCGATGATCATCGAGCCGGCGATCACCGCAAGCGAAAGCCAAATCGGGATCTCGGGGATCGAGTGCACGAAGTGTCCGAATCCGGAATTCTCGGGCCACAGCGGCGCCTCGTGGGCTGCGTGAATGACGAGCTTGAGGCCGATGAAGGCGAGGATCGCCGCGAGACCGTAGTGGAGGTACACGAGGCGATCCACGAGCCCGCCGAGCAGGAAGTACAGCTGGCGAAGGCCCATGAGCGCGAACAGGTTCGTCGTGAACACGATGAACGGGTTCTGCGAAATGCCGAGGATCGCGGGGATCGAGTCGAACGCGAACATCACGTCGGTCAGGCCGATCGTGAGGAACACGAGCAGCATCGGCGTGAAGACCTTCTTGCCGTTCACCACCGTGCGGAGCTTGTTTCCGTCGTACTCATCGTGAACGCGGATGGCCTTCTTGAGCTTCTTCATGACGAAGCCGTCCTCGGCCTCCTCCTCTTCCTCGCCCTGGACCTGCTTATAGGCCGTGTAGAACAGGAAGATCGCAAAGATGTAAAACACCCACGCGAAGGAATTGATCACGGCGATGCCGAGCAAAATCAAGATCGCACGCGCAATGAGCGCGATGATGATGCCCACCATGAGCACCTCTTGCTGGTATTTCCTCGGCACAGCAAACTTCGACATGATCACAATGAACACGAAGAGGTTGTCGATACTGAGCGAGTATTCGGTGAGCCAGCCCACGATGAATTGTCCCGCGACCTGGTGGTCGGCGAGGAAATAGAGCGTGACGGCGAAGATGAGCGCGAGCGCCACGTAGAACACGACCCAGCCGATGCATTCCTTGAAGGACGGCACGTGGGGGCGCTTGAGAACGAGGAGAAGGTCGATAACGAGGATCGCAACGAGGACGATCAGCGAAATGACCTCGAACTGCAGGGAAATCTCACCCATCGGGGTCCCTTCGGGCTGGGGGCGGTGGAAATGACGAGGGCGCCTCACATCATGGGGCGCCCGTCTTCGGATTGTGTCTAGTCTACGTGTTCACCTTGGGCGAGAGTCGAGCGAAGAGGTCAGGAATCACCTGCGCAATGTCGCTTGCGAGAATCGGCGCGTGGCCCTCACCCGCTGCGAGGGCCGCGGCGTGAGCGTGCAGGGTCACAGCGGCTTCGCACACCGCAAGGAGCGTCCGACGGTCGCCGCGCTCAAGCCCTTGCGCGATCTGTGCGTGGTTGAGCGCCAGCAACGCCCCGGTGATTCCCGCGAGCGCATCGCCCGTTCCCGCGGTCGCGAGGCGCGTCGTGGGCGATGTGACCGCGAGAGTGTCCTCTCCCGGCGCGGCAATCCACGTCGTGTGCCCCTTGAGGATCACCGTCGCACCGGTGCGCTCGGTGAAGGCCTCGGCCGCCTCGCGTGGTGAGGCTTCGATGCGGCCACGGTCCCAGCCGTCGAGCAGAGCCGCGGCCTCCCCCGCGTGAGGGGTGAGGACGAGGCGGGCGGAGAAACCGTCGGAATTCGCACGCGCCAGGGCGGGTCCAAGCGCGCCCGCATCCGCGACCAGAAGGGCACCCGGCGAGGTTTCCGTCATGCACGCGCGCACGGCCTCAAGACGGCCCGGCCCTTCCCATCCGGAGCCAGCCACGAATGCCTGTGCACGGCCGGCGGCGGGGACGACCTCGGGTGTACGCGCGATCACCATGCGCGCGACGGCTTCGGGCCCGAGGTAACGCACCATGCCGACGCCGCAGCGGGCCGCCGCTTCACAGCCGATGAGCGCCGCGCCCGGGTAGTGCTCGCTGCCCGTCGCCATGCACACAACGCCGCGCGTGTACTTGTGATCGCGCTCGGTAGGCACGGGCCAGTAGCGGGCGAGGCTGTCGAGACCGGTCACGAGAAGAGCTCCTTGACGTCGTCGGCGGTGATCTGTGCGCTGAACGCCTCGCCACCGTCGGTGAGCGAATCGAACAGCGCGCGTTTCTTCTCCTGGAGCGCGAGAACCTTGTCCTCGATCGTATCTGCCGCAACGAGACGGTAGACCATGACGCGCTCCGTTTGGCCGATGCGGTGCGTGCGGTCAATCGCCTGGTTTTCGGCGGCGGGATTCCACCACGGATCGAGGAGAAACACGTAGTCGGCCTCGGTGAGCGTCAGGCCGAAACCGCCAGCCTTGAGGGAGATGAGGAATACGGGATCGTTGCCCTCGCGGAAGTCGCGGATGACGTCCGCGCGATCGCGGGTCGAACCGTCGAGGTACTGGTAGGCGATCTGGCGCTCGCGCAGTTGCTCCGCGACGCGCGCGAGGAAGCTCGTGAACTGCGAGAACACGAGGACCCTGTGGCCCTCGGCGACGACCTCGTCGAGGCGCTCGAAAAGAACCGCGAGCTTCGTCGACGGCGCGTTCTTATCGCCGCCATCGTCCACGAGCGCGGGATCGAGCGCGAGCATCCGCAAGAGCGTGAGTGAGCGAAACACGATGAAGCGGTTCTTGTCCATGTCGTCGATAAGCCCGAGGACCTTCTTGCGCTCGCGCTGGAGCACCGAATCATAGATCCTGCGGTGCGCCCCCTCGAGCTCGACCTTGACGACCTGCTCCTGCTTCTGAGGAAGGTCCTTCGCCACGAGTTCCTTCGTGCGCCGCAGCATGAACGGGCGGAGCCGGCGGCGAAGCACGGGCATCTTCTCCGGATGCTCGCCCGATTCGATCGGCTGCGTGAAGTGGGTGCGGAACTGCACGTGCGGGCCAAGAACGCCCGGCGCGACGATCGACATGATCGCCCACAGGTCTCCGAGGGAGTTCTCCATGGGCGTGCCGGTGATCGCGAGGCGAAACGGCGCCTTGATTCTCTTGACCGCTTGATGGATGCGCGAGGCGCGGTTCTTCACGAATTGGGCCTCGTCGAGGATGAGGCCCGCGAACTGTTCGCGTGCGAAATCCTCCGAATCGATGCGGGCGATCGTGTAACTCGTGACGACGATGTCGGCGCCCTCGATTTCGCGCCGCAGCTCCGTTTTGCGGGCGCGGCGCGTGCGATCCACGAGCGCAACCTTCAGGTTGGGCGTGAAGCGCTCGGCTTCCGCCTGCCACACACCGAGCACGCTGCTCGGCGCTAGAACGAGGAAGGGTCGATGCGGGCCGGCAGGCGTCGGACCTGCACTTGCCTGGGCGGAGGTCTCCCCTGCGTGCACCATCACCGAGCCGTTCCCTTCCCCCGCGCTCGCCGTCTCTCGCGCGTGCTGGATAAGCGTGAGCGCCTGGAGGGTTTTGCCGAGGCCCATGTCATCGGCGAGAATCCCGCCGAGCCCGAGCGAATACAGCAGCGCAAGGAACTCGAAGCCCTCACGCTGGTAGGAGCGCAGCTTCGCGCGCAGCCCGGCTGGAATGGGCGTATGGGGGATGGCCTCGAGGTTCTTCAGTTTCCCGACGGTTTCTTCCCAACCGTCGGCAGCCTCGGTCGCATCCGCCGCGTCGGCGAGATCCTCCCAGAACCCCACCTGATACTTCGAGATCTGCTGGCGTTCGGGGTTCCATTCCGCAAGGGCCTCCCCCTCGGCGATGAGGGCGCGTAGGACATCGAATGCCGGATGTTCAAGCGAAAAGTAGGTGCGGTCCTCGAGCAGAAGCGTCGACTGCCCCTTCGCGAGCGCCACAAAAAGGGAGGGGAACGGGATCGTTCTGCCCTCGAGCGTGACCTCGAAGCCAAGGTCGAACCAATCATTCTTCGAAGGATTCTCGGTCTGCCTTACGCGCACGGACGGCGCGCCATCGAGCTCGCGGTAGGTGTGGCGCGTGCCCGAAACGGTGACGTCGATGCCGTCCATCGCCTCGAGCTCTGGCAACACGCGCTCGGTGAAGAACGCCGTGTCCACGTCGCTCAACTTCTCGGTACCTTCGGGGGCGCGGTCATCGGGGCGCGCGCCGCCAACCGTGGGCCACAGCTCACGCACCTCGGCAAGAAGCTCATCCTCATAGTCGTGCTCGCGGCCAGCACCACCCTGCTGGTACACGCCGTAGCGATTCCGAGTTGAGGGGTAGAACCACGACCACGCGAGTGCAACCGTGTTCGCGCCGCTGTAGGCAACCTCGAGCTGCAGCCGCGGCTTCTTCGGCGCGGGCATCGTGACGCTCCCGTCGCCGCTTGCGACGCTCGTGACGCGGTTCAGGCGAGGAAGCGCGCTATCAAAGAACGCCTCGCGTTCACTCTTCGGCACGTCGATGCGAGTGCGTGCCTCGAGGAGTTTCTGCACGGGCATCGGCACAGGCGCGGAGGTTGCCGCGAATTCAATATCGAACGTGTCGCGGGCTCCCTGGCGGATATCAATGACGCCGTTCGAGCCGAGCATGCGCGCCTCGGGCCTCGGCTCGCCGTCGATATGCGCGAGGGCCCGCACCGTGAGATCGTCGGCGCCGGTCAGGTCGAGGCCGACGTCGGCCCCCTCACCAAACCGGACCTCGCCAACGTTCTCCAATCCCACAAACGCCACCCCCGCCTCGCGAGCGCGCGCGAGAGCCTCCCACAAAATCGGCGAGCGAAACTGGTTGATCCACAGTTGCTCGACCGCGGCCGTATGGCTGCGATCCGCCTCCGACAGCGCAAAGATCCTGGTCAAGGCGTCAGCATGCGCGGGATCGAAGCCTCGACCGTTCATGCGGTACTCGAACGTCCGCCACGACAGCCCCGACTTGATCCAGTTGTTGCGCTTGCCGCGACGCAACGGGCGGATTGACAGATATACGGTCTTGCCCGCCTCGAGATGCTCCTTCGTGAGCGGCTCGTAGCCCCACGAGAACCTGGTCTTGTGGAGCTGCTCGGCCTTGAGGTCAAAACCGAGCGCGAGAGGAGTCGTGTCCTCCGTCTCTTCCTCGCTCGCCCGCAAGAGCGGCGCAAGAGTCTCAAGCCACGACGCTGCCTGCTCCTCGGGTTCCCCCTCGCGGGCCTCCGCCCACGCCTCTGCCTGCTGCCCCGACCACAGGGCAAGCGCCGCGCCGTGCTTGCAGTTCATGACCACGGGACACGAGCACGTCGACTGCACGGGGATCCACAGGGGAAGCTCGCCTTCGCTGCCGCTTTCGTCGTCAACACGGTGAAGCGATACCCGCACACGGTAGGGATCCGGGCCGCGACCGTGCATGACGCCGATGAGCTCGCCCTTCGACCCAGTCGAGGTCGTTACCCAGTTGGGGAGGCGAATGTGCTCGTCGTTCGCGTAATCGGCCGCGCGCTCCACGACGACGCGTCCAAACACCGGTTCGATGAGAGCCTTCGGCACGAAAGGAAACGGCGGCTGAGAGGTGCGCGCGGATGAAGCCATAACTTCCAGGGTACAGGCCAGGAAAAGGCGCCGTCGGACCACCAAGAGCCCTCCGCTCCCTAGCCGAGGGGC
>OKCK01000293.1_pt1 | contig 9544 bp, 8 predicted proteins | sample 1614961 | NCBI WGS metagenome assembly OKCK01 (sample SAMN04436984, study PRJEB24849) | human gut metagenome | biome: human gut; feature: NICU; material: stool | host: Homo sapiens | place: USA: Saint Louis, MO | collected 2010-07-31
GTCCTCTATCGCTTTATTTATTTTTATATTAAAATAAGACTGCCCTGAGAAAGGTAAATTCAAAAATATCGAAAATTTCTGATATTTTTAAAACGTTGAAGTATCAATATTTCTAAACGCCCTTCTCTCTAACCTCACTCAAACGGACGTCTAAAGATATTGAAGCGTCTATTAGATTATATTAGACTGAATTTAATTAAAATATATAGTCAATTTGAAAATACATATATAATGGGGGAGCTAACATGACGTCACATGTAACATTTCAACAAGGAGTCAAAGAATGTATTCCAACACTACTAGGATACATCGGTATAGGACTATCATTTGGCATTGTGGCAGCTTCTCAGGATTTTAGTGTTCTAGAAATTCTTCTGTTATGTTTATTGGTTTATGCAGGCGCAGCACAATTTATTATTTGTGCTTTAGTTATTACTGGTACACCTATATCAGCAATCGTGTTAACAACGTTAATTGTGAATTCCCGCTTCTTTTTATTGTCTATGACATTATCACCTAATTATAAAGATTATGGTATATGGAATCGTTTAGCTTTGTCTTCTCTTCTTACTGACGAGACCTTTGGGGTTGCTATAACGCCACACTTAAAAGGGGAAACAATTAATGACCGATGGTTACATGGATTAAATATTACTGCTTATTCATTTTGGGCAATCGCTTGTGTGTTAGGAGCAGTCTTTGGGAAATACATCTCTCATCCTGAAATGTTAGGATTAGACTTTGCGATTACAGCTATGTTTATTTTCTTGGCTATGGCTCAATTTGAAACGATTACACGTTCCAAAATAAGTATATATATCGTATTAATTGCGTTCGTTATTGTAATGATGTTCATTTTAAGTTGGTTGATGCCCTCTTATGTGGCCATTCTTGTTACATCAATTTGTGCTGCAACACTTGGGGTGGTGATGGATCGATGACGATAACTGGACATATGCTTTTACTCATCGTTTTATGTGGATTAGTGACATTAATTGTACGTGTCGTACCCTTTTTAATGATTTCACGTATTCAACTGTCAGAAACAGTCATCAAATGGCTGTCATTTATTCCGATTTCATTATTCACTGCGCTAGTTATTGATAGTTTTATCGTTCAACATAAAGGCATGCAGGGCTTTGAATTAAATATTCCATTCATTGTAGCAACCATTCCTACAGTCATTATCGCAGTTGTGACGCGTAGTCTAACCATTACTATTATTGTAGGTATTATATTCATTGCAGGTATACGATGGTTCTTTTAATCCATTTATTTACTGCGCATTGAAGTTAACCAGACAATTGTATTAAAATAAATTTAAATTAAACAATGCAATCAATATATAGATACTCTTATTTTGAGAAGTAGAGGGAATTGGCCCTATGAAGCTTCAGCAACCGACAAATCATTGTACGGTGCTACAACCAACGAGATACTCGAATGATAAGTACTAAAGTATTATCGCTTCACACTTTTAAAATTAAGAGTAGAAGCGATTTTTTTATTCTAAGGAGGCATAGCATGACAAATTATACAGTAGATACATTACATTTAGGTGCTTTTACAACAGAATCAGGTGAAACAATTGAGAATCTAAAATTGCGTTATGAGCACGTAGGTTATTCGGGACAACCGCTTGTTGTGGTTTGTCATGCTCTGACTGGTAATCATTTAACTTATGGTACAGATGAACATCCTGGATGGTGGCGTGAAATCATTGATGGTGGTTATATGCCAATCTATGATTATCAGTTTCTTACTTTTAATGTTATTGGAAGTCCTTTTGGTTCAAGCTCCCCATTAAACGATGCTCATTTTCCTAAAACAATAACATTAAGAGATATAGTTAAGGCAATTGAATTGGGAATAAAGGCCCTTGGATTTACTAAAATCGATATTTTAATTGGTGGCAGTTTAGGTGGCATGCAAGTGATGGAATTATTATATAATCATCAATTCGAAGTAGATAAGGCAGTCATCTTAGCAGCTACAGATAAAACCTCTTCATACAGTCGTGCTTTCAATGAAATTGCACGTGAAGCGATTCATATTGGAGGTAAAGAGGGACTTAGTATTGCAAGACAACTTGGATTCTTAACATATCGTTCTTCAAAAAGTTATGACGCGCGTTTCACACCAGATGAAGTAGTCAATTATCAACGTTATCAAGGCAATAAGTTTAAAGAATCCTACGATTTATCGTGTTACTTAACGATGTTGAATGTCTTAGATAGTCATCATCTTGATCGTCAGCGCGATGATGTGGATGAGGTCTTCCAATCTTTAAATACAAAAGTACTAACTATGGGCTTTACAGATGACTTGTTATATCCAGATGATCAAGTTAGAGCAGTAGGAGAACGTTTTAAATATCATCGTCACTTTTTTGTTCCAGACAACGTAGGCCATGATGGTTTTTTACTTAATTTTAATGACTGGGCACCTAACTTGTATCACTTTTTAAAAGTTTCGAAATTCAAACGAAAATAATAGATAAGAGAACAGTTAACACATTTGTTTAATTTGAATATAGAGGTTAAAATAGACGTTATAGTCAAAAAAGTATAGGAGTGGCGAATGTGTTTTCAAAAGTACATCCTAAAGCAATAATTATAGGAACTATCGTGCTTGTAGCAGTTGCTTTAGTTACGTATGTATTGCCAATAATTGGTCTGATTCTATGTTTATTCGCTACCATTCCAGGGATTATCATGTGGCATAAATCAATTGCTACATTTGGAATTGGAGCTTTACTCACTGTAGTCATCACGACCTTATTAGGGAATACCTTTGTATTAAGTGCCATGATTCTAGTTTTATTACTAAGTTTTGTAATTGGCCAATTATTAAAAGAACGTACATCTAAAGAACGCATCTTATATATTACAACAATGTATATAAGTATTGTGACGTTAATTGCATTTATGTTATTACAAGCGTTCAAAAAGATTCCAAATACCGAAGTATTGATTAAACCAGCAAAAGACGCAATGAACAATGCGATTGTAAATTCAGGCGTTGAATCAGATTATAAGATCATCTTAGAAGAAGGATTTCGTCAAATGGCTGTTCAACTTCCAAGTTACATCATTATTATGGTCTTTCTTTTAGTTTTAATTAATATCATCATTACATTTCCAATTTTACGCAAATTCAAAGTAGCAACACCTATTTTTAAACCTTTATTCGCATGGCAAATGAGCCGTAATTTACTATGGTTTTATCTTATAGTACTTATTTGTGTCATGATTGCAAGTGAACCAAGTACGTTCCAAAGCATCGTGTTAAACTTTGATGTTGTGTTATCATTAGTGATGTACATCCAAGGATTAAGTGTCATTCACTTCTTTGGTAAAGCTAAAAGATGGCCGAACTTCGCAACAATTCTTGTTATGGTAGTAGGGACACTTCTTACACCGGCAACGCATATTGTTGGATTACTTGGGGTAATTGATTTATGTATTAATTTAAAGAAAATAATAAAAAAATGATGATTAAAAAGTGATTAGAGGTGGAAGAATGAACCGTCAATCCACTAAAAAAGCTTTGCTCATACCGTTTATTTTAATGGTACTCACTGCCATAGCACTTGTCGTCGTGTGGTTTATTTTTAACCAATTAGTAGCAGGTATTGCTACAGCTATACTCATTGTGATGATTATTATTAGTGGCGTGTTATTGAGAAAAGCATTTCTAAAAATGGATAGTTATGTGGATGATTTAAGTGGTCACATCTCGGCAAGTAGTAACAAGGCGATTAAGCACTTGCCTATAGGGATGATTGTGTTAGATGAAGATAATCACATTGAGTGGATGAACCAATTTATGACAGATCACATTGAAACGAATGTGATTTCTGAAAATGTCAATGAAGTCTTCCCTAACATATTAAAACAACTGGAAAAAGTTCAAGAAGTAGAAATAGAAAACAACAATTATTACTATCATGTACGATATTCAGAAAACGAGCATTGTTTATACTTCTTTGATATGACTGAAACTGAACGTACAAATGAACTATATGAAGATTCCAAGCCGATTATTGCAACAATATTTTTAGATAATTACGATGAAATCACTCAAAATATGAACGATACACAACGTTCTGAAATTAACTCTATGGTGACACGTGTGATTAGTCGTTGGGCACAAGATTACAATATTTACTTCAAACGTTACAACTCAGATCAATTTGTAGCTTACTTTAACCAAAAAATATTGGCTGAACTAGAAGATTCTAATTTTGAAATCTTAAGCCAATTAAGAGAGAAGAGTGTGGGTTACCGCGCACAACTAACATTAAGTATTGGTGTAGGTGAAGGCACGGAGAACCTTATTGATTTAGGTGAATTATCACAATCTGGTTTAGACCTCGCGTTAGGTCGTGGTGGTGACCAAGTTGCAATTAAGAATATGAACGGCAATGTAAGATTCTATGGTGGTAAGACTGACCCTATGGAAAAACGTACGCGTGTACGTGCTCGTGTGATTTCACATGCCCTCAAAGATATTCTTACTGAAGGCGATAAAGTTATCGTTATGGGACATAAGCGACCAGATTTAGATGCTATAGGTGCAGCTATCGGAGTTTCGCGCTTTGCATCAATGAATAATTTAGAGGCATTTATCGTTCTTAATGATTCTGATATTGATCCGACATTACGTCGTGTTATGGATGAGATTGATAAGAAACCGGAACTAAAAGAACGCTTTGTAACATCGGATGAGGCTTGGGATATGATGACTTCTAAGACGACTGTCGTTGTTGTAGATACACATAAACCTGAAATGGTCTTAGATGAAAATGTCTTAAATAAAGCAAATCGCAAAGTAGTCATTGATCATCATAGACGTGGCGAAAGCTTTATTTCAAATCCATTACTTGTGTATATGGAACCTTACGCTAGCTCAACTGCTGAGCTCGTAACGGAATTACTAGAATATCAACCAACTGAACAGAGATTGACTCGTTTAGAATCAACTGTCATGTATGCAGGTATTATAGTAGATACAAGAAACTTTACGTTAAGAACAGGTTCCAGAACATTTGATGCCGCAAGTTATTTGCGTGCACATGGCGCTGATACAATCTTAACGCAGCATTTCTTAAAAGATGATGTCGATACGTATATCAATCGTTCAGAATTGATAAGAACAGTTAAGATACAAGATCAAGGTGTAGCCATTGCACATGGTTCAGATGATAAAATTTATCATCCTGTAACGGTTGCACAAGCTGCCGATGAGTTGTTAAGTTTAGAAGGCATTGAAGCATCTTATGTAGTAGCTAAACGTGAAGACAACCTGATTGGTATCTCAGCACGTTCTTTAGGTTCCATAAATGTTCAATTAACAATGGAAGCGTTAGGTGGCGGTGGCCATCTGACAAATGCTGCGACACAAATAAAAGGTGCGACAATAGATGAAGCAATAGAACAATTACAACAAGCAATTACAGAACAAATGAGTAGGAGTGAAGACGCATGAAAGTAATTTTCACACAAGATGTTAAAGGTAAAGGTAAAAAAGGCGAAGTTAAAGATGTACCAGTAGGTTACGCAAATAACTTCTTACTTAAAAATAAATATGCTGTAGAAGCAACTCCTGGTAACTTAAAACAATTAGAACAACAAAATAAACGTGCCGAAGCAGATAGACAACAAGAAATCGATGATGCAAAAGCACTTAAAGAACAGTTAAAAGATATCGAAGTTGAAGTATCAGCTAAAACAGGTGAAGGCGGCAAACTATTTGGTTCAATCAGTACGAAACAAATTGCCGAAGCGCTAAAAAAACAACATGATATTAAAATCGACAAACGTAAAATGGACTTACCGCATGGTATTCATGCACTAGGATATACTAATGTTCCAGTGAAATTAGACAAAGAAGTCGAAGGTACAATCCGTGTGCACACTGTAGAACAATAATTTAAAGATATGACGCGAGGATAGTACATGATTACTATTATAGGTGCAATTATATAAGATGTATGACTTATACAATTTGTTAACCTCTGAAATATCTGTAGTGTATCTCGTGACAATATCAGATGACGATAAAATAAAAGATGGATTGAAATAAGAGGTGTAAGTAGATAATGGATGGAATGTATGAGCAAAATCAAATGCCACATAGCAATGAAGCTGAACAATCTGTCTTAGGTGCCATTATTATAGATCCAGAACTCATTAATACTACTCAGGAAGTCTTGCTTCCTGAGTCGTTTTATAGAGGCGCCCATCAACATATTTTTCGAGCAATGATGCACCTAAATGAGGATAATAAGGAAATTGATGTTGTCACATTGATGGATCAATTATCAAGTGAAGGTAGCTTAAACGAAGCGGGTGGCCCTCAATATCTTGCCGAACTATCGACGAGTGTACCGACAACACGAAACGTTCAGTACTATACGGATATCGTTTTTAAACATGCGTTGAAACGGAAACTTATTCAAACCGCTGATAGTATAGCGAATGATGGCTATAATGATGAATTAGAATTAGATACGATTTTAAGTGACGCCGAACGACGTATTTTAGAACTATCTTCTACTAGAGAAAGTGATGGTTTTAAAGATATTAGAGATGTCTTAGGACAGGTATATGAGACCGCAGAAGAACTCGATCAAAATAGTGGTCAAACACCAGGTATTCCAACTGGTTATCGTGACTTAGATCAAATGACTGCTGGTTTTAACCGTAATGATTTAATCATTCTAGCGGCACGTCCTTCAGTAGGTAAGACTGCCTTTGCCTTAAATATTGCGCAAAAGGTTGCCACACATGAAGATATGTATACTGTCGGTATTTTCTCACTTGAGATGGGCGCCGACCAATTAGCAACACGTATGATTTGTAGTTCTGGTAACGTTGATTCCAATCGTTTAAGAACTGGGACGATGACTGAAGAAGATTGGAGTCGCTTTACGATTGCGGTAGGTAAGCTATCACGAACTAAAATCTTCATAGACGATACGCCAGGTATCCGTATCAATGATTTACGTTCTAAATGTCGTCGGCTCAAACAAGAGCACGGTCTTGATATGATTGTGATTGATTATCTACAATTGATTCAAGGAAGCGGATCACGTTTCTCAGATAACCGTCAACAAGAAGTTTCAGAGATTTCACGTACACTTAAGGCGATTGCACGTGAATTAGAATGCCCAGTTATTGCACTGAGTCAGTTATCACGTGGCGTTGAACAGCGACAAGACAAACGTCCTATGATGAGTGATATTCGTGAATCTGGGTCTATAGAACAAGATGCCGACATTGTCGCTTTCTTATATCGTGATGATTATTATAATCGTGGTGAAGGTGATGAAGATGATGACGATGCTGGTTTTGAACCACAGACAAATGATGATAACGGTGAAATTGAAATCATCATCGCCAAGCAACGTAACGGTCCAACAGGTACTGTGAAACTTCACTTTATGAAACAATATAATAAATTTACAGACATTGATTATGCTCATGCAGATATGTCATAAAAAATATTTTTCCGTACAATAATTGTTGTAAACTGTTTATTGTACGGTTTTTATTTTGTTTTTCTCTTTTAAAAATGTTGGAAGTATGTGTATATGTTTTACTTAGATGTCCTTTGAATAACTGTCATAGAAACGTTTGAAAGTGATTTTGCACAGAAAAAATACTGAAAGATGATGCGTTATCGAACGCTAATTAATGTTCGATTTTTATTTGCAAATTCAAAATCATATTGGTAAAATACCTAGTGGTTAAACGAGAAAAACTTGGAGGTGCTCATATGTCATCAATCGTAGTAGTTGGGACACAATGGGGAGACGAAGGTAAAGGTAAAATAACAGACTTTTTAGCAGAGCAAGCAGACGTAATTGCTAGATTTTCTGGTGGTAACAATGCGGGACATACGATTCAATTCGGTGGAGAAACTTACAAATTACACTTAGTGCCATCAGGCATCTTTTATAAAGATAAATTAGCAGTAATCGGTAACGGTGTAGTTGTAGATCCAGTCGCATTATTAAAAGAACTAGATGGGTTAAATGAACGTGGTATTTCAACTGACAATCTACGCATCTCAAATCGCGCACAAGTCATTTTACCTTATCACCTAGCTCAAGACGAATATGAAGAACGTCGTCGTGGCGATAATAAAATTGGTACAACGAAAAAAGGTATCGGCCCAGCATACGTAGATAAAGCACAACGAATCGGTATTCGCATGGCAGACTTATTAGAAAAGGAAACATTCGAACGCCGACTTAAAGAAAATATTGAATATAAAAACGCATACTTTAAAGGCATGTTTAACGAAACTTGTCCAACATTCGATGAAATCTTTGACGAATATTATGCTGCAGGTCAACGTTTAAAAGACTATGTGACAGACACAGCTAAAATTTTAGACGATGCAAATGTGGCTGATGAAAAGGTATTATTCGAAGGTGCACAAGGTGTCATGTTAGATATCGACCATGGTACATATCCATTCGTTACATCTAGTAATCCAGTTGCAGGTAACGTGACAGTAGGTACAGGTGTTGGCCCAACATCAGTGTCTAAAGTGATTGGTGTATGTAAATCATATACATCTCGTGTAGGTGACGGTCCATTCCCAACTGAACTTTTTGATGAAGATGGCCACCATATTAGAGAAGTGGGTCGTGAATATGGTACAACTACTGGACGTCCACGTCGTGTAGGTTGGTTCGACTCAGTTGTATTACGTCATTCACGTCGTGTAAGTGGTATCACAGATCTTTCAATTAACTCAATCGACGTTTTAACAGGATTAGACACAGTTAAAATTTGTACTGCTTACGAATTAGATGGTGAAAAAATTACTGAATACCCAGCAAACTTAGATCAATTAAGACGTTGTAAACCTATCTTCGAAGAGCTTCCAGGTTGGACTGAAGACATTACAGGTTGTCGTAGTTTAGATGAACTTCCTGAGAATGCACGTAATTACTTAGAGCGTATTTCAGAATTATGCGGTGTCCATATTTCAATCTTCTCAGTAGGTCCAGACCGCGAACAAACGAATTTATTAGAGCAACTTTGGTAGAATAAAACGTTAAGAAAGCATGTGAGTTTTGTTTAATTAGAGCATTGAACGCATTGAACGAAATGATTAACATTATTCTTAGTGCTATATGCATGAATGTAAAAAAGCTTTTTAACTCATATCTATCAATATTTGCAGTGAATCATATTTAAACAGGCGGCCACAACTTAATGGTCGCCTGTTATTTATTTTGGAGTAGGACAATGATTCTCAATCTCCTTTTGTCCTACTCCAGTTTTATTTTAAAATAGCAATTTGAAATTAGTTTTGAATGAAATCAACGGTTTTATTCTTCTCCACAGTAAGCTTCATAGTATGATTGTGTTGGTTGATTAACGAACCAAAAATATTATTAAATTTATGTAAAAAATATCTTGTCATCAAAAGTAGAGCTATGCTATAATCTATCTTGTGCTTAAGAACGGCTCCTTGGTCAAGCGGTTAAGACACCGCCCTTTCACGGCGGTAACACGGGTTC
>OKCK01000294.1_pt1 | contig 9533 bp, 6 predicted proteins | sample 1614961 | NCBI WGS metagenome assembly OKCK01 (sample SAMN04436984, study PRJEB24849) | human gut metagenome | biome: human gut; feature: NICU; material: stool | host: Homo sapiens | place: USA: Saint Louis, MO | collected 2010-07-31
CCTACCTCGAGTTCAATCCCGATTCCAAGGGGCCGGCCGTCGAGTTGCTCGTTGATTACCGCTGCCCTCACTGCAAGCTCTTTGCCGAGGCGCAGGATAAGGACATTCGCGAGATCGTCGAGAAGGGCTACATCAACTATCGCGTGTACCCGCGCCCGATGCTCGATAAGGTCACGGGCCTCAATTTCTCGAACGACACGGCGAGCGCCGTTGTCGCGTCATGGGCTGAGGATCCGAAGCTGTTCTGGGACATGAACGACGCGATGTTCGCGCTCCAGCCCGAATCGCCGGAAGACCCCACGCCCGATACGGCCGAGGTTGCCGAAGCCGCGGTGAAGGCCGGCGCGAGTGAAGAGGTCAAGAACGCCGTCCTCGACGAGAAATATCGCGACTACGTCGCCACCGTTGAAGAGGTCGGCCAGGAACGCCAAGTGGGTACCCCGACGGTGTACATCGATGGTGAGGAGTGGATGGGCGACGGTGAAAAGCCCGGCACGCTCAAAGCCGACCTTGTGAAAGCGATCATCGCGAAGGCTAAGAAGTAAAATTTCGCGATTGATAGCCTGAGACCATGAAAAAGCGAGCCGAGCGCGAATGTGATGCCGGCTCGCTTTTCACGTGGCACGTGCCGTTTTTTGCGGTTGCCAATCGCCGAGCTTTCGCGCGCGAGCGGCGTGCACGCGTGGAGGCGTGGTGTGCGCGGCAACCGTCGGAATCGTTTGAGCGGCGAGCGGTCGAGATCGTGACTTCGGCTGTGCCGCCGTCGCCTGCGTTATGCAGGGCTGCGCTCGAAAAGCTCGAGGCTGAGCAAGGTCGTCACCAGGCTCTTCGAGCGCTTCTCTTGCAGAGGTTCGCGCTTTCTGTGCTTGATCCTGGGACGGCGCGTTCAGGGCGAAGGGCGCGCGTTTTTGGTCCGACGGATGCCTACGATGCCGCAGCAGAGGCGTTCGCGTGGTGTGAAGCCGCGCGAGGGGGCGGCGGCGTTGCCAGTATTCCCGATGTCGTGGTTGAGCTGGGGCTGACTCTCGTGCGAACGGCGCTTGTCGCGGGCGTGACTGACGCGGTTGAAGCGCCGCTTGCTGCTGTTGCGGAGAACGCCTCCCGCGTCCACGCTGTGCACGTCCGCTTTCACGCGTGGTCGTCGATCGCGATTGCCCGGCTCGCCCTGGGCGATCCCGAAGCAGCGCTCATCCCCGTCAACCGCGCGAAAATTCTTGCCGACCGCGCTCGGGACCTCGCCGGGCAGTGGCACGCCGAGCGGATCCGCGCGCAGACGCTGAGTATTGCGGGGCGCACATGGGCGGAGGCTGCCGCTCACGCTGAGGTCGCCTCACTCGCCGAGCGCGTTGCCGACGATCTCGACAGCACTCCTGATCTGCGCCGCGATGCGACGATTTCGGCACTTCAGGCACGCGCGCACCTGCTTGTGCACATGCGAGAAGAGGGCCGAGATCGAGCTGCAGCAGTCGAGATTGAGGCGATGCTGCGCCGCATTGCCCGGGCTCGGGCAGCGGGCGATGCCGATGAAACGGTGCTTGCCGAATTCGAGAGCCTCGCGCTCGCGGACTCGCGCTGAGACGCGCGTTAGGCCATCGTGTCGCGCAAAACCGCGACCACGCGGTCCGCTTCAGTGTCAGGGTTGACGAACACAAGCCGCAGCACCGTTTCGCCGCCGTGCTTGGTGGGGATGCACAGGATCACGCCGTCGCGGGCCATGCGCTGCGACCACTCGTGATACTGCTCGTCGGTCCAGCCGGGGCGGCGGAACACGAGAACGCTCAGCTCGGGTTCGATGACCATTTCGAGGTGGTCGATGTCGTCGATGCCGCGGCGCACCGCGCGCGAGGTCGAAAGGCACTTCTCGATCGCTTCGGAGTACTTCGCCGTGCCGTGCGTCAGCAGCGAATACCACAGCGGGAGGCCGCGGGTGCGACGCGAGAGGTGGGCTGCGAGGTCGCTCGGGTTAGCGTCGGACCTCACGATTGAATCCAAGTATTCGGCGTGCTGAGAATGCGCGCGGTAGGCGGGGCTCGGGTCCCGGTACACGAGGGCGCAGCAATCGTATGGGGCGAAGAGCCACTTGTGGGGGTCGACGATGAAGGAATCGGCCTGTTCGATGCCGTCGAAGCGCGGGCGCGCGCTCGGGGCAGCGAGGGCGGCGCCACCGTAAGCGCCGTCGATGTGAACCCACACGCCGCGCGCGTGAGCGACCTCGACCACGGAGCGGATGTCGTCAACGATGCCGGCGTTGGTCGTGCCGCCCGAGGCGACAACTGCGAACACGCCGGGGTTCTCGTCGAGGGCGCGTGCGAGATTCGGGCCGCTCAGGTGTCCGCGCTCATCAACGGGAACGGTCACGACTTCGACGTCGAGGAGGCGCGCCGCGCTGCGGATCGAGGAGTGGGCGCTGCTCGCGCACGCGACCTTGAAGCCGGTTGTGGGGCGGCCGTCCATGAACACGCCGCGGGCGGCCCATTCTTCGCGGGCCTTCTCGCGTGCCGTGGCGAGCGCCGAAAGGTTGCCGCTTGTGCCTCCCGAGACGAAGGCGCCAGCGGACTCTTCGGGCCAGCCGAGCAGATCCATGAGCCACCGCAGCACCTGGTTCTCGGCCCAGATTGCGCCCGCTCCGGCTTCCCACACGCCGCCGAAAACGTTAGCGGCGCTCACGACGTTGTCGAAGGCGACGGCCGCGCGCGTGGGTGCGCCGGGAATGTAGGCGAGGTTCATGGGGTCGTCGGCGGCGCGGGTTGCCGGGATGAGGATGTTCTCGTAGATCTCGAGGGCGCGGTCGGCGCCGATGCCCTCTTCCGTGATCATCTCGCCGGCGAGGGCCTTGACTGCGGCGTCGAGCTCAGCCGCGGGGCGCGCTGTGGCCTTGGGGTCGTGGGCGAGAGCGGTGTGCTCGCGTGCCCACTTTTGCGCGGCTTCGACGGCGTGCTGCTCGTCGCCCCACACGCTCGAGAGCATGCGGCTCGGGCGTTGGGTCGCGTAGGCGGTGGAGGCGGAACTGTTGGTGTTGGGGTCGGTGCCGGTGGCAGCCAGGTTTTCGTTCCGACGCTCGCCCGCGCCCTGTCGAAGGTCATTCTTCTGTTCGTTAGTGCTCACGCTCTCAATCCTAGGTGCGCGGGCCGGGACCCGTGGCAGAACTGAGGCGCCCCATCGCTCCAATGCAGGGGACGCCTCTCGCCCCCCGGACAATCTCCACGAATGGCTCTGGTGTCCTCTCGCTAATGGCGGCGTGCCGCTTTCGGCAGCGCGGCCGCTTCCTCAGACTCTTGCATCTGTCGAGACTCTCGCATCTGTCGCGAGCGTTCTTCCCGTGGTGTTCAGGTTGCCTAGCTGTCGTATGTGGGTGTGGTGCTGGTGTAGGTGCGGCCTGTTGGGGTGGTCCAGGTGGTGGTGTGGGGTGTGGTGTTGGTGGTTGTGGTGGTGACGGTGAGGGCTTCTTTGGCGAGGTTGCATCGGGTGCAGAGGCCTTGGGCGTTTTCGATGGTTGTGGGGCCGTTTTGGGCGTGGCGGTGGATGTGGTCGGTGGTGGTGATAGGGGCGTCGCAGTAGGGGCCGCGGCAGGTGCGGTCTCTGAGGCGAACGAGTTCGGCGAGGGCTTTGGGGAAGAGTCTGGAGCGGGAGTCCATGGCGAGGACTTCACCGGTCGTAGCGCTTGTGAAGATTCGTTTGTATTTGATGAGGGCGTCATTGTCGAGAAGTTCGTTGGGGTAGTCGTAGCCTGCTTTGGCGGTGATGGGGCCGGCCTCGGGAATGTAGGCGCTGGAGACGTCGGGGTTGACGGGGACGAGTAGCCCGATCTCGAACCTTCGGGCACGGCCTGGCCCCCGAACACCCAAAGCAGTGTCTTCGGTTTCTGTGCTTTCCGTGGATTCTTCTGTTCGTTCGGTTCTTGGTTCGGGTGGTGCTGCTGTTTCGTTGGCTTGCCTGCTTCGTTTCGTTCTTTCGTCTTCTGGTTCGTGTGGGTGGGGTAGTGGTGTCCAGGGGTCTGTGGTGACGCCGGGTGCGGTGGTGGCGGGTGCGAAGCAGGTTGTGGGGTGGTCGGGTCGTGTGTTGAGGAGGGTTTCGACGAGAGCGTCGATGGCGAGGTTGTGCTTTGTGTGTGCTGGTGGTTGGTAGTGGCGCCGCCATGCCCCTGCACTGGCTACCACGCTCACCTCTGGTGAACCGTCACTGTTGTTCGTGATTGTGAGGCGGAGTTTTTCCTGTTCGAGCTTGGTGAGGAAGGCTTTGGCTTTGGTGCGGGCGGCTTCATCGGCTTCCTCTAACTCGAGTTCTTCGATCTTGGTGAGTTTCGCGTGCTGAGTGAGGATCCGTGGCTGTGGGGTAGGGGCGGGTTTGGTGAGGTGGCTCAGGGTGAAGTCGCCGTTTTCGAGGAGCGAGTGGAGTTTGGTGGTGGTTTGTTGGGCGTGGTCGTGTGCTTCTTTTTTGGCGGTGGTGATTTCGTGCTGGTGGAGAGTGTTGTAGGCGCGGGCAGCGTGGTTGGTGAGCAGGTCGTGGATGCGTGTGGCGTCGAGGGTGCGCAGGGTGAGGGTGAGGCTGCTCATGCCGTTGCGTAAGGTTCTCAACGTGAGGCGGCGTTTGGTGAATGCTGTCTTTTCTCGCTCCAGCGCAGTCGCAGGGTCGAGTGAGAGGAGTGCGTTTGTGGTGAAGTTTCGCCAGTGTGTTTTCCCGGCGTGTGGGGAACGCTCCAACTCTCGCGCGATTGGGTGGTCTAGTTGTTGGGCGTGGGGACTTGTGGCATCGCGCAGGCTGTTCGTGATCGCGTGGGTTTCGTTGATGGAGATGCGTCCTGCCTGAAGGTTCGCGAGAAGCGTCGGCAGGTTCTTCGTGAGCATTCGTGCGCGGGCAATCTCGACACTGGTCGCGTGAGGGGATTGTTTGAGGATCAACGACACCTCATGAGCGAGAGCCCGCCGCACAGCGAACACTCTTGCCCGGTCCTTGTCGCTAAGAGAATCCAAGCCAGCACACGGATCGAGGTTGGCAGTATCCTCCGGTTCCGTGGGTGAGTGTTCGCTCGGCTTGGTGCTTTCAGACTTCACTGCGTTGCTTGCAGTGATCTCTTTGCCGTTGAGGTGGCCGATGCCGTCGGTCTCATCAAGCTCGCAAAGAATATGCGCTTTGACCGCTTCAGTCAGTTCCGCGATCCGCGTGAGTGACTCCAACACATCCAGACGCGTCAGCAAATCCTGCCCATCAAGAACACGCGCGGGCGTCGTCACCGGATGCGCCATCGTCTCACCGCGAGAAACCCTAGACGAAGATGTCGCAGGAGCGGTGGGGAAGGCTTCCAGCATGCCTGCAAGCGAAGCCTGCCAACCCTCAGAACGGGAAAGCAGCACATTCAGCACGTCCGTGCGGGTGGGAGCACCGGAATCAACGAGTTCGCGAGAGATGGGCAGAGCATTGGGTGAATCAGTCGTGGGGGAAACGATGCCAGTGGACCCCGCAGCGCCAACCGCAGCAGCAGTAGCGCCATCCATGCTGATCGCATCAACGGCAGTGGCAGTGTGGTCGAGTGTTGGTGCACTCATAGCTCCTGAATTCCCCCTTCCCCTTAACACTGAACTTCTTGCGACCAGAGTTCGTATTGTTCATTGATGTCTCGAGCTTAAAAGAAGGGTGAGACATTTAAACTCGCCCGCCCCGAAACGGACCCTGCTACCAGCCCAGAGAATGTGGAAAACCAGCAACCACAGAATTCCTGCATGTGGAAAACCCGAAATGCTTGTGGATAAAAACGGATTGTGGAGCACCGATCGTCACGCAAAACCCCTCCCCAAGAAACACCGCACACCAAAACCGGGGATACGAGTGTGGATAAACCTAGCCCGAAAAACAGCAGAGTGAGGTGCACCACGGTAACTGTGAGGGGGAAGGAAGGGAGAAATGTGGTGGCGAAGGAGGAAGAGGCAAGGAGCGAAAAGGAGAGAGGCGCCGCGGTGAAAGCGGATGGGTCCGACGGTCGCCCAACAAGCGTCGGACCCGCATGAGCCAAGCGAGCCCTGCCCATGCCTCGAGATCTCCGGCCAAAATAGCCAAAAGCCTGTTGCGACCCGCGCGCTCCTGCGACACTTAAGGCATGGCTACCGTGACTCATTTTTCTGACCAGCAGCGCTTCATCGCTACGGAGGGCGGCGTCGAAGCCGGATACCTCGAATACGACCGCGAGAACGATGGCGCCATTTTCGTCGCCACGCATGTCGTGACGGATCCGGAGTTTCGCGGGCGAGGCATCGCCGGCGAGGTGACCGCCGCGGCATTCGAACATGCGCGCCGTCACGGCGTGAAGGTTCGCCCCGTCTGCCCCTACGTTCAGGGCTGGATCGAAAAGCACCCCGATGTGCAAGACCTCGTCGCCGAGTAGAGCTTCGCGGTAGGATTCTGGGGCACTCATGCCCCGCCTCGGGGTAGTCACACCGAGACTTGAGGAGGTCGTATGTCGAGCGCCCTTTTGGAGCCGGGTCCCGATCAGGGAATGGACCGCCTCCCGCCGCAGGATCTAGGTGCTGAGCAGGGCGTTCTGGGCGGCATGATGCTGTCGAAGGATGCGATCGCCGACGTCGTCGAGAAGCTCCGCAGCAACGACTTTTACCGTCCCGCGCACGAACTCATCTACGAGGCGATCATCGACCTGTACGGTCGCGGGGAGCCGGCCGACTTCGTGACGGTCGCCGATGCGCTGCGTGAGAAGGGCAACCTCGAGAAGGTCGGCGGGGCCCCGTACCTCGCGGATTTGATCGATGCGGTTCCGACGGCTGCCAACGCGGGATTCTATGCCGAGATTGTCGCGGAGCGGGCCACGCTCCGTCGCCTCGTTGAGGCAGGCACGCGCATCGTGCAGCTCGGTTTCGCCGCGGATGGCGGCGAGGTTGATGCCGCCGTCAACGAAGCGCAGGCGCAGGTGTACTCGGTAACGGATCGCACGAAGTCCGAGGACTATGTGAAGCTTTCCGAAGTGATTGAGCCGACCATGGACTTCATCGAGATGCTCCAGTCCAGGGGTGGGCAGGTCAACGGCGTGCCCACGGGATTCGCGGAGTTCGATGAGTTGACCCAGGGCTTGCACCCCGGGCAGATGATCATCTTCGCGGGACGCCCTGCGATGGGTAAGACAACGCTCGGCATGGACGTGATGAGGAGCGCCGCGATCCATAACGGGATGGCGTCGGCCATTTTCTCCCTCGAAATGGACCGCCAAGAGATCATGATGCGCATCATGGCCGCCGAAGCGCAGGTGCCGATGAGCCGCCTTCGCGATGGCACGGTGGACGACCAGGACTGGGAGCGCCTTGCGCGCGCCACGACTCGCTTCATGGATGCGCCGCTGTATATCGACGATTCGGCGAACATGACCCTCATGGAGATTCGCGCGAAGTGCCGTCGCCTCAAACAGAAGGCGGATCTCAAACTGGTCGTGATCGACTACCTGCAGCTCATGAGCTCCGGTAAGCGCGTCGAGTCGCGCCAGCAGGAGGTTTCGGAGTTCTCGCGTGCCCTCAAGCTCCTCGCGAAGGAGATTGAGGTGCCTGTGATCGCTATTTCGCAGCTCAACCGCGGAAACGAACAGCGCACCGACAAAAAGCCCATGATGAGTGACCTTCGCGAATCCGGCTCGATCGAGCAGGATGCGGACCTCATCGTGCTCATCCACCGCGAGGACTACTACGAGAAGGAATCGGCTCGCGCGGGCGAGGCGGACCTCATTGTCGCGAAGCATCGCAATGGCGCAACGAAAACCATTCCCGTGGCGTTCGAGGGGCATTACTCGCGTTTCAAGGACATGGCGCAGTAGCGAGCCATGTCGACACTGATGGATGAACTCGGAGGTGAGGACGTGTCGCTGAGCGGGAATGAGCTGGCGGGCGCTGAGCATGCGCCGCTTCGCCGATCTCTGCCTGCGACAATCGCGGAACCGCTCGCCCGATTCGTGTCCCCCCTGACGCCCGCGGATGCACTGCGCAACCTCGTGTACGTGAGCGCGGCCGGGGCCGATGGTGAGCGGCTGTGCCGTGTGGATGCGGTGCTCGACATTCGTGGCGTGTGGGTCGCTCATCGAGGCATACCCGCTCCACTCGCCTCGGTGCAGGGACTTGAGGAACACCTCGCACCCGCGTGGGAGTACGCGCTCGAGGCGGCCCGCGAGGCCCAGTACCCGGCGGTCACGGGCGTCGAGTTTCAATGCGATCGCACTGGGGAGGCTCTCGCGCGGGTCTTCTCAGGCGCCGCGCGCCCACCCGCGGATTCGGGCGCGGATTTTCACGTGTGGCATCTCGTGCCGGAGCTCGATGAACTCCTCGAGCGCGTGAAGCCCGAGTCGTGGTGGGAACGCCGGCTCGAGGATCTCCAGACCCTCATTGGGCGCGTGCGCACGCGTGGGCAGGGCGGCCTATGAACGCCTGCGGCAAGCGTTTCGTGCGGATCGACCTGGTCGAGCGCTCACGCACGGGCGAGGTCTGGCGCGCGTGGGACTGCGAACGCGAGGATCAGTGCGCGCTCAAGATTCTCGATGACGGGCAGTTGGTCTCGGCGAGGCGGATACTCGAAGATTCCGACGGTGCCTTCGCCCACCCGCATCTTCTTTCCCCGTATGCGTTGGACGAGTCCGAGGCGCTCGTGGCAATGCCGCTCGTGTCAGGTGGCACCCTCGCCGAAGTTGTGAGCCTCAGGGGGACGCTCGGCGAATCAGCGGCACTCATGATCGCGAGGCAAATCCTCGAGGCGCTCGCAACGATGCATGAGGCGGGGTGGGTGCATCGCCGCGTGAGTGCCACGACGATCATGTGCCGGGAAGATCGCCCACCCGTATTCGCTGTGCTCGCGGGCGTGAGCGCAGCGATGCCGGAGGTCGAAGCGCCAGATTTCCCGGTCGTGGACACCGCGACCGTGGAAGCTTTCTTCGCGCCCGAGGTCGCCGCCGGTGCCGTCGCTACACCCGCGGCCGACGTCTACGCGCTTGGTGCGTCTGTGCTGTTCACGCTCGCCGGCCCCGCCGCGCTAAGCGATACGACAATTCCCGAAGGTCTCTCGCCCGAATTCGCCCGGGTCCTCGCCGCAATGCTTGCGAGCGACCCCGCCGAGCGCCCGAGCGCGCGGGAGGCCCTCGCGCAGCTCCCGAGCGTGGAGCCCGGTTCCCCGGCTCTTCTTTCCGACGGTTCCCGGCTTGAAATTGTGGACCTCATGCCGGATATTCCGGAAGATTTCGATCCGTACGAGGAGGAACCGCCCACCGTTGAGCCGGTGCCGTCGCCCGTGCCGCAGCGACCCTCAAGCGCCGCGATTATCGAAGAAGTGGACGACGTCGAGGCGCCGTTCGATCCGCCCGAACGACGGATGCCCCCCGCGGTTTCGCTCGTGCCGTCGAGTCCGGATGAGAACGACATCGATATTCGCACCGGAAAGCGCGGGCTAGGTGAGCGTGCGCGCAGCTATGACCGGATGACTCTCGTGGGGTGGGCCGCGATCATCGCGGGCATGACGATCGCGATCGGCGCGGGCGCCTTCGCATCGCTCACGCTCATTGG
>OKCK01000295.1_pt1 | contig 9513 bp, 6 predicted proteins | sample 1614961 | NCBI WGS metagenome assembly OKCK01 (sample SAMN04436984, study PRJEB24849) | human gut metagenome | biome: human gut; feature: NICU; material: stool | host: Homo sapiens | place: USA: Saint Louis, MO | collected 2010-07-31
TTTATCCATAATGTCCTGTATGAAAACTACCTGCGCGACCATCCGGCCCCGGAAGTCGCCGCCTCTTGCGGCACTCTCCTCGCGATCTTCGCGCAGTGGAAGCAGTGGAAGCTGCCTACCAATGCTCCCGATCTCGCGGTCACGATGAGCCCAAGCCAGCTTCGCGCCTTCGCCCGCCGTGTACGCAAGGCTGAAAGGCGCCGCGTAGCGATCGAGACCGGTGCGATCCCCGTCGTCAACATCGACAACGACGACCTCGCGCGGGACATCCTCGAAAATCCACCGGAAGTAGAACCGTAACCCCTACCGGAGCTGCTTACGCGGTGATGGCGGCGTAGCTTTCCTCGAGAAGCGCTTCGCTCGGCCCCTCAAGGCGGATCGGCGCGCCGACTGCATCGAGGATGACGAAACGTAGCAGCGCCCCTCGCGCTTTCTTGTCGCGCGCCATCGCTTCGCGCAATGCTCCCCACTGACCGTCCCGGTAGCGCGTGGGCAGCGCAAGCGATTCGAGAACATTCCGGTGGCGGGCGAGCAGAGCGCTACTCAGATGGCCGGCCCGGTGGGAAAGCTCGGCGGCAAACACCATCCCGACGGCGACGGCGTCGCCGTGTCGCCACGTGTACTTTTCATGGCGTTCGATCGCGTGAGCGAGGGTATGACCGTAATTGAGAATCTCGCGGCGTCCCTTTTCAGTGAGATCCTCGCTCACGACCTCAGCTTTCACCGTGATCGACCTGGTGAGGATTTCGGCAAACTCACTTGAGCGGGTATCGCGGACCCGGTCCAGTCCGCTTTCAATGATGTCGAGAATGCTGGGATCGGCAATAAATCCAGCCTTCACGACCTCCGCGAGGCCCGCGGAGACATCGTGCGCTGGCAGCTCTTCAAGCGCGTCGAGGTCCGCAATCACTGCACGGGGAGCATGAAATGCCCCCACAAGGTTCTTCCCCTCCGCAGTGTTGATGCCGGTCTTGCCACCAACCGCCGCATCAACCATTCCCGCAACCGTCGTCGGCACGTGAATGACGTCGATGCCGCGAAGCCAGGTTGCGGCAGCGAAGCCTGCGAGGTCCGTCGCTGCGCCGCCTCCCATCCCAATGATCAGGTCGCTTCGCGTGAAGTCGCGTGAGCCGAGCACGCGCCACAGCTCGCTCAGCGTGTCGATCCCCTTGGCCTGCTCGGCGTCGGGGATGGCGACGGTAAGAGCCTCGCGACCGTCGGACTCGAGCGCCGCGGCAAGCCTGCGGGCCCGCTGTGCGACGGGAGCTTGGTGGACGATGAGAACGCGGAGCACTCGCTCGGGGATCGCGGTGAGGAGAGTGCGTTCAAGCCCCCTGCCCACCGTCACGTCGTAGGAGCTCGATCCCCGACCGACGGTGATGCAAGTCGGCATCGCTGTGTCGAAACCTGTCACGTCGTGTCCCCTTTAGTCGAGAGTAGTGGTGGGCTGCGGTGACGTCAGTTCGCGCGCGAGCGTGGCCGCGAGCTCATCCGGTGAAGCTTCACAAGTGTTGAGTGCCCATACCGCGACCTGGGCGAACAGTGGTTCTCGCTCCTTACTGACCTGAATCCACCGCGCGTGCGGGTCATCACCTGCGAGTACGGGCCTTCCCATGCCCGAACCAATACGTTCACGCGCATGATCAGCGTCGAGAAGAAGACGCACGACGAGCCTATCGCGCAGACGTTCGCGAGTGGCGGGTGATGTCACCGCCCCACCCCCGAGGGCAAGGATTCCCTCATGCTCCGCTAGAAGGCGCGCAATGACTCTCTCTTCGAGCGCCCGAAAGTACTGCTCACCCTCGGAGGCGAAAATCTCCGGAATCGAGCGAGCAGCCTCGCGCTCGATCTCGCGATCGGAATCGACGAAGGCGAGCCCCAGCCGGTTGGCAACACGTGTGCCAACCGTCGTTTTTCCCGAACCCATAGGCCCGACGAGTACGAGCCGCGGTCCCCCTTCATGCAGTTCGGGAGTGCGTAGGCGTGCAAGCTTCGGGAGCGCCTGTTCTCGTTCGCTCACCGATCAGCACCATCTGCACGCGCCACGGCACACTCGCGCACGCTCGACACACGAGGGGCGATTTCGGCCACGCTGTCTCCCCCGACCTTTTCGAGGAGAGCGTCGGCGAGAGTGATCGCGACCATCGCTTGAGCGATCACGGCCGCCGGCGCCACTGCACACACGTCAGAGCGCTGATGGTTCGCGGTCGCTTCCTCACCGGTAGCCGTGTCGATCGTTCGCAGTGCCCGCGGCACTGTCGAAATCGGCTTGAGGGCACCACGAACGGCAATGAGTTCGGCGTTCGAGATTCCGCCTTCGGTGCCCCCCGCGCGATTCGACGCGCGGCGCGTACCAGCCGGGCCCTCTCCCTCGCCGAGAATCTCATCATGAGCGAGACTTCCACGGCGGCCCGCATTCGCGAACCCCTCACCGATTTCCACGCCCTTCATCGCCTGGATACTCATGATTGCCTGGGCGAGGCGAGCATCAAGACGACGGTTCCATTGCGTGTGAGAGCCGAGCCCGGCCGGAACGTTATAGGCGAGCACTTCGACGACGCCGCCCAGAGTGTCTCCGTCCTTCTTCGCCGCATCGACCTCGTCGACCATGGCCTTAGAGGCGTCGGCATCAAAACAGCGCAAAGGGTCCGCATCGAGGGCCGAGGCATCGGCGGGAGTAGGCAGCGCGCTACCTTCGGGCACGCGCGCTTGCCCCACCTGCAACGTATGTGCCACGAGCGTAATGCCCGCAGCCTGTTCAAGGAGTGCCTCACACAACGCGCCGATCACCACGCGCGCAGCGGTTTCCCGAGCGCTCGCACGCTCGAGAACGTTTCGAGCATCCTCATGGCCGTACTTGGCCATGCCTGCAAGATCAGCGTGGCCCGGGCGCGGCCTCGTGAGGGGCTTATTGCGCGCAATCTCGCGTTCATCGCCCGTACCCGCATCGATCAAGAGATCCTCGCGCGAGACGGGATCGGCGCTCATGACCTTTTCCCACTTCGGCCACTCCGTGTTTCGAATTTCCACGGCGATCGGTGAACCTAGAGTTCGACCGTGCCGCACGCCAGAAAGAATGCGAACCTCGTCCTGCTCAAACTTCTGCCGTGCTCCGCGGCCGTAACCGAGCCGGCGCCGGGCAAGCGCATCCCGCAACGCTTCGTGCGTAATCTCGACTCCCGCGGGGAAACCGTCGATCATTGCCACGAGCGAGGGTCCGTGTGACTCCCCCGCGGTCATCCAATTCAGCACAGGTGGCCTTTCGCTTAGGAGGTAAGGCGCAGGGCATGTGCCCGTTGCCGATGCCATTCAGGTTAAAGGCGAAAGCGCCCCTCGCAAAACGAGGAGCGCTTTCGTGAGATCGCTAGGCGATCACGTCAATCAGTTGTTGCCCGTGAGCTTCTCGCGAAGAGCCGCAAGTGCCTCATCGGAAGCGAGGGTGCCCTCGTCGCTCGAGGAGGACTGGAACGAGGTTGGTGCGGCCTCGCTCGCTGCCGGCGCCGCAGCCTGAGCTTCGGCGTCAGCCTTCGCAGCCTCAGCTACCTGGGCCTTGTGCTGGGTCCAGCGCTCGTACGCACGGGCGTAGTCCGCTTCCCAGGCCTCGCGCTGAGCCTCGTAGCCCTCGAGCCACTCGTTGGTCTCGGGATCGAAGCCCTCGGGGTACTTGTACTCGCCGTTTTCGTCGTACTCAGCGGCCATACCGTAGAGAGCCGGATCGAACGTCGAGTCGTCGCCCTCGGGGTCGACACCCTCGTTCGCCTGCTTGAGGGACAGCGAGATGCGACGGCGCTCGAGATCGATGTCGATGACCTTGACAAAGACTTCCTGGTCGACGCTCACAACCTGCTCGGGCAGGTCAACGTGGCGCTGGGCAAGCTCGGAAATGTGCACGAGGCCCTCGATGCCGTCCTCGACGCGCACGAACGCACCGAACGGAACGAGCTTCGTGACCTTGCCCGGCACGACCTGGCCGATGGCGTGGGTGCGGGCGAAGAGCTGCCACGGGTCTTCCTGAGTGGCCTTGAGCGAAAGCGACACGCGCTCGCGATCCATCTCGACCGAGAGGACCTCGACCTTGACGGGCTGACCAACCTCGACAACCTCGCTCGGGTGGTCGATGTGCTTCCAGGAGAGCTCGGAAACGTGGACGAGGCCGTCGACACCGCCGAGGTCCACGAACGCACCGAAGTTGACGATCGAGGAGACGTGGCCCTCGCGAACCTGGCCCTTCTGGAGGGTCTGGAGGAAGTCGGTGCGAACCGAAGCCTGGGTCTCTTCGAGGTAGGCGCGGCGCGAGAGCACGACGTTGTTGCGGTTCTTGTCGAGCTCGATGATCTTCGCTTCGAGCTCCTGGCCGATGTACGGCTGAAGGTCGCGCACGCGGCGCATCTCGACGAGCGAAGCGGGGAGGAAGCCGCGAAGGCCGATGTCAACGATGAGGCCGCCCTTGACAACCTCGATGACGGTGCCGGTGACGACACCTTCGTTTTCCTTGATGTCCTCGATCGAGCCCCATGCGCGCTCGTACTGCGCACGCTTCTTCGAGAGGATCAGGCGGCCTTCCTTGTCCTCCTTCTGGAGAACGAGCGCCTCGACCTCGTCGCCGACCTCGACGACCTCATCGGGGTCGACATCGTGCTTGATCGAGAGTTCGCGGGAAGGGATGACGCCTTCGGTCTTGTAGCCGATGTCAAGAAGAACCTCGTCCCGGTCAACCTTGACGACGGTGCCCTCGACGATGTCGCCATCGTTGAAGTACTTGATGGTCGAATCGATAGCGGCGAGAAGTTCCTCTTCGCTACCGATATCGTTGATGGCGATCTGAGGTGCGTTGTTCGTGGTCATGTAGTAAATGGCTCCGTCGGGACAGGTAGTAGATGGTACAGAAACACGTGTGAGCGAAGCGCACACACCTGGTCTAGCCTACCGGTCATTGCATCCACGGGTCAACGAAAAAAGCTCCGAAAACCCCGCTCTCGACGTCGAGGTGACCAATCCAACAGTTGCCCGTTACTCCGAGCGGAGAGCCTAGACCGGCCGCGCCGCGCATTCATTCACCTCACAATGACCAGTCAAGCCCCCCCTCATTTCAGCAGAAATGGATCGATGCGAGAGGTAGCCTTCGACCGCTCCATGGCAGGTGATACGCTCCTTTGGCGGAGGGGCCCCCAATTGAAGACCCGGTAGATCCCGTGACCTTGGCGCAACATGGCCCACTTTCCACCGAGCACCCTCGAGTATTCGAAAAACCTTCACAGAGGAGTAAATTCGTGACCGTCAGAAGGCTATCAAGATTGCTTTGGTCGCTGCTCATCACCTTTACACTTGCGTTCGCAGGCGTTGGTATTACCGGGGCGGCAACCGCCATTCCGGGCAAGACCGGCGATATTTACCGTGCCTACGGAGAAAAGTCAGCGACCACCGAAAATACGAACATTTACGTACACCCGGATGGTGACGAGTCCAGCCCCATCGTTGCCTACTGCTTTAACATCCACAAGCAGTGGCCCGCCGCAAACAAGTCGTACATGGCGACCAAGACGTTCTATCTTCATAAAGATGTCTCGAAAGTGGCGTCCTTTGCTGACAATCCACGCAAGACCGGACCATCTGGAGAACGGCTGTCACCAGAGTCCTTTGACCAAGCTGTATTGAAGGTAATCCTCAACGGATACCCCAACAATTCCGATTTGCAAAGAAAGTATGAGCTATCGGATGACGAATACCGCATGATCACACAGGATGCTTTTCACTATTATTCGGATAACGTGAATGCTTCCAAGAGAATTTCCCAAAACGACACCTACATGAAGGTTTTCGATATTCTTGTAGGCAAGGCCGAAGACAACGCCATTAAGCCGGTTCCGGAAAATGCGGTCATCAACGTCCTGGAGAATGACCCTAACGGCAAATCTAACTTTCAGAATCTTATCACCGTTGATTTTCGTCCAGCCCCAGTCGAGCCGACCACAGCGGACGTGACGTTCTCGAAAGTCGCCGCCGGGCAAGGCGAAGAACTCCCCGGCGCCACACTGACCGTCACTGGAGGAGACAACGTCTCTGAAAAATGGGTGTCCACCGGCACCGCGAAGCAACTAACGCTCGCCCCCGGCGAATACACCATGACCGAGAAAGCCGCCCCCGAGGGCTACCTGATCGCGAACGACATCAACTTCCGCATCACCGAAAACGGCACCCTCGAGATCAAAGGAACCGACGGACAATACGCGCCTGCCGAAAACACCACCGTCCAAATGATCGACGAACTCGCCCCAGTCGATACGCCAGCAGAGCCGCGTGATACGACTCCGGGGTCTGAGGCACGTGGTCCTCAGACCCCAGCGACCCGAGAGCAAGTAACCTCGCTTCCGAGGACCGGTTCAATGACCGGGATGCTCGCGATGCTTTCGTTTGCGCTGGTGGCCGTAGGTAGCCTGCTCACATTTCGGCGCAAAGACGTCTAAATTGACTCGCTACCTCTAGGAAGAGGAGTTTGGCCTCATAGGTCAGACTCCTCTTTCTGCATTAAACCGATTTTGCTAGCGAAGCTGTCTTCACCTGCTCATACATCTTTTATGAATAGCAACGTAAGTTGGCGTTGGGAGATGCATATTTCGAGCGAAGATTCAGCACCGCCTAGAAGACACATATCTACCGCCACTGAGCATCAGCCCGATTGCCCATCGACTAGCGAAGGGTAGGTGGGCAAGGGAGCCGCGCCATGCTTGATACTTATCTGCATCTCCAATGCGGCTGCCGCCCACCTAGAATTCAGTCAACTACGTTTCCACCTTTTATTGGGGCCTCGCTTCTTCATCGCCGCCCACGAGAACTCTACGAACGGGAGGTTCCTCAATTCGCTAGGAAATCCGAGGTGGGGCAGACTGCGGACCTTCGAATCTGAATGGGATCCTCCTGTACTCACGTGTCTCATTGAAGGGAGTAGCTGCCGCAGACTATGAGGTCCAGGGGCGGCAGCACACTAACGAAACAGATGTATCGCTCACGTGGTCCAAACCCCCGCAACTTCGATGCAATCCCGGGTGTGGGCATCAATCGAGCCAATCGAAGTGCAGCACAAGCCACTCCCCGTCGCTGAAATCCAACTTCAGATTGACCGTGTGCTGCTCCGTCGGCTGGTCCTCCGTGGAGTCTCCGTAGGAGCCGGGGTGGAGATCCTCGATGGTGAATTGGTAACGGACCACAACGTAACCATCTTTCGTGGTTTCAGTACTGATCTCCCCGGGGGTGACACCCACGACGCTCGCGAACTGTTTATTCTCGCGCCACCGGTCCATTTCGGCGAGCGTTTCCCCGCAAGCCTTGCACGCCCCGAGCGAAACGACGCTCTCGTAGGGAGCCGTGTCGCCGGTCGCGTATCCGTAATAGAGGGCCGCAATGACATATCTGGCCGTGGCCTTAGCGCCCTCATCGGTTGCGAAATGGCGTGCCTCGAACGCCTCGCCATCCGGTTTCGTCAGTGCAGCATTGTGGGGAGGAAGCCCATCGGTGCGTCCGGGCGCCTTGCCAGTTCCGACGCCTGCTCCACCCGCGTCGCTCCCGCCAGGGGCCGGTACCGTGTGTGCAACAGGAGTAGGGCCGATAGTCGGTGTCGCGTCATCGTGGCATGCAGTGAGCGCTGCTGATGCAATGACAAGGGCTCCTACCGTCGATAGCAACCGCCATTGTGCATTTAGCTTCATGCGTCCCCCGCCTATCACACACGTCGATCTGAGCCCGACCGACGCGTTCCAGCAAACCAGACCAGTCGCAGGCATGCAATACCAGAAGCAGAAGCATTTCGCGAACAACTGTGGCGACCTCAAGCTCCGTCGATCCGCTTCGCAAGGATGCGGCATGCGAACGCATGAGTGCTTGCGGTACATGCGGCCCGGTCAGTGCTGGCTCGAGGCCTAGCACAGCGACAGCGCCGGACGCTACGTGCGCAAACCCCCACAACGTCTATGCAATTCGAAAGTGTGGGTCTAGTGCGCGGCCTCCAGCCAGGAGTGCCCAACGCCCACCGAAACATCCATGGGCACGGAAAGCTCATAGGCTCCCTCCATGCCTTCGCGCACGATGTCCCGCACGAGGTCGATTTCGCCGGGAGCGACATCGACGATGAGCTCATCGTGAACCTGGAGCACGAGACGCGAGGCGGCGCCGGTCTTCGTCAGCGCATGGTCAACGCGCAGCATCGCGAGCTTGATGATGTCGGCGGCGCTGCCCTGAATCGGCGAGTTGAGCGCAACACGCTCGGCATTTTCCCGCCGCTGTCGGCTATCGCTCGTGAGTTCGGGAAGGTAGCGGCGCCGCCCCAAAAGGGTTTCCGTGTAGCCGAGTGAACGCGCTCTCTCGACACTTTCATGTAGATAGTCCTGGACGCCCCCGAAGCGTTCAAAGTACTGTGCGCGAAGCGCTTGCGCTTCGCTTTGCGGAATGTGGAGCTGGCGAGCAAGACCAAACGCGGAAAGACCGTAGGCGAGGCCATAGCTGATCGCCTTCGTTTTCGAACGTTCTTCGCTCGTCACCTGATCGACCGGGGTGCCGAACACTTGCGAGGCGACGAAGCTGTGGAGGTCTTCGCCGTCACGAAAAGCCTGGATAAGCCCTTCGTCGCCGGACAGGTGCGCCATGATGCGCATCTCGATCTGGGAATAGTCCGCGGTGAGAAGCGACTCGAAGCCTTCACTCGCGTGGAAGGCGCCGCGGATCTGGCGGCCGGCCTCGGTGCGTGCCGGAATGTTCTGCAGGTTCGGGTTGGACGAGGCAAGGCGCCCGGTGGCCGCGACATTCTGCGAAAGGGTCGTGTGGATACGCCCGTTTTCGGTAACGGATTTTCGCAGCGTTTCGATGATCTGGCGCAATTTCGTGACGTCACGGTGTTCGAGGAGCGCCTGGAGGAAGGGGTGGCCAGTCTTCGCGTAAAGATCGGTGAGGGATTCAGCATCGGTCGAGTGCCCTGTTTTGGTCTTGCGCGTGGGAGGCATTCCGAGCCGGTCAAACAGCACGGTTTGAAGCTGCTTCGGTGAGCCGAGATTGATCTCCTCGCCACCGATTTCCGCGAAGGCCCGAGCGGCGACCTCAGACTGCCGTTCGGCATGCATCGAGTCCAGCCGGTCAAGTTCGGAAGCGTCGACGGCGATGCCCGACTCCTCCATCTGCGTCAGCACACGCGCAAGCGGGAGCTCGAGATCATCGTGAATGGCGCGGGTCTCGTGCGCATCCATGTCTTTCACGAGGATAGGGGTCAGACGGTACTCCGCCCTCGCGCGACCCAAAAGATCCTCGTGCAGCGCCTGCGCGGTGGGCTTCTTGTCGAGCTTCGGGAATTCCTCATGAAGGTGGCGCATCGCGAGGCCGGCGACATCTGCGGGACGCTGCCCAGGCCTGCACAGGAACTCCGCGAGGGAGAGATCAACATCGAGGCCGCGGAGCTTAAAGCCCGCACCTCGCAGCACATGCGCGAGTTCCTTGGAATCGAGAGTCCACTTCGGAATCACCGAATTGCTG
>OKCK01000303.1_pt1 | contig 9207 bp, 8 predicted proteins | sample 1614961 | NCBI WGS metagenome assembly OKCK01 (sample SAMN04436984, study PRJEB24849) | human gut metagenome | biome: human gut; feature: NICU; material: stool | host: Homo sapiens | place: USA: Saint Louis, MO | collected 2010-07-31
TACGAGATCGGTCTCGGCATTCCTGCTGAACCGCTCTTCCGATCTGTAATCATGCCCACGATGTTCCGCGCGCGCGTCACGATCCCCGCTTTCGACGAGGTCTCGAGGCCACGCGCCTGATGCGCCTTCGAGATCGTCACGAAATCACGCTGAATATCGGGGATGTATCGAAGAGCGATCGAGACGGAGTAGGCGATCTTGTAGGGAACGCCGATGCGGCTCAGCGACTGCGCAAACTCTGGCGGGCGCGTCGTCGCGATGAACAAAAGCACGGGTGGAAGCACCGCGAAGTACTTGAGGGTCACAACGAGCTGATAAAAAAGCTGCTCACTCGTGATGTCCCAGTGCCACGGTCCATCGAGAAGCACGGTGCGTGTGCCATACAGTTCGGTTCCGTAGCCGGGCGCGAACAGGAAAATGAACACGTTGTTGAGCAGCATGAGACCGGCGATGATCACGAGCACAACGGCGAGGTCGCGCAGCTTCACGCGACTGAGAACCCACAGCACGACGTTGAGCGCGAGCATCGCCGCAAGGTAACGCGCATCGAATCCCACGAGCGCACCCACGACGCTCGCGACGGCGAGCATAAGCTTTGAAAGCCCCGAGACTCGGTGCAGGAGCCCCGGCCGATCGACGTACCCGAGAACGGACTTAGCGGGCATCACCCACCTCCCGCCTGTCGCGATCAACCGCGATCACGGCCTCCACGAACTCGCTGCGGCCAAACTCTTGGGTGCCGCCGTCACCGGTGGAAACGGGAAGTCCGACGGTTGCCGCGAGCGCGTCGAGGCTTGTGCGCACGAGGTTCGCGCGCCTCGTCACGTCATCGTCGACGAGGATTCGCGCGGGCGAAGAATCCGCGATGATCTCCCCTTCGCTCAAAACGACCGCGCGCGGCACATACTCGAGGGCAAGGTGCATGTCGTGCGTGATGAGGAGGATCGTCGTGCCCTTACGGTTGAGCTCGCGAATAAACTCCATGAACTCCGTGTAGTGCCGAAAATCCTGGCCAGCGGTCGGCTCATCGAGAATGAGGATTTCGGGCTCGAGGGCGAGCGCCGCCGCGATCGTCACGCGCTTCTTTTGGCCGTGACTGAGGGCGCTCACAGGCCACGACTTGAACGGGGCGAGCCCGCACGTCTCGAGGGCAGATTCCACGCGCCGGCGCACCTCATCCTCGTCGAGGCCGTGGGCGCGTGGGCCGAGCGCGACCTCGTCGAAAATGAGCGGCTTCGAAATCATGTGGCCCGGTTCTTGAAGCACGAAGCCCACGCGCGTGCCGATCTCGGCGATACTCAGGTTCAGAACATCGTCGCCGAGCACCTCGACGGTGCCCGCGTTCGGCTTCGCAAAACCCGTGATCGCGCTCGCGAGCGTCGATTTTCCCGCGCCGTTGTTGCCGAGGATCGCGAGCATCTCCCCGCGCCGCACCTCGAGGTCGATTCCCCGCAGCGCGTGCACGCCCTCGTGGTCTTGATCGTGGCCGTGCACCACGTGAAGATTGCGCACGCTGATGGCCGCGGTGGCGTCGGACCCCTCCCCCGGCACTTCCTGAGCCGAAACCGAGCCGAACCTCGCGGACCACTGCTCACGCCCCCACTCTCGCACCCGTGCGCATTCGCTCTCGCTCAAGCGAAGGGTCTCGAGCCGAGCGGGGTGCGCGGACGCTGACGGTTCGATCCCCGCATAGTTGAGGGCTGTGAGGTGCAGCGGGCGGCGAATGCCGTGCTCGGTGAGGAGCCCGGAGGTCACGAGCTCATCCGGAGTTGTATCGGCAACGAGGCGGCCGCCGGCCATCATGAGGATCCGATCGACCCCCCTGTGCAGCACTTCTTCGAGGCGGTGCTCGATGATGACGACACTCGCGCCGCTCTCCCGATTGAGGTCGTCAGCCAGTTCGATCATCGCGCGACCCGTCGCCGGGTCAAGGTTCGCAAGCGGCTCGTCGAACAGGAGAATCGGCACGTCGTCCACGAGCACGCCCGCGACGGCGACGCGCTGCTTTTGCCCGCCACTCAGTTCGTGCGGTGAGTGCTCAAGAAGCTCGGTGAGGCCCACGCGTTTTGCGACCCGCTCGACGATGCCCGGCATGTCGCCCGACGCAACCTCCTGGTTCTCGAGCGAAAAGGCGATGTCCTCCGCGACCGTGAGGGCGACGAACTGCGCGTTGGAATCCTGGAGAACCGTGCCGGCCTCACCGGCGGTGCGCACGAGCGGTGCGCGCACCGGATCCACGCCACCGACCTTCACGCTGCCACTCACGCGTGCCTCGAAGCGGTGCGGCACGAGACCGTTCATCACGTGCAGCAGGGTCGTCTTTCCCGAGCCACTCGGCCCCACGATCGCGACCTTCTCACCCCAGCCGATCGTGAAGCTCACGTTCTCGACCGAGGGAAGTTTTTGGGTGCGGTAATGCACGCTCACGTCATCGAACACGATGGCGTGAGCGGCACGGTTCGCCTCGGGCGAATGGGAGGGAAGAGCCATGCGGAACGCTTAAGCGCCCACCTCGAGCGAGCCCGAGCGGGTGCGCGTCTTCGCGTACAGCGCGAGGATGATCGAGCCAAACACGCAGGTGAGAATCGCGTTCGTCACGAAGGCCACGAGGCCCTGCACGATGACCTTATCGAACGGTTCGCCCATGAGCGTCACGTCGAGAATCCACGCGAGAACGCCCCATGCAACGAAGTGACCCACGATGACCGCGAGGTTGAAGCGCACGAGATCCTGGCGCGGGAACTCCCCCTCATTTACGCGGTTACGAAGCATGAAGAAGCCTACGATGAGGCCAAAGACAGCCGTCGGAATTTCCCACGAAAGCCAAATGCCGTAACCGGTGGCATCCGCGAGAATGTGCCCAACAAAACCGGCAACGCCCGCAACGTACGGTCCGTACAGCACCGCGAGGACCGCGAGCAGGGCGTACTGGAACGTGATCGCAAGATTCGGCACGGGGACGGGAATCGCGACGAAGCGGCTCAGGACGAAAAAGAGGGCAGCGCCGATACCGATGGCGACGACCTGCGTCACGGGCGAAACCCGGCGGGTCACGGGAAGCGGTGCACTGGACGCGGGAGTTTCAGGGGTAGACATGAGGGGATCCTTTACTTTTCGACCTTCTCGAACGCGACGTGCCAGCTGTTGCCGCGCCCGAGGTGGAAGGCGTTCGCGTACGAGCCGCGATTGATCGCGACAGCCACGCGATCAAGGGAATTAACGTAGATGAGCGATTCGCCAACCTCGACGTGCGCGAAGCTCGGCGCATACACGAGGCTCGTCGCGTGAACGGTTTGCCCGTTATGGGTGATCGTGAGGCGCACGTAGTCGCCGTGGAAAATACCGGCCTCTTCAAAGAAGGTGCGCGGGATGGACGTCCACAGGGAGCCGTAACGGTTATCGTGCGCGTCAATCGTGCCCGTAAGTGCGTTGCCCTCGATCTTCGGCGCAAGCACCGGGAGGGTCACGACCTCACTCACCTCGCGGCTCGGGCCGACCTGCTCGTACGTGATCGTTCCGCTCGCGAGCCGCGCACCGGTGAACGCGTAAATGTCACGCCCGTGGAAAGTGTAGGAATGCGCCGAACCTTCGCGCCGATTGAAATGCTCGTCGATCTCGCGCAGCTCCTCGATCCCGAAAAGCTTCTCGATGTGAGTGAGGGTGCCGTTGTTCGGGGTCACGACGTAGTGGCCGGTCGACGTGCGCGCCACCACGCTCAAGCGATCCGAGCCAACACCCGGATCCACGACCGAAACGAACACCGTGCCTTCGGGCCAATACGACACGACCTGCGCGAGGCGGTAGGAGCCCTCCCAAATGTCATAGGGAGGAATGTTGTGCGTGACATCGTGGATGCGCAATTCGGGGTGCACGCCCGTGGCGACGCCGTACATTGCGCTCACGGCGCCATCGACGTACCCGAAATCCGATTGCAGAACGAGCGGTTTCACCGCGCACCCTCCCTCTGTTCACCTGCACTGATACCCCCACAAGGATAGCGAGCGAGGCAAGAGGCATGAAGCTCCGTGGCGAAATGTGAACACCGCCGCAGGGTGCCTGTTGACATCTGTCATTCGCACGCGTGACAAAACCCAGCGAAGCTCCTGACGTTTTCCACTACTGGGTTCGCGAGCGATCGCGAAGAGTGGAGACATGAACACGGCACACACCCCCATCACCGTCTCGAACCTGACCCGCACATACGCGGGCGCAAAGAAAAAGAAAGCCTTCACCGCGGTGGACGGCATTTCCTTTCACGTCACCGAAGGCGAGGTCTACGGCCTCCTCGGCACGAACGGCGCAGGCAAAACGTCAACTCTCGAAATCCTCGAAGGCCTCGCACCCGCCACAAGCGGGAGCGTATCGGTCCTCGGCATGGACCCCACGAAGGACCGCGCGAACGTTCGCCCCCACACGGGAACCATGCTCCAATCCGGCGGCCTGCCCACCCAACTGACCGTCGCTGAAACGATTCGCATGTGGGCAGGAACGTGCTCGCGGCCGATGCCCCCAGAGCGGGCCCTCGACGCCGTCGACCTCACGCACCGCGCGAAGGTCAAGGTCGGCTCGCTCTCCGGCGGTGAACAGCGCCGCGTCGACCTCGCCTGCGCCCTCGTTGGGCAGCCCTCGATCCTCTTCCTCGACGAGCCCACGACCGGGCTCGACCCCGAATCGCGCCGCCGCGTATGGAGACTCCTCGAGAACCTCAAAACGCAAGGGGTCACGATGATCCTCACGACCCACTACCTTGAGGAAGCCGAGCGCCTCTGCGATCGAATCGGGATCATGCACCGAGGAGCAATCGTCCTCGAAGGCAGCCTGCGAGACATCGTCTCCACGGAAGCATCGGTGATCCGCTTCGGCATCGGGGACGGGTCCGACGCCGCCGGCGCCTCCACCGCCCCTCAGCCTCCCGCCCTTGCCGGCGCCCAGGTCACTCGCTCCGGCTCCACGTACGAAGTGCGAACCGATCACCTTCAGGAGCACTCGCTCGCCATCTTGCAGTGGGCGCGAAGTGAGCGCCTCGCCCTGCGCGACTTCTCCGCGACCCCCGCATCCCTCGAGACCGTCTTCATGCGCGTGGCAGGCGAGCAGAACTGACGGGCGCGCAGCAGACACCAAAGCTTCCACCGAAAGGACACCCCATGACCACGGCAACAGCCACAGCACATTCCACACCCCGCTCGAGCCGCCTTTCCCGCACGATTGCCCTCGCGCGCGCCGAGCTCACGCAGTTTTTGCGCAATCCCACTCTCCTGTTCATGGCGCTTCTCTTCCCCCTTGGCCTCACAGTCGCCATGTTCGTGCTCAGCTCCACGGGCGGCGGCGAGGCCTTCGCCGCCTCGCTCGCGCTCGAAACGTCCGTGCTTATGACGATGCTTCTCGTCGTGTACTACTCGGTTCTCTCGATGTCGACCACTCGGCGTGACGAGAAGGTCCTCAAGCGTCTGCGCACCGGAGAGGCGAAGGACTCGGATATTCTCGTGGCGATTGCTGCCCCGAGCTCCCTCCTCGCCATCGTGTTGATGGTGCTCGCCCCAATCCTCCTCATCGTTCTCGGTGCTCCCGCACCAGTCAACGTCGTTCCTCTCATCGTCGCTGTCCTCGGCGGGATCGCCGTGATTGCGGCACTCGGATTCCTCACGAGTGCCTTCACGATCAACGCCGAAGCCGCCCAGATCACCTCGCTGCCCGTCATGATCCTCGCGATTGCCTCCCAAAGCACCTTCCGCGCGCTCATGCCCGAACAGGTCACGCGCATCATCGACCGCACACCCTTCGCGCTCATGGGGGACCTCGCACACCTGGCATGGTCGGGAACGACGGTCACCGGTGGGTTCGAGCCGCTCGAATCCGGCGCGGCTCTCGCGGCCGCAACCGCGCCCATGCTCATGCTCGCACTGTGGGCCATAGCGCTCCTCGTGCTCGTGCCGAGGGTCATGAAGTGGGAATCTAACCGGTAAACCGCCGACTACGACCCGTGGGACACTGGTGGGGCTTCTCTCGGCCCCGCCAGTTTCCCCTTTTCCGCCAACAAACAGAGGACACCGCATGAGCACCGACCCGGGCGACCACGCCGCAGAACCGGCGCGCGTTCGCAGCATGGAGAAATACGCGCTCTACACGAAGTGGTCCGTCGCGCTTGCGGCACTCTTCACTTGGCTCCTCTTTGCCATCCCCAGTATCACGGCAACAACCTCGAAGCACGCGGGCCTCACACCTCTGCTGTGGGCAGTCGGCACGGCCGCCCTCACGCTCCTCGTGAGCATCACTCTCCTACGCGAACCCGCATTCGAACTATTTCCTGAAAGACGGGGACGCGCGCGTGGAGCGAGGGTCAGTTTCATTCTGGTGCTCGTGAGCTGGATCGTGTGCATCCTCGTGTCCGTCCTCGCGCCCGTTTCGATCGGGGCGTGGGCAAGCGTCTACGCGATTCTGTGCACCGCGCTCTTTGCACTCGCCCACGCGCCGTGGATGCGACACAAGTGGATCGCCGTCACCGTCGCTGCCCTTCTCACGTGCGCAACGCAGCTCAGAATTGACGCCAGCACCGCCCTCACGTCAATCTGCATTCCCCTCATCTTCCTCACCGCCACCCTCTCCGCCTTCTGGGGCCTCGACGTTTTGCGCGACGCTGACCGCGCCCGTCAGCTCGATGCCGAACTCCACGTCAGCGCGGAACGACTCCGCTTCGCCCAAGAACTTCACGACACGATGGGTCAGAGGCTCGCGGCGATCAGCCTCAAAACGCAGGTGGCGATCGCCCTCGTCGACCGTGGCGATAGGAACGCCATGACGGAACTTCGCGAACTCCAGGAACTCGTGAAGGCTAGCACCGCCGACATGCGCGCCGTCGCCCACGGCTACCGGCGCATCAATCTCGCCACCGAAATCGCCGAAGCCCGTGCGCTCCTTGGCGCCTCACACATCAACGTCCGCGTCGACGGCGACTCCCTCGACGTTCCCGACAACCGTCGAGAAGACGCCGCCTGGTTCGTCCGCGAAGCCACCACCAACGCCCTCCGCCACTCCCACGCCACGAGTGCGTGCCTCACTCTTGCCGAGGACAGCGTGGCGATGACGAACGACGGCGCGCTCGAAAGCCCCGGCCCACTCTCGGGTCTCGAGTCGCTCCGCCGCCGCGTGGCCGTAGCGGGCGGAAGCATCACCGTCGAGCATGACGCCCCGCACTTCACCGTGCGGCTATGCTTCGACGAGGGGCCGGCGAGCGTCGGACCCGCCCCCACCCACACACCCGAGGAGAGCGCATGATCCGCATCGCCATCGCCGACGATGAAACCCTCGTTGCCTCTTCCCTCGCGACCCTGCTCGGGCTCGAAGAGGATTTCGAGATCGCCACCGTGTGCGGCTCGGGCGAGGAGATACTCGAGTGGTGGGCCCGAGACACCGGCGGCGCCGACGTTCTCGTGTGCGACCTGCAGCTTGGCGGGATCGACGGCATCGAAACTGCGCATCGCGTGCGCGAGAAACACCCCGGTGTGCAGGTGCTTATCGTGACGAGCCACGCACGGCCCGCAGCCCTCAAGCGCGCGCTCGAACGCGGTATCGCGGGATTCCTCCCGAAAACGTCGGACGCGAAAGAGTTCGCCGCGGCCATCCGCACCGTCCACGCCGGACGGCGCTACCTCGACCCCGAAACAGCGGCCCTAGCGATCAACGAGAGCGACAGCCCCCTCACGGAGCGCGAACGCGAACTACTGGAACTGGCGGGGCGGGGCCTCTCCATCGACGACATCGCCTCCGAAGCACACCTCGCGGCCGGAACCTGCCGAAACTACCTCTCGAACGCGATGGCAAAAGTTGGTGCGGCCAACCGTTTCGAAGCCTTCACCTTGGCGCGCGACCGCGGCTGGCTCTCGTCATGACCGCACGGACCGTGCGGATCGAGAACGACACGGTCACGAGGCCCGCGGGCCCCTGGACCCCCACGGTGCACGCACTCCTTGAGCACGTTGCGGGGCAGGGGGTGCCGGTTCCACGGCCTCTTGGGTCCGACGGTTGCCGGGAAACACTGAGCCTAGTTCCGGGCATTGGCGGGGATGAGAGGTGGGGCGACTCCCCTCTTCCAGCCGCGGCTTGCGCGTCGGCTGGCGCGTTGCTGCGACGCTTTCATGATGCGAGTACGAGCTTTGTTCCACCGGACGGCGCGTCGTGGATCACCGATTGCTACGCCGAAGAGGATGGGGGTGCCGGTAGTGCCGCAGACGCTGCCCGTGCCCCCGAAGCTCCCGGCGTTTTCGAAGTCATCCTTCACGGCGACCCTAAGCCCGGCAACATGGCGTGGAAAAGGAATGAGGCCATAGGATTGTTTGACTTCGACGACGCCCGGCCTGGCCGCCGCGTCGACGACGTCGCCTACGCGCTCAAGTGGATCATTCCGTTCAATGGAGATGTAGCGACACTTCGACATCTCAATTCTGACGGCGAAACCGCAATGCGTGAACGAGCTACAGCGTTCCTTCGCGGCTACGGGTGGCAGGGCCCCTTCGATGTCGCGCGCCTTGCCGTGGATGCACACGAGCGCTCGATCAACGAAGTCGAATGGGGCGCTGCCGGGGGGCTCGAGCCTCAGCGCACCTGGGTCGCCACAGGCGAAACAGCAACCTGGCGTGCGGAGCTTCCCGAGCTCGCGACGATCGCGCGTCGCATTTTCCCCACGCCCTTGAGGGTGGAAGAAACAGACTAGAGAGCCCCTTCAGATGTCGTAGCGTCGCTTTTCTCCCCCGGGAACTAAGGGAAAGCCAGGGAGGGGCCCCGCGCCGCAGCGCGAGACCCCTCCCGTTCAAGCCCTAGGGCTCAGCGGTTCATGCTCAGGCGTCGGCCTGGCCGTCACCTTCAGCTTCGGTTGCAGGCTTAGCGTCCCTGGCGGACTTCGCCGCCATCATGCCGCCGGCTGCGAGCAAAGCTGCGGCGCCTGCAGCAACCGGAGCGGCCTCGAAACCGGTGCGCGGAAGCGGGCCACGGTTGTTTTCTGCATCCTTCTTAACCTTCTTGACAGGCTTCTTCGGCTGCTTCTTCTCCGGCTTCTTGGGAGCGGGCGCAACGGGAACAGCCGCGTCGCTCGGGTCCTTGCCGGGCGCTGGCTGTTCCGGCTTAGGCTCGGGCTTGGGCTCCTCAGGCTTCGGCTCAGGCTTGGGCTCTTCCGGCTTCGGCTCGGGCTTGGGCTTGGGCTCCTCAGGCTTCGGC
>OKCK01000306.1_pt1 | contig 8994 bp, 5 predicted proteins | sample 1614961 | NCBI WGS metagenome assembly OKCK01 (sample SAMN04436984, study PRJEB24849) | human gut metagenome | biome: human gut; feature: NICU; material: stool | host: Homo sapiens | place: USA: Saint Louis, MO | collected 2010-07-31
GTTCGCGGGCCTCGCCACCGCCATCCTCGGCGGCATCATGACGCTCCTGTGGCTTCTCTCCCAGGCCATCGGCTACGGCGGCGCAGCCCCCGCGGGAGACAACCGCGACGCTTTCGAGGTCGCCATCATGATCACGGGACTCCTTGTCCTGCTGTTCATCGGCGTCTCTTTCCTCGCCTTCATCTCGTCAGTGGTGCTCGCCATCGTGGGGCGCAAGAAGGCGCGCACGATGGGCATCATTGCCACGATCACCACGCTGCTGACTGGCGCCACGGGCCTCATCAACGTCGTGATTCAAAGAGTCATAGCAGGAAACGGTGGGAGCGCAGTCTTCGCGATCCTCAGCAGCATCGTCATTCTGATTCTGTGCATCGTGCTCACCGTTGCCGGAATGCGCGGGGCCAAGGCGGCGAAGAACCAGATCGCCTAAGGCGGGATTTCAGGTTGGAACATTCGCTGTCCCGCTCGCCATCGATCTTGTGCGATTCGCCGTCCTGTCGTTTGCGGGGGGTCATCGTTTACTTCGCTGAACCCCGCTCTGACCCCACCGGCTCTGCTTTAGCGCGGTAACCGTCTGCCTCCCCCACCCGGCGCGCGTGCCGTAAGGTTGTGTACGTCACCTTCAATGAGCCCAGGAGGTAGCGTGACGGTGCCTGCACCCCCCTCACACCGACGCCCCGCTGCGCTATGGATGCTGTTCAGCGGTCTCGCACTGGCCATGATCCCCGTACTGCCGGTTATCATTCTTCTCCTGTTAAGCGGGTCCCCTTCACCATCGCCTCAGGGTCCAAATGATGTGGGCACCTACGCGAAGCAGTTCGACTCGCTCGTGGAGAGCCTGAAATCGCTCGCTGTCCTCATCGTCTGCTGGCTAGTCGGCACGAACCTTCTCGCTCTGTTCTCGTTCCCCTTTGCCCTCACCGCTCTCAAGCGGTGCACACGCAAGGTTCGCCAAAAGAACATTCATTCGCTCATCTACTTCGTGTTGGGCCCTATTATCGTGGTCCTCAGCTTCATCGCGCTCGTCGTTCTCGATATCGCGGTGATGAGTGTGGTCGATGCGGTCACGTCAAAAAGCGAGGCTGCACGAAGCGTCGCGTTGCCTTTCGTGGTCGCCGTTTTCGTAATCCCCCCACTTCTCGACATCGCACGGTTTGTCTATCTCCTCTTCGCCGGCATCCGGGTGTACCTCGTCAAGCCCTCCGCGCACGAGGTCGAAGCGCCGTGATCGCTCCGGTTCACGCATATACAGGCGGCGCTCATCGCCCTCCCGCGCGCGTGTGGATCCTTCTCTCCTCGATTGCGCTCGCACTTCTCGTCCTCGCGCCAGGCGTCGCCCTCGTGCTCGCAGTGTTCCCCATCGTCATCCAGGATCCACCGCAAGCGATGCCGGCCCTTCGAGGCGTCAACACGCTATTTTTTACCGCCATGCGCTCGGTCCTCGTGTGCGTCGTGGCGGCGCTGACGGCGAATGTGCTCGTCTTCGCGGCCACCCCCGCCATCGTTCGTGCCCTCAAACGCTGCCCCTCAAAGGGAGCCGCCCGATTCGGGGCGATCGCGGCGCTCCTTTTTCTCGCAGGCGCACTCGTGAGCGCGGCAATCTGGGCCCTGGTCCTCGCCCCGGTAGTTGTCGCTTTTTCACCGGATCCTGAGTCACTTCGCGACCAACTTCCCCGGTTCAACCTGCTGTTGATTTTCGTGCCATTCGTGATCGATTCGGTGCGATTCCTCGTGATGCCGCTCGCGGGTATCGCCGTCTCGGCAGCGCGGCAGCGAGATGCCGCGCCTCCCAACGAGCCCACTATGGCTCCGGTACCTCGCTGAGGAAGAAGAATGCGGGCACGCGCGCTGCGTAGTCCGTGTCGCCCGTCTCGAGGGAATCTTCGCGCCAGCGCACGATCTCCGTGTCCCCCTCGCGAGCGTTCGCGTGTGCCGTTGCGAGGAACATGAGGCCGATGACGCTCGCGAGCCCCTGGGGTAACCCCTGTTCGCGAACGACCTGCCCGATACTCGCCTGACCTTTCGCGTGAACGACCTCGTTCACGGACGATGTGAGCCCCACGAGGTCAATGTCGTTCGTGCGAACAAGCTCATCCAGAACCTCGACGCTGAGACGCGAGGCGTCGTGGACCTCGGCCTCTGGCGGTACGCCGGGATCGCTCGGGTCCTTGAGAAGGTGCTGAGCGACAGAGCTCATCTGCGCACGCGAAAGCCCCAGATCGACCTCTTCGACCTTGCGATGGCTCACGCTGTCTTTTTGAGCGAGGGCGATGCCCTGCGCCTCTTGAAGAAGATCGAGAAGGACGCGGTGCTGGCGGAAGTCCTGGCTGCGCACGAAACGCGCGAGCGAACGATAGAGCTCGGTCTTGACGTCGAGGACCTCTTGCGCGGGCTCGTACAGGTCGCTAAAGACGTTCGCGAGGCGGTCGCGCTCACGGCGCGTAAGAGTGCGCGTAAAGTCGCGCGAAAGGAGGCGATCCACGAGGTCTTGAGCTCGCTCGTTTTGTTTGGGATCGTTGAGCATCCTGAAGAACGCCGTGAAGGTCTTGCCCACCTTAGATTGACCGAGGAGATCATCGCCCGCGAGGAGCTGCTCGAGGATTTCGCCGCGCGAGCCATCAGGCGAAAGAATCTGCTCACGAAGATGCAGGTCAACGGCGCGAAGGTCCTCGCGGTACTGAAGGAAGTCACCGCTCAGTTCGTCGGCGACCTGGAGGATATCGCGAAGGCGCTCCGCGGAATGCTCGGCCGGCGGGAGCATGAGCTCACCCTCGCTCAGCGCCTGGATCTCCCTTTCGATCTGCGCACGGCGAAGCTGGAGGCCGCGAAGGCGCACATCTCGATCGCCTTCGGTGTCCTCGGCAAGTCGCTCAAACTGCTGCATGACGAGCGTGAGGCGGGATTCCGTCGTCGTAGGGCGATGCTCCTCGAGGGACGAAATGAAACCGATCGCCTCCACGGTGGACACCGACAGTTCGAAGGTCGTTTCGACCGTCGTGGGATCGTCGCGCCTCGTGAGATAGCCTTCACGCACCCACGAGTCGACATACTCCGAAGCGCCGCGCTGAACATCCTCGTCGCCGCGCAGGAGGTCGAGGTGGCTCGCCACGCGGGCCACGAGCTCGGAGCGGTCGAGCCGACGGTCGCCCGCGGGGAAAACCGTCTGCAAAATCGCGAGGGTCGCGGGCGCCTTCGTGGCGGATAGAAGCCGCCACGTGGACATGCGGCGAAGCCGCTCGTAAGCCTCGGCGCGCTCGTTCGCGCTATGCCCGCCGAAGGTTTGAAGATCGCTCACACTCACGCCTCAACACTATCGAAGCCAGGCACGGCCTAACGGTACTCGCCGTAGTAGGCGCCCGTGCGCTCCTCGCGAAGCGCTTCAAAATCGCCGCTGAGAATAGCTGCGCGAATCTCCTGAACGAGGCGCACAACAAAGCGCTCGTTGTGGATCGTACACAGGGTCGAGGAAAGCATCTCCTTCGCCTTGAACAGGTGGTGAATGTAGGCGGCCGTGTAGTGGGTGCACGTGTAGCAATCGCAGTCGTCGTCGATCGGCGCGAATTGAGTGCGGTACTTCGCGCCCGTGAGATTCACCCGCCCTCGAGCGGTGTACACGGCGCTGTTGCGCGCGACGCGCGAGGGAGAGACGCAGTCGAACGTGTCGGCGCCCGCGGCGATGCCCGCGAAGAGGTCGTCCATCTCCGAAAGGCCAAGGAGGTGGCGGGGTTTATCCTCGGGGAGTTCATCGGTGACCCAGCCGACGATCGTGGAGAGGTTCTCTTTCTCGAGTGCACCACCGATGCCGAAGCCGTCGAACTGCCATTCATCGACGGTCATTGCGCCGAGGTCGCGCGCGGCTTTGCGTCGAAGATCCTCGTACTGCGCGCCCTGAATGACGCCCCACAGCATCTGGTAGGGCTTGCCCTCGCGCTCTTCGGTAAGCCGCTTGTGCTCGGCGATGCACCGCTCAGCCCAGAGCCTCGTGCGCTCAAGCGCCTTCTCCTGATAACCGCGCGAGTTCATGAGGGTCGTGAGCTCATCAAACGCAAACATGATGTCCGCGCCGAGCGAATGCTGGATCTGCATCGAGAACTCCGGTGTGAACCGGTGTTCGGAGCCATCGATGAAGCTGCGGAAATTCACGCCATCGTCGTCCACGTGGGCGAGGCGCTCCTTGCCCTTCTTCGTTGCAAGATCCGTGCCGTCGGGCGTGCTCGCGCGGTCGCTGCCCGCGAAGGATTCGGAGAGCACCTTTTGAAAACCAGCGCCGAGGCTCATGACCTGGAAGCCGCCCGAGTCGGTGTACGTGGGGCCATCCCAGTTCATGAATGCGCCGAACCCACCTGCCTCATCAATGAGGTCGTGGCCCGGTTGGAGATACAGGTGGTAGGCATTCGCGAGGATCGCCTGCGCGCCCAGCTGTGCCATTGACTCAGGAAGAACCGACTTAACGGTCGCCTTCGTGCCGACCGGGATAAACGCAGGGGTGTGAATGTCGCCATGCGGCGTGTGGATCACGCCCGCGCGGGCCTTCTCTCCGTGACGCGCGGCAATATCAAACCCCGCGCCTTCCTTTTCGCTCGTGCTCATTCCACTATTTTCCCACGACCCCGCGCCCGCAGTCGACGCGGCGAGAGGTGGCACCGCCGCCCGCACCCGGTAAAGTGCTGTACCGTTCCACAATTTCTCCTCTGGAAGGGCACATGGCGAACGCACGCGGGCACCGTGCCCATTCACCGGGCGAAGACGCCCCCAGCTTCTCACTCGAGGATTTCGTTCAAGACGCGCAAGAATCCGCACTCGACGATGTCGACGACTTCTCGTGGGTGCAGGAAGCCGAAGAACGCGAAAGCGAAGACATCGCCGCGTGGGGCGCCGCCGAAGACACCGGCGAACCGTTCGTGTGGTACCAGGAACCCCAGGTTGCCGAGCAAGCGTCGGACTCCCCCGCCCCTGACACTCGCCCCCAGACCACTCCCGCGAAAGCATCCAAGCCCTCGCACTTCCGCCCCGAAATCGAGGGCCTTCGCGCCGTCAGCGTGCTCATGATCGTGATCTACCACGTGTGGCTCGGGCGTGTTTCCGGTGGGGTCGACGTCTTTCTTTTCATCTCCGCGTTTCTCCTCGGTTCCTCGTTTGCGCGGCGTCTCGATGCACGCAAGCCTTTCGGGCCGGTGCGGTACTGGCTGCGGACCTTCACGAGGCTCATGCCGCCCGCAACCATCGCAATCCTCGGCACCCTCCTCGGCAGCTTCCTGATCCTGCCCGAATCCTCGTGGCAAACCGTGATCTCGCACGCGATTGCGTCCGCGACCTACGTCCAAAATATTTGGTTGTCGATCACGAGCGTTGACTACTACGCGCTTGATGCCTCGACTGCCTCGCCGCTGCAGCATTTCTGGTCACTCTCGCTCCAGGGGCAGGTCTTCCTCACGTGGCCGCTCCTGTTCATCGCCGCTAAGTTTGCCGCGAGGAAGAGCGCGCATCCGCGCCGCGTAGCCTTCGGATTCTTCTCCGTGATCGCGGCCGCATCATTCGTGTTCTCGATCTACTACACGGCAACGCACCAGTCGGCCGCCTATTTCTCCACCCCCGCGCGCGCGTGGGAGGTCGCGTGCGGAACACTGCTCGCGCTCGCCCTTCCCACCCTCGATCGTCTGCTCGGGTCAGCCCGCCCCGGATCGCCCGAGGCACCTCGCCACCGCACGCTGCGCGCACTCGCCGGTTGGGCCGGCTTCGCCCTCCTCGTTTCGCTTGGGATCGTGCTCAACGTCCAGGGGCTCTTCCCCGGCTGGATCGCCCTTTGGCCGCTCACAGGCGCTGGCCTCATCATCGTCGCTGGTTATTCCGGGACTTCGTGGGGATTCGACCGCGTTCTCACGATGAAGCTCCCGCGGGCACTCGCGTCGAGTTCCTACAGCCTCTACCTCGTCCATTGGCCGATCCTCATCCTGTGGCTCGCCCACTCCGGGCAAAAGCGCGCAGGTGCGCTCGACGGCCTCATCGTCATCCTCGGGAGCATGGCCCTCGCGTGGGTCCTCTCGACGATCGTCGATTCGCGCTTCCGCAAGCCCGCGTGGAAGACCGCCCCGTGGTGGCGCTCCCTCACGGTGATCGGTACGTGCCTCGCGCTCGTTCTTGGCGGTGCTCTCGGGCTGCGTGGCTACCTCGCGAGCCAGCAAACGTCGGCCCCCATCACCGCCGATGAGGCCGAGAACTCGAACGCCCTCACGGCGACCTTCAACCCGGATACCCTCAGCCCGAAGGGCTTCGAGCTGGACGGCCAGTGGCCGAGCCTTCCACACCTGTGCGATGACCCCTCGGGAGTGCTCGTTGCCACGAAGGATATTCCGTGTGAAACTCTCCGGCCCCTCGGCTCCAAAGCCAGCGCGACCGTACTCGTCGTCGGCTCCTCCCACTCACGCCAGTTCATCCCCACAATCCTCGACGAAGCGAAGGCCAAGAACTGGCAGATCATCAACTTCACCAAGAACGCGTGCCCATTCCGCGAAGACTCCATGCTGGGTGACGGCGAATACTGCAAGGGTTACTTCGACCAGGTTATGAAAGCCATCGATACCCACCACCCCGATCTCGTGCTCATGACGTCGACCGCAGCGACCCCGACCGGGACGGAGGAAACCGTCCCACCGGGCACTCGCGAAGGCATCCAGGCTGTCCTCGATAAAGGCGTCAACGTTCTCGCCGTCCGCGATGCGCCGCGCTGGCCCACGAGCCTCTACACGTGCGCCGAAGCCGTTATTGACGCGGGCGGCACCCCGGAGCTCGCCGATCACGCATGCGGTGCCGACCTCAGCACCAAGCTCGCATCGACCGACCCGAGCGAGGTACTCGACAACATGAGCGGCGCGGACGGGGCCAGGGTTTTCCGCATGGACATCAACGACCTAATCTGCCCGGACGGGCGCTGCGCCCCCATTCAAGGCAACGCCTACGTGTACATGGACGACAACCACCTCACTCGCGTCTTCACAAGCGGGATCGCGAAGGAGGTATCGGCCAGAGTCGAGCGGCTCGGCATCTCGCTCGGCGGAAACGCGGGTAAGGCGGGGTTCGACGGCGGAAAGGCTTAATCGCGCCTTCGGCAACGGACGTCACGCTCGAGATGGAGGCGCGATCATGCTTGTAGCATGTACGCTCGAACATGGCTTATGCCCATGACCTTTTGACATTGACGACCCGAGGCGGCTCATGACCTGGCAACCACTCATCCTCCCCGCGATCATCGCGTGCCTGTGGGTGACCATGCCAGGTTTTCTCGTGAACATCGCACTCGGATGCCGGCGTATCACCGCCTTTTTGCTGAGCCCGCTTTCATCCGTAGGACTCATTGTTGCCGCCGCAATTCTTGCGCCGTTCGCCGGCATAGGCTGGGGCCCCCTCCCCGTTGGTCTCCTTACCGTCGTGTGCGCTCTAAGCGGCTTTGGTCTCCGTCTTCTCCTGCAGAAGAAACGGGGAATTCCCGTGACGAGCCGGCGTAAGGTTCGAGCCTCTTGGCGCACCCGCCTGCTGTCTCCACCTACCCTCGCGCTCATCACAATCGTGGGATCGTTCGCGCTCATGCTCCGCCACGTGAGGAACATCCTCGGCACTCCCTACGCTTTTTCGCAGGCGTTCGATGCGGTCTTCCACCTCAATGAAGTGCGGTGGATTCTGGAGCATCACAATGCTTCGAGCCTCGACGCGCAGGCGATGACATCTGCAAGCTGGGCATCGCACTTTTATCCTGCGGCCTGGCATGGCATTGCCTCACTCATCGGCCTCACCACCGGCGTCCACCACGTCTCGCTCCTGACCAATGCCACGATCATCGCCACCGTGTGCGTCATTTGGCCAGTTTCGATGATGGCCCTCGTATACGTTCTCACCCCTGGAAACTTGCTGCGTTACACGCTCTTGCCAACCGGAGTCGTGCTCGCCGCTCTTCCGGCATTTCCTCTGACGTTCGTGGAGCATGGTGTTCTCTACCCGAATCTTCTGGGCTACTGCCTGCTCCCCTCTCTCTACGTTCCCTTTCTGGCTCTTGTAGGGCAGGCGAAGCGTCTCAATATGTCAAAAATCCAGGTCTTTGGCATCGGCGCGCTGGGTTCTGCCGGGGCTGCGTTCGCCCACCCGACAGCAGCACTCATGATGCTCGTGGGGTCAACGCTCATAGCCGTCTACTTAGGCGTGCGTTTTGCCGTGAACCGTCGTCCCTTGCGGCCAACCCTATTGCTTTCCGGGACCGCCCTACTATTGGGGGCGATCACCGTGATTGCATGGATCAAAATTCGCCCGCCCGGTGAGGCCGCCGAAACCTGGGGCCCCATCACTGATACCGTCGGTGCGGTAGGTTCAACCCTTATCCATAACACTGTCAACGGAATCCCCCAACACATCGCCTTAATCTTGACAGTGCTCGCGATTGTTGGCGCGCTCCGGACTCGGTTCTACCTCCCCCTTATGCTTTGGGCAGTTTCGGCCTTCCTCTGGGTTGTCGCCGCTTCGTGGCCTATGGGTCCCGGCCGCCGCGCCCTCGTTGGAGTGTGGTATTCGGATGTTCCTCGCCTGTATGCGCAGATGGGGCTCTTCCTCATTCCCGCTGCCGCTATTGGCGTGGGATACGCATGCAAGTGGATCGCGAGAACTTCGCGGGTCATCGCTCGCACTCCCTTACGACGCACCGGCCTCGCGGCGGTCGTTGCTGCCGTTCTCGTCACCACCTCGCAGGCGAACCCGATGATGGACTCGTTCATTGATCGAGTCGAAAAAACCTACACCCTCGGAGCAAGAACCAACTCGGTCAACCGACAAGAGCTGGTTTTTATGACTCAACTCCCGGGAGTTGTGGGGCCGAACGATAAAATCTTTGCGAATCCATGGCGCGGTGAAGCCCTTTCGTACGCGTTCTCCGGCGTCAACATTTCCACGCGTCACTTATTGGCGTATGAGTCCCGCGCTGACGTGTACCTTGTCAAACACCTGAACGAAATC
>OKCK01000308.1_pt1 | contig 8893 bp, 6 predicted proteins | sample 1614961 | NCBI WGS metagenome assembly OKCK01 (sample SAMN04436984, study PRJEB24849) | human gut metagenome | biome: human gut; feature: NICU; material: stool | host: Homo sapiens | place: USA: Saint Louis, MO | collected 2010-07-31
CTTTGTCGAGCTTGCGCGCCAGGTGCGCGACGTGGCCCGCGAGGTGGGGGAGCAGCACGGCCGGGAGATTACGGTCATCGTCAATGACCGAGTGGAGGCCGCTCGAGAGCTCGGTCTCGACGCCCACGTGGGTCAGGGCGATATGCCGGCATCCCAGGTGCGTGAACTCCTCGGTGCCGAGGCGATCATCGGGGTCAGCGTGTCGAATGCCGAACAGCTCGAGGGTGTGATCGCCGAGGGGTATGCCGACGTCGTAGGCATCGGCCCGATCTGGAACACCGCGACAAAGACCGATACCGACCCCGCCGTGGGTCTTGAGCAACTCGCCTCTCTCACCACGCGTGCACACGAGGCCGGTATCGTGGCGGTGGCGATCGGAGGTATTTCGATTCGCAACGCGAGCGAGGTCGCAGCCACGGGCTGTGACGGTATCTGCGTGGTTTCGGCGATCGCCGGATCCGAGGACCCCGCGACCTCCGCGACGTTTTTGCGCCGCGAGTTCGTGATGAACCAGCCGCTCTAAATTCTTCAGCTCGTTTCAAATGTGAGCTGTTTTCAAGGAGGACAACACCATGCGCCCACCCATTGCACTGACGATCGCCGGAAGTGACCCGAGCGGCGGCGCCGGCATCCAGGCGGACCTTAAAACGTTCACGGCGCTCGGCACATACGGCTGCGCCGTTCTCACGTCTCTCACCGCCCAGAACACGCAGGGCGTGGACGCCGTGTTTACGCCGCCCGCCTCCTTCGTGCGCGAGCAGCTCACGACTTTGCTTGACGACGTTTACGTCGATGCCACGAAGATCGGCATGATTCCTAACGCCGAAGTTGCCGAGGTCATCGCGGATGTCATCGAGGAGCGCCGCAGCGATTTCGGCAAGATCGTGCTGGACCCCGTGATGGTGGCGACCTCGGGCGACATGCTGATGGGGGAGGATGCCATGGAGATTCTCCGTGATCGCCTCCTACCGCTCGCCGACGTTCTCACGCCCAACATCCCCGAGGCCGCGCTCTTGCTCGGCGAAGACCCGGCGACCGACGAAGAGGAAATGAAAGAGCAGGGCCTCAAACTCATCAATCGCGGCCCGAAGTCAGTTCTCGTTAAGGGCGGTCATCTTCGCGGATCCGCGCTCGTCGACGTGTTCGTGCAGCTCGGCAACGTCGTGGACGTTCTCACGGGCGAGATGATCAATACGCGCAATACGCACGGCACCGGCTGCACCCTTTCGTCGGCCATCGCCGCGCAGTACGCGCGTGTGGCGGGCGGTGCCGACGCGACCGACATCGGCGTCGTGGCAAGTGCACGCGAGTTCCTCCAAAGCGCGATTCTTCACGCGAAGGAATGGGAGCTCTCGAAAACTCCCGAGAGCGGCCACGGCCCCACCAACCACCTCATTACTGTTCAGGGGGTGTGAGCGTGGCACTCATTGAGCCCGCGGGCCCGCACACGGCCCGGATGTGGGAGGAAACCAAAGACATCCGTGCGCGCATCGACGCCCTGCCGTTCCTCGCCGAACTCGGCGCCGGCACGCTCGATCCGGAAAAATTTACGTTCTACATCCAGCAGGATGCCCAGTACCTCGTCGCGTACCAAAAGACGATGACCGCTATCGCTCGCCAGGCGCCAGGGGCAGATGAGCTTCGCTTCTGGGCGAAGTCAGCCGTCGGCGCCATCGCCGAAGAAAAGGCGATGCAGGAAGAGCTCTTCACGAACGACATCCTCGCCGCCCACCGAGTCGAAGGACTCGGGATGAGCCTGCACACCGCGGCCTACAGCAACTTCCTGCTCGCGAGCGCCACCTACGACACGTACGCGGTTGCCGCCGCGGCCGTGCTCCCGTGCTACTGGATCTATGCCGAATCGGGAGTTGCCGTTCTTGACGCAAGCAAGGGCGCGCTCGAGGGGCACCCCTACGGTACGTGGGTCGAGGCGTACGCCGACGAAACGTTTACACGGATTTCTCGAGAGGCCGTGCAGCTCGTCGAAGAAGCGTGCGATGCTGCGGGAGAAGCCGAACGCGAACGCGCGATCGAAGCGTTCCGGCAGGCCACTCGCTTCGAGGAGCTGTTCTGGACTCAGCCCATGGACGAACCTGAGGCGCGCATCCTTATTTGAGCTGGCGCGACTAGGCTTGCTCCAGAACACATCACCGCAGTGGGAAAGAGGAGACACCATGAGCGATCCGCATCTGTGGCTCGAGGACATCACCGGTGAGAAGCAGCTTGCCTGGGTGCGCGAGCGCAACGCCCGCACTGAAAAAGACCTCGACGCCGATCCGTTCACCGCTGAACTCGAAGCGGAAATCCTCGAGATCCTCAACGCGAGTGATCGAATTCCCGGCGTCACGAAGCGGGGCGACTTCCTCTACAACTTTTGGACAGACGCCGAGCATGAGCGCGGTGTGTGGCGCCGAACGACCCTCGACTCCTACCGCACCGAGAACCCCGAGTGGGAAACCCTCATCGATGTCGACGCCCTCAACGTCGCCGAAGGCGAGGATTGGGTGTGGCACGGCGCCCACGCACTGCGTCCCGCCGAAGGCGCGCCCTATCGTCGCTTCCTCGTGAGCCTCTCGCACGGGGGAAGCGATGCCGACGTCACGCGCGAATGGGATCTCGAAACCCGAAGCTTCGTGCCGGAAAGCGAAGGCGGCTTCGTGCGGCCCGAAGCGCGCGGCTTCGTCTCGTGGATCGACGAAGACACCGTGTGGGTCGGCACTGACTTCGGCGAGGGGACGCGAAGCAATTCTGGTTACCCGCTCCAGGCGCGCGTGTGGAGACGCGGCACGGCCCTTTCCGACGCCACCCTTGTGTTTGAGGGCGACGCGCAGGACATGCTCGTCTACCCAAGCCACGACCAGACCCCCGGCTTCGAACGCGACTGGGTCACGGTCATGCACACCTTCTACACCTCGACAACGTATGCCGTGGCTCGTGAAGGCGACGAGTTTCAGCTTCTCAAAGTTGACGTCCCAAGCGACATCGACGTGAGCTTCCACCGCGACCTCGCGATCCTGAGGCCGCGCAACGAATGGGTGACGGGAGGCCACACGTACGCCGCCGGCAGCCTGCTCGCGTGCGACTTCGACCCATTTATGGCGGGAAACCGCAACTTTGACGTCCTTTTCGACCCCACCCCAACGACTTCGCTCGACGGCCTCACGATCACCAAGGACTATCTCGTTGTGACCGTTCTCGACGACGTCAAGCATCGCTTGGTCGCCCACTATCAAAACGGCGATGGCAGCTGGGAGCGCGAGGACCTCTACCCCGAACTCACGGGCTCGCTCTACGTGGCCGCCGTCGATTCCGACGAGAACAACGACGTGTGGATCACCCGCAACGACTTCCACGTGCCCGCAACCCTCTGCCTCGCAAACCTCGACGGGATCCGCGAGGGCAGCGGTGCGGGCGAGATCGAGACGATCAAAACCACGCCCGAGCGCTTCGATGCGAGCGGCGTCGAGGTCACCCAGCACTTTGTGGAAAGTGCCGATGGCACGCGCATCCCGTACTTCGAGATCGCGAAAGCCCAGGCCACCGTCGGCCCTCGCCCCACCCTGCTGTATGGCTACGGGGGCTTCGAAGTGTCGCTCACTCCGCATTACCTCGGCGCGACCGGTAAGGCGTGGATCGAACGCGGCGGCGTGTACGTGCTCGCGAACATTCGAGGTGGCGGCGAATACGGGCCCGCATGGCACCAAGCTGGACTCAAAGAAAACCGCCACAGGGTCTACGAAGACTTCTCGAGCGTGGCGCGCGACCTCATCGATCGCGGTGTGACCGATGCGAAGCACCTCGCCGTGCGCGGCGGCTCCAACGGCGGCCTGCTCACCGGCAACATGCTCACGCAGTACCCCGAGCTGTTCGGCGCCGTCGTGATCCAGGTGCCGCTTTTGGACATGAAACGCTACTCGCACCTTCTCGCGGGAGCGAGCTGGATGGCCGAATACGGTGACCCCGACACCGACGACTGGGACTTCATCAAGACCTTCAGCCCGTACCACCTGCTGCGCGATGACGTCGAGTACCCGCCCACCTTCGTGCTCACCTCGACCCGCGACGACCGCGTTCACCCCGGCCACGCCCGCAAATTCACGGCCGCGCTCGAGGAGCTCGGCGCCCCCGTCAAGTATTGGGAAAACGTCGAAGGCGGGCACGGCGGCGCCGCCTCCAACGCGCAAGCGGCACGCATGAACGCACTGGTCCACGCCTTTTTGTGGGCAACCGTCGGAAAGAAATAAACCGAGCGCATGGACCTATACGACCGCCCTGCCGCGAACGAGCTTCTCGCCTCCCGTAATGACGTGATGACCGTCTACCGGGAGTTCGAGAACTCCGAAGGGCGCCTATTCCCGCTCAGGTATGTGCGGGCCGGCTATCATTCCGATCTTCCCACGATCATGGTCCTTCCCGACGGGCCGGGCGTTGCGAGCGTGTTCCCGTACGAGATTCTGCGGCGCGACATGGTCAAAAAGGGACTCGACGTCATCATGATGGAGCATCGCGGCGTGGGCATGAGCCGCGCGGATGCGCAGGGCAATGACCTTCCCGTTGGCGTGATGAGTGTGGAGAACGTGCTCGATGATGTGCGTGCCGTGCTCGACCACGCGCAAGTGCCGCGCGTGGTGCTGTACGGGACGGGCTACGGTGCCTACATCGCGCAACGGTTCGCCCTGCGCCACCCGGAGCGCGTGTTCTCGATGGTTCTCGATTCGCCCTTCACGGGCGTGCGCGACGGGCGCGCCCTTCGCGAACTCATGCGTGACCTGTATTGGCGCGGAACGTTCGACGCGACCGAATCGATCGCCCGCGCCGTGCGCATGCTCGTCGAGCAGCGCGTCGTCCCCGTCGATGAGACCGGCGTTGTGCTCGCCGCCGTCCACGAGTATGGAGGCGTGAACTCGGTACGCGATCTCGTGGATCTTCTCGTTCAGGGGCGCGGTCAGCTCGCGTGGGCATCGATTCACCAAATCATCACCGGCCGCGAGTGGTTCAACACCACGCCCTACGTATATGAAAACGACCTGGCTGGCCGCATTTCTGCGACCGAACTTGGATTCGCTGAGGCCAGCGACGGCAAGCCGCTCGACCCGCTTACCGTCTACGCGCGTCGCGCCGCGCAGTTCCCGCCGTTCACGGGGGAGAGCTTTGACCTGGAATCGGCGAGGCGCTCAATCACGACTCCCACGCTCGTTGTGGGCGGGGCGCGCGATGTGATCGTGCCGTTGTGGCGCTCGCGCCTCGCAGCCGACGAAATTCCCGGCGCCCACGTCGGATCCGATCCGTCGAATCCGAGGCTGCGATTCATCTCCGCACACAACGTCGGCCACGCCCTCATCGACTCGCACATCGAGCTTTCGGTTGTCGCGATGCGCTGGGCCGCCGCGGGGGCGATCGATGCCCTCCTCGATCGCGACATCAGTTCGCTCAATCGCAGCGTGCGTAACGAGGCCTACGGCCGCGGCATCCGCACGGCGCTTCTCGCCGAGCAGTATTCGCCGCTCAAACTCTGGTCGGTTCGCTCGCTCGCCGCGGGGCCACTCGCCTCCGCCGATGCCCGCGGACCTCGAGGGCTCACTCGCCGCTAGGACTCACTTGCCGCTAGGACTCACTCGCTTTTGGGGCCGCCTTGGCACGCGACCTGCACGTAAGAGTTCGCAAACACGAGTTCGTACGGCTCGCGCGCGCTTGTGATGACGCGCGCGCCGTTGAGGTGTTCAGGTTTTGCGCTTGCATTCGCGGGCCACTTCGCATTTGCCCACTCGGCCCAGCCACCCGGGAATTGCTCCTGCTCGCGCGCGCCGTACACGCCCGCAACGCATTCGGGTGCCCGCTTCGTCTCGCCGTGCATCCACTGCACATCGTTTGTCGCCACGAGCGGGGCCATCAAGCGAATGTCGCTCGCGACCGTCACGCCCTTGGGCACATGCGCCTGCCCCTCTCGAGCGGCATTGGCGAACTCCGAATTCGGGTTGAGCGCCCCGGTCGCGATCCACGTGAGGGGAAGCGAGGTTGCGAGATACGCGGTCGACAGGATCGAGAGGGCAACGCCGAGGCGTTTCGTCCACAGCTGTGCTTTTTGCGGCGCGAGCGGGCGTTCGCGCAGCTCAGCCAGATGCGTGAGCGCAGCTCCCCGCACGTGCGGGAGGGTCGCAAGGAGCGCCGCGAACGCGATCGGCATGAGGAACGAGTTGTAGTGCCACTGCCAGGTCCAATAGTGCTCGACGGAACCGAGGAACCGCCAGGCAAGTGTCGGAAGAAGACCGAGCGCAAGTGGACTCGTGACCCCCACGACGCCCATGAACGCCACGAACATGAGCACCGTTTGCCACTTCACGAGCGGCGTGAAGGCCTGCGTGAGCGGCGCAAAATTCTCCGTGTACACGTACGCGCTCGCGGGGCTCAGCGCCGGCAAAATCACCCAGGTGGCGAGGACAAACCACACGAGGCCCCACGCGGCAAGCAGCAGCGCGTAGCGGGGTTTCTTTTCCGACGTTAGCCTCGCAACCGTCGCGCGGAGCCTCTGCGAGGGGCTTCCCGCTTCGAGCCCCGGAGTACGCCACATCCACGCCATCGCGAAGCCGAGCATCATCACGGTGAGACCCAGATCTTCCTTGACGAACACAAGCACGCCGATCCACAGGAGCGCTGCCTTCGATCGGTTCTCGAGGAAGGCGGCGAGACCGAATGCCACGAAGAGAACGGCGAACGCATACTCGTGAAACTGCACGTTCTGGCTACCTTGAAGCCCGAAGGAGAACGCGTAGCCGGCGCCGGCAAGCATGCCGAGCCGCGGACCGAGTTTCGCCATTGCGACGCGCGTGAGTGGGTACACGCTCGCCCCAAACAGCGCGGCCTGCGCCCACAGCAGCACGGCTGGTGACGGCCACAGCCACCACAGCGGCGCGAGGAGCGCGAGAACGGGGTGGAAGTGGTCGCCGAGTAGGTTGAAGTTGTCGCCCTTGATCGGCACGATCGGGGCATTGACGTGCGCATACTCCTTGACGGCTTCGGCGAAGATGCCTAGATCCCAGCTGGGGAAGAAGTACGAGTCCCATTGGAGCATCGAGAGCCACCCGTAGAGTGTGGTTGCCGCGAGGGCGAGGCCGAGCGGGGCGAGGTGCATGGGGTCCAGGACCGCGTCGAGGAAGGCGTCGGTGCGAGACCGCGGGTGGCTGTCGCGGCCACCGTGTTCGGGTGCTGCGCTGGGAATGCTGCCTTCGCGTGCGCCTGCACTTGCACTAGAAGACTCGTTCTCGCTCGTGCATGAGCTGACGATGGCTGCGCGTGCGCGTCGGCGTGTAGTGCCTGTCGTGGTGCTGTTCGCGCTCGAGTTTGCGTCTGTAGGCTCAGGGTGCGAAGTTGTCACGCGCCCCATTGTGCCAGGCATGCGCTTCGACGGGACCGTTTTCACGATGCGCATGCAGCTAGACCCGGCTCGTGGTGGTCGGTTCCTAGCGTTGGGAGCGCCCTCGTTTCTTTTCCGCCCCCCTTGCCCTGCTTCTTGCTCTAGTTCAAGCGACGATTTTCGCTCTAAGGTGGGGGACACCACCCAACGCCCAATCAAAGCTGCCCTGCCGGCAGACCAGGGCGGCCGTGTGAGTATCGGACAATAGTGCGTAGTCCTCCAAGGGTCTGGACACAGGAGTTTTCCCCTTTCCTCAGTGGTGCGACCAGAGGGAGAAGAAACATCCACCCCGGTGCACCCGCTGCGGTGACAACGACCCATCGCCCGCAGCAGATGGCAATCGTTACGGTTATCCCTCTTTTTCAGATTCCTGTCCTCGGGATCAGAAAAAGACGGGGGCCTGTCATAGGTCAGTGAGCATGGCGTTCATCCGGTCAATCTCCGGTCCCTGGGCGTGAATAACCTCCTGGGCAAACATGAGGTCCGCGTCGTTGTGATCGGCGGAGATCTCCCCGTCCGCCTCAGTCGTCGCCGTGGTGGTCTCGGTCGTCTCAGCGGTAGTCGTCGCAGTGCTGGTGGCCGAGGTGGTGGCGTCGGTGTTGCCTGATTCGGTGACCTCAGCGCAGGCGGCCAGCGCCAGGGTGAAGGCCGCGGCGAGAGCGGAAAGAACAAGGGGGCGCTTCATGGTGGAGCCTTTCAGGGTCATATGAGGGCAGTGGAGAGAAGCGGTGGATCAGTGGACGGCGGTGGATGCCGGAGTAGGCGTGGTGTGTTCCTCCTTCGACTCGGTCGGAGCCAGGTGAGCCGGATCCAGATCAATGCGGCGCAACAGCTGGGCGTTCAGGGCCACCACGATGGTCGAGGCAGACATCAAGATCGCGCCCACGGCCGGGGACAGCACGAACCCGATCGAGGCGAGCACTCCGGCGGCCAGCGGCACGGCGAGGATGTTGTAGCCAGAGGCCCAGATCAGGTTCTGGATCATCTTGCGGTAGCTGGCCCGGGACAGCTCAATCATCGACAGCACTGCCCGCGGATCATCACTAGCGAGGACCACCCCGGCAGATTCCATGGCCACATCCGTGCCGGCACCGATGGCGATACCGACCTCCGCGCGGGTCAGAGCGGGGGCGTCATTGACACCGTCACCGACCATGGCCACGCTCAAACCCCGGTCCTGCAGCTGCGTGACCTTGGCGTCTTTGTCCTGGGGCAGGACCTCGGCGAAGACCTCATCAATGCCTAAGTCCTGACCGACAGCGTGGGCCACCTGCTCGGCGTCGCCGGTGATCATCGCGACCTTCACCCCGCGGTCCTGCAGGGCTTTCACGGCGGCGCGGGATTCGGGGCGGATCTTGTCCTCGACGGCCACCGCACCGATGATCTGACCGTCGCGAACAATATGGAGCACACCGGCCCCACGCCCGGTCATGATTACAGATCGGAAGAGCGGTTCAGCAGGAATGCCGAGACCGATCTCGT
>OKCK01000313.1_pt1 | contig 8769 bp, 8 predicted proteins | sample 1614961 | NCBI WGS metagenome assembly OKCK01 (sample SAMN04436984, study PRJEB24849) | human gut metagenome | biome: human gut; feature: NICU; material: stool | host: Homo sapiens | place: USA: Saint Louis, MO | collected 2010-07-31
CAGCGAGGTAAGAAAAATCACGCTGGCGATGAGGGCGACCCGACGCTGGTTAAACAACCGCATCCCCAGCCAGTAAACCAGAACGGCAGTTAACGTCGTTGAGACGATCGCCCCTGCCCTCACGCCAAAATTGTTATGGCCAAATACCCACTGGCCAAGGCTATTGATCCAGTAACCGGCGGTGGGTTTCTCAAAATAGCGAACATCCAGAAAATGCGGCGTTATCCAGTTACCATTGACCAGCATTTCGCGGCTAATTTCCGCATAGCGCGTTTCATCCGGCTGCCATAAGGCGCGAAACTCGACGGGAATAAGGTAATAAAGCGCAAACAGCGCGATCAGCAATACGATCTTTACCGGTTTTGTCATACGTCACCCTGCACAGTTTGCTGACAGCCAAGCCAGCCTTCGCGGCCGGGAATATGCCCGCGTTTAATCTTTCCGAGCGGTAAGGTAGAGAGGTCCTGCGGCAACAATTCACTGAGCGGGCAAAACTGTATCCCGCTCGCTTTCGCCCTTTCGAGCAACTGCGCGAAATCCGCGTGGCCCACGATGCCTTCCACTTCCGCATGGATGGTATAGACAGGTGAACCGGGGGCGGCGCACATTTTCTCAAGGATGTAATCGTTAAATTGCGCCGCGCCGATCGTCTGCCCGACCACCTCGTCCCAGGTGGGTAAGGTCACGGGAATTTGTACCGTACCGGGTTGCCCATCGGCCAGTTGGGGGCGAAACGGGCCGCTCCCCCGACAGTCGCTGTTATAGCGAAACGCAAACGGCTCTTTCGCCGCCACAACCCGACCATCAGCACGCCATCCCGCCGCAGCCGAGCAACGCACCGCGTCGCCGAGGATACTTTCCAGCTCATTCACGCCGCGCGCGATTTCAGCCATCAGCCTTTCCCGCGGCCACACGCCAGCCCAGGTTTGCCAGGCAAAATGATCCCAGGCGTGCAGCCCGGTTTCGTGTTGCGCGGCAGTGGCACGCAGGATCCCGGCGGCGGACTCACCAATGCGTTTACCCGGCCACGCCGTGCCCGCCAGTAAAATATCCCAGCCGTACAACGACGCCGCCCGTGAGCGGATCATCTTCCAGAGAAAGCGCGGTTTAAGCAGACGCCACAGGTGGCGTCCCATATTGTCGGGTCCGACGCTAAAGAAAAAACTTGCCTGGATATGATGTTGACTGAACAGCCTTAACAGCGCGGGCACCCCACGATGGGTGCCGCGCCAGGTATCAACATCGACCCGTAAGCCGATTTTTTTCATCGAACGTCATCCTGTGGTTCTACGCTGCGTAAGAAGAAGTCCAGGGTGTTTTCGATGGTGATGTCCATGTTAACCATCGGCGTCCAGTCCAACAGTCGACGGGCATTTTTGATTGACGGTTTACGGTGTTCGACGTCCTGATAACCTTTGCCGTAATAGCTGCTGGACTCCACCTCGCGAAAACCGGCAAAAGGCGGAAACTGGTCGCGTAACGGGTGACGTTCAAAATGCGCCAGCAGCCGCTCCGCCAGTTCTTTTATGCTGGCCTCATTGTCCGGATTACCAATATTGATAATCTGGCCGTTACAGTGATTGTGCTTATCCTCAATGATGCGGAACAACGCCTCCACCCCATCCTGGATATCGGTAAAACAGCGTTTTTGGGCGCCGCCGTCGATCAGTTTGATCGGCGAACCTTCAACCAGATTAAGGATCAGCTGAGTGATCGCGCGGGAACTGCCGATACGGGCGGCGTTAAGGTTATCAAGACGCGGCCCCATCCAGTTGAAGGGACGGAAAAGCGTAAACTTTAAGCCTTCTTTCTCGCCATACGCCCAAATCACCCGGTCCAGCAGCTGCTTCGAAACCGAATAGATCCAGCGTTGCTTATTGATCGGCCCCACCACCAGATTCGAGCGATCTTCGTCGAAATTGCTGTCGTGACACATCCCGTAAACCTCGGATGTGGACGGGAAGATAATGCGTTTCTGGTATTTCACGCAGTCACGAATAATTTTCAGGTTTTCTTCAAAATCCAGCTCAAACACGCGTAGCGGATTGCGGGTATATTCGATCGGGGTGGCAATCGCCACCAGCGGCAGGATCACATCGCACTTCTTGATATGGTATTGGATCCATTCGGAATGAATGCTGATATCCCCTTCCACAAACTGAAAGCGTGGATGACCAATAAACCGACTAATGGCATCGGAACTGATATCCAGGCCATAAACATCGAAATTTTTATCCTGCAGCAGGCGCTCGGTCAGGTGATTGCCGATAAAACCGTTCACCCCCAGTATCAACACCCGTTTGCGGCGTTTGATTGCCGCCATTGGCTGGGAATAAAGCAGCGCGCCCTCTACCAGGCCGAGACTTTGCGCAAGCTGGCTACCGTTCATATAGACGCCTTGCTCACTCTGGCCGGTGAGCACTTCAAGCGCGCCTTCGCCACAGGCGATGATCAATGGATTGATGGACAAGGCCGTGCCCGGTTTTGCCGTATGGACTATGTCATGCGCTTTGGCTTTCCAGACGATAAACTTCGTCGTCCCGACATAACCAAACGCGCCAGGCCAGGGATCGGTCACCGCACGCACCAGATTAGCGATGCTTTTAGCGGGTAAAGACCACTCGATACGGCCATCCTCCGGCGTACGTCCCGGCATGACGCTCGCACGTGACTCATCCTGTTTGACGCCGTCAATAAGGCCCTGCTTCATTGTCGGCAGGCATGAGGCTAACAGGGTTTTCGCGCCCGCCACCAGTTTCTGGTGTAACGACATTGCATCGTCGTCGTCAGCAATCGCGATACGCTCCTGCGCCAGGATATCGCCCGCATCGGCGCGTGCAACCATGCGATGCAGCGTGACGCCCGTTTCGCTTTCTCCATTGACCAGCACCCAGTTTAGCGGCGCTCGTCCACGGTATGTCGGCAGCAGCGAACCGTGCAGGTTATAGGCGCCGAGACGTGCGGTCGCGAGGATTTTTTCGCTCAGCAGGGCGCGGTAATAAAATGAAAAGATCATATCCGGAGCCATTTTCTGGATCCGCTCAACCCACAGCGCATGATTCACATCGTCCGGCGCAAAAACCGGAATGCCCTGCTCCGCCGCGAGACGCGCCACTGAGCCAAAAAAGTGATTTTCTGACGCCCGATCGGGGTGAGTGAAAATAGCGCAGATGTCGAAACCCGCCTTTAACAGCGCCTCAATCCCAGCGCAGCCCATATCGTGATAAGCGAAGACAATCGTTTTCATTACTTAATTTCCTGTGAAGAAGGTGCTTGCGGCGTACGAATAACGCACTGAATGAAATAGCGGGGTCTGGCGCGGACATCGTTGTAAATACGGCCAATGTATTCGCCAAGCAGGCCCATGCCGATAAACTGCGCGCCGACAAACATAAACAGCACGGCAAACAGCATAAACACGCCGTCTCCTGCCCAGGCCGCGCCCAGAAAGAGACGCAGAACGACAAGCGTCAGCGAAAAGGCGAAGCCCGCCAGGGCAATGACGCTGCCCAGCACACTGAGTAAACGCAGCGGCGTGGTGGTCAGACAGGTCACCAGGTCGTACATCAGATTTATCAAACGCATAAAACTGTATTTGGATTCACCGAACTCGCGTTCGGCATGGGTGACCGGCAGCTCAATGGTCTTTCGCGCAAAGGTATTGGCAAGAATGGGAATAAACGTGCTCCGCTCGTGGCAGTTGAGCATCGCATCGACAATATGCCGACGATAGGCGCGCAGCATGCAGCCGTAATCGCCCATCGCTTTGCCCGTCACGCGTTGAATAAGGCCGTTAATGGTTCGGGAGGCTTTTTTACGAAACCAGCTGTCCTGGCGATTCTGGCGAACGGTGCCGACGACGTCATATCCTTCCTGTGCCGCCGCCACCAGACGCGGGATCTCTTCTGGCGGATTTTGCAGATCAGCATCAAGCGTAATGATCACATCGCCGCTGACGTGGCTAAACCCCGCCATGATCGCCGAATGCTGTCCATAGTTACGATTAAGCATTACGCCAACAATATGACCGGCTGACGTGGCGGCCGCGTCGGCAATGAGTTGCGCCGATTGATCCAGGCTGCCGTCATCCACCAGCAGGATTTCGTAATCCAGCCCAAGGCTTGCGCAGGCGTTGCAGGTTCTGGCGATCAGCGCCGGTAAGCTATCCTGCTCATTAAAAACGGGGATAACCACGGACACTTTGGTGAGTTTGGTTTCTTCAAACATCTTATTTCCCCGCCAGTTGGCGCAACGCCGCGATAACCCGCGCCACGTCGCTATCGGTCATGTCGGGAAATAACGGAATGGAACAAATACGCTCGCTGTTCCACTCGGTGTCAGGCAGCGAGATCTGGGGATAACGCTTGCGATAGTAATGATGCGTGTGCGCCGCGCGAAAATGTAGGCCAGTGCCAATTCCCTTTTCTTTCAGCTTCGCCATGAATTCATCACGGTTAATGCCGCAACGCGCTTCATCCACGCGAATAATGAAAAGATGCCAGGCATGCTGATGCGGCCAGGCCGGGAGCGCCAGCGGGGAGAATGGCGTATCGGCCAGCTCATTAAGGTATCGACTGGCTATCCCGGCACGGCGGGCGTTCATCGCAGGCAGCCGGGATAACTGCACCAGCGCCATGGCGGCGCTGATATCGGGCAAATTGTATTTAAAGCCAGGTTCAATGACTTCCGCCTGCGGTTTACGCCCGTGCGTTTCCCGGTCGTATGCGTCCATACCCAGCCCATGAAACTTCAGGCTGCGGATGCGCTCTGCCAGCGCCGCATTGTCGGTAACGATTAATCCCCCTTCCGCACAGGTCATGTTCTTGATGGCGTGAAAGGAAAAAATGGCCGTACCCGATGCGCCGACATGTCGCCCTTTGTAACGGGTTCCCGCCGCATGGGCGGCATCCTCAATAACCGCAATACCGTGCGCATCGGCAACTGCGCGAATGGCATCGATATCCACAGGCGCCCCGGCGTAATGCACCGGGATAATGGCGCGGGTGCGCGGCGTGATCGCCGCACGTATGGCCTCGGGGGTGACCATCAAGGTTTCACGGTCCACATCAATCATGACTGGCGTCGCGCCGAGGAGGGTAATCATGTTCAGCGTAGATACCCAGGTCAGGGAGGGCGTGATGACTTCATCGCCCGGCTGAATACCCAGCCCCATTAACGTGACATGCATACCTGCCGTGGCAGAACTGACTGCAATCGCGTGCGAATTGCCGGTCAGGTGGCAGAACGCCTTTTCCAGCTCCGCGTTCTTTGGGCCCGTGGTGATCCAGCCAGAATCCAGTACCGCTTTCAGCGCTGATAATTCTTCTTCACCTAAAGACGGGTGTGAAAAGGGGAGAAAAGCCATTAAGAAATCCTTGCAAATGAGTAACGCTCAGCAGGGACAGTACGATGCGAAACTTAACGGAACGTTAAATCGCTACGGTGAAAAGGGGGTAAGGAAGGCACTAATGCAGGCTTGTTGACGAGGGGTTTAAGTAGCGGACGCGCAGCATTAAAAAACAGCATTCACGCCGCTGGCCTGTGATACAGCTTTAATACTCAGGGTAATGAGCAAGTACAATGCGCTGATCTGCTGAGTAAAATCATGTATAAAAACTGGACACCCTGGCCGTTTGAGCGAGAATTATGTTACCGATATTGGATTTAAGACACTATTCTCTGCCAAATCATAAAGGGAGAAACACATGAAAAAAGCATTTGTTGCCGCCTCTGTCGCAGCGGGATTGTTATTCAGCGTCACGGCCTTTGCTCAACAGGCTGGCGGCTTTACCGGGCCAGACGCCACCAAAACCCAGGACACCCAAACCACGCAAAATACCCAGAAAGGCGGTTTCGTCGGCCCGGATACCGCCACCACGACGGTTGAACAGGCCAAAGGCATGCGTGATGATGCCTGGGTGGTGCTGGAAGGCAATATCGTGCGTAAAGTTGGCAAAGAGCTGTATGAGTTCCGCGACAGCACGGGCACCATCAATGTGGATATTGATGACGATCACTGGGGCGGGGTTTCCGTGACGCCGAACGATAAAGTGCGTATCGAAGGTGAAGTGGATAAAGACTGGAATTCCGTTGAAATCGACGCGAAGAAAGTGACCAAAGGTTAAAACTAACCCGCCTTTCGGCGGGTTTTTTAATATTCCTGGTCTTCAATCAGCCGCTTGCCGAGGCTCAAGACATCCTGGTGCTCATAGCCAAGTCGTTCATACATGCCGAGCACCACATCATTTTCTTCACGGATGAGCAACTGAATTTTCGGGCAGCCGCGAGCAATCAGTTTCTTCTCCAGACGGCTGAGCAGTGCATTAGCGATACCGCGCCCGCGAAATTCAGGATGCACGCCCAGATAATAAGCAGAGCCGCGATGGCCGTCATACCCGCCCATCACCGTCCCGACAATCTCGCCGTTCACTTCCGCTACCAGAAACAGCGACACATCGTGATTAATTTTGCGCTCAATATCCATTTCCGGGTCGTTCCAGGGACGAAGCAGGTCGCAACGTTCCCACAAGGTGATTACTTCCTCGAAATCGTCCTGGCGAAAAACGCGTATCTCCATGGTATTCCCCGCTATTATCGATATAAAAACCGTGATTATGTCGTTAACGCCACCAATAGCCAATAAGCGAAGTCAAACTTCCTTAATGATGGCATACTAAGCGCCCCGCTATTGTCTGAAACGAACCGTAAAACTTTTCTTATCACAGAAGGTCGTACGGACAACTGCGGTACGCTATAACTCTATTCTTTTGTTCAAACCCATATTCAGGCCGCATGAGCACGATAAAATTTACCAAACTCACTTCGCGTCGCCAGTTGCTGTTGACTGGCCTCGCCGCCCTGACCTTATCAGGTGTGAACAAAGCCCTTGCCTGGGAAGAGAGCAAGGCACTGAAAACCTCCAATGGACACAGCCCGGCTAAGAAAAAAACCGCAGGCGCTCGCCGCGTTGTGGTACTTGATCCCGGCCATGGCGGCATTGACACGGGCGCAATTGGCGCGAATGGCTCAAAGGAAAAGCACGTCGTGCTGGCCATCGCTAAAAATGTGCGCAATATTTTGAAAAGTAAAGGGATTGATGCCCGCTTAACCCGCAGTGGCGATACCTTTATTCCGTTATACGATCGCGTTGAAATTGCCCATAAACATGGCGCGGATCTGTTTATGTCGATTCACGCCGATGGCTTTACCAACCCGTCAGCCGCAGGCGCGTCAGTGTTCGCCCTGTCTAATCGCGGCGCCAGTAGCGCCATGGCGAAATACCTCTCCGAGCGCGAGAACGCCGCCGATGACGTGGCGGGCAGTAAGGTGAAGCATAAAGATCAATACCTGCAACAGGTGCTGTTCGATCTGGTGCAAACCGACACCATCAAAAACAGTCTGACGCTCGGATCGCACATTCTGCGCCAGATCAAGCCGGTGCACCGTCTGCACAGCCGCTCTACTGAGCAGGCGGCGTTTGTGGTGTTGAAGTCGCCTTCGGTACCCTCCGTGCTGGTGGAAACCTCGTTTATCACTAACCCGGAGGAAGAGCGCCTGTTAGGCACTCAGGCGTTTCGCCAGAAAATCGCCAACGCCATCGCCAGCGGGGTGATCAGCTATTTCAACTGGTTCGATAATCACAAAGCGCATTCAAAACGAGGCTAAGCCATGACGCCGGATATTACTGCGGTTAAACAGTTTCTGCTGGGTCTTCAGGACCACATCTGCCAGCAGTTGAGCGCCGTTGACGGGGCGTCATTTATTGAAGACAACTGGCAGCGCGACGCGGGAGGCGGCGGACGCAGCCGCGTTTTACGCGACGGTAACGTCTTCGAGCAGGCGGGCGTGAATTTCTCCCATGTCTCTGGCGACGCCCTGCCCGCGTCCGCCACCGCGCACCGCCCGGAACTGGCAGGCCGCCGTTTCGAAGCCATGGGCGTCTCTCTGGTGGTCCATCCGCGCAATCCGTATGTGCCCACCAGCCACGCCAACGTGCGTTTTTTCATCGCGACAAAGCCTGATGCCGAACCGGTGTGGTGGTTTGGCGGCGGCTTCGATCTGACGCCCTATTACGGGTTTGAAGAAGACGCCGTCCACTGGCATCGCACCGCCCGGGATCTGTGCGCCCCCTTTGGTGATGAGGTCTATCCGCGCTACAAAAAGTGGTGCGATGACTACTTTTTCCTGAAGCACCGCAAGGAACCGCGCGGTATTGGCGGTCTGTTTTTCGACGATCTCAACACACCGGATTTTGCCTCCTGCTTCGCCTTCACCCAGGCGGTAGGACAAGGCTATCTGGATGCGTATCTGCCCATCGTTGAGCGCCGTCAAGCCCTGCCCTGGGGCGAGCGCGAACGTGACTTCCAGCTTTATCGCCGGGGCCGTTACGTGGAGTTCAATCTGGTGTGGGATCGCGGCACGCTGTTTGGCTTACAAACCGGTGGACGTACCGAGTCGATTTTAATGTCGATGCCGCCGCTGGTGCGCTGGGAATACAATTTCCAGCCTGAAGCGGGCAGCCCGGAAGCCGCGTTAAGCGAGTTTATTCAGGTGAAGGACTGGCTGAAGCCATAAAAAAATCAGACGCCGGGGCGTCTGATTTTCTCTTCATACCGCATTATAAAGGATTGGTCTGGGCCTCTACGACTGCCAGTGCCACCATATTCACTATCCGGCGCACCGAGGCGATTTGCGTCAGGACGTGTACCGGTTTGGCCACACCCATCAGTACCGGCCCTACCGTCACCCCTTCAGAACTGGATACGCGCA